>ERZ1292642.1179-Hain-H14-01um-R1-1179-length-12767-cov-13_pt1 | contig 12767 bp, 26 predicted proteins | sample MGYA00564403_ERZ1292642 | MGnify/ENA primary metagenome ERZ1292642 (study PRJEB36523, sample SAMEA6512643) | groundwater metagenome | collected 2019-01-09 | study: AquaDiva: Metagenomics assemblies of 32 groundwater samples | reverse complement strand
ATTTTCGAGTTGCGGATGCAGTGGAAATTTCCGCTGCACACGATAGACAATAAGAAAGTGTCATCTTACATCGCCGATTTCGTCTATCTGGAGAATGGCAAACTAGTTGTTGAGGATGTGAAAGGCGTGCGGACGCCCCTCTATCGCTTGAAGCGCAAATGGCTCAAAGCGGAATATGGGATCGTGGTGAAAGAGACATGACCGACGACTGGCAACCGATAGCCAGTGCGCCGCGCGACGGGACGCAGATTCTAGCACACACGGGACGTAACTGCGTCGTCGTCGAGTACTGCGTCTGGGCCGACGGAACGAGCTTTTGGGAGATGGGTCATCGGAGTGACGGTAAAATCTTGACGGTCGGGTCCAGACTCCTTGGCTGGATGCCGCTGCCGCCGTTGCCCAAGCCAGTCTCGGAACCATGAGCCGCCCCCATGCCACCGATCTGATCGAGCGCGCGCGGGCCTTGTGGATCGAGGGCCTGACTTGCCGCGTGATCGGCAATGCGCTCAACATCTCGCACAATTCGGTCGCATCGATGGCGCGGACCTACGGCTTCCCGAAGCGGCCACAATGTGAGCGCATCGCGCGAATGAAGGCCGCGCAGCGTGGTGAATATGAGCCGGCGGCTTCGCCTTCGGCTCGGATACCATCACGGCGGAGCGCGGCGGAGCCGCAAAGGCTCGGCGCGCTGTCGGGCAATGCGGCACATTATTTCGCGCTCGGCGGCGGGTGCCGGTGGATCACCAAGGGTGAGCCTGGCATGTACGCGAGCATGTGCGGCGAGGATCGCGTGAAGGGGCGGCCGTACTGCCGGCGGCATTGCGCGCGGGCGTACCAGGTGCCGAAGCCGGGGATCGAGAAGCTGAGGGTGCGGTGATCAATCCCGTCATCATCGGCGACTGCACGCTCTACCTCGGCAACTGTCGGGAGATTTTGCCAATATTGAGTGGCATTGATGCGATTGTTACGAGTCCGCCATACAACCAAATGTCTGGATTGACTCGTCCTCCATCAGGTCTTTGGGCGTTGTCTGGATTTGGCAGGGCATTTGTCGATAAGTGGCAGTCAGACGGTTATCCCGATAATCTCCCTGAAGATGACTATCAGGACAATCAAACCGACATTTTTGGCATTGCTAGAACAGTATGTAATCCAACAGCATCACTCTTCTACAATCATCAAATCCGCTGGCGCGATGGCATCATTATTCATCCCGTTCGATGGTTTTTGCCAAGTGGTTGGCGATTGCGCCAAGAGATTATATGGGACCGCTGCGGCGGAATGATGTTCAACGCTCGAATGTTCTGCCGCTTTGATGAGCGGATTCTGTGGTTCACGGCATCGGAACAGTGGAAGTGGAATCAGTCAAGCGTTGGCGACGGGACAGTGTGGCGAATCGCGCGCGAGCAGAACAAATCCCATCCTGTCGCATTTCCGATTGAAATACCGATTAGGTGCATCCGAGCTGCGACTGATCCAGACGATTTAGTTCTCGATCCCTTCATGGGCTCCGGCACGACAGGCGTGGCATGCGTCAATCTAGGCCGCAAGTTCATCGGGATCGAGATCGATCCAAAATATTTCGAGATCGCTTGCCGGCGGATTGAGGAAGCCTATCGCCAGCCGAGGCTCTTCGCCGAGCCGGCGCCGAGGGCCGTGCAGGAGTCGATGCTGTGACGGTGCTGGTCAAGGGGGCGCTCGAGGGGTAGGCTGTCACGGTTCCGAGGAACGGGGGTCGGTGCCGGCCGGCGCCACGCTCGACTCAACGCGGGCAGCCCTCGCTCCTCGGCCCCTGGCGCGCGTGCGCCGACGTTGAGAGGGCACCATGCCGTCACCATCGGACGAATTATTGATCCGCACCATTTGGGAGGCTCCGCCAACGGAATCGCTCCCGCACCTTCGCGCGCTCTGGTGGTCGATGCGGCGTGAGGGGATGATTCTTCGGCCTGAGCCTGGCGTGATCATCATGGATGGTGGCGAGCGGTGACGGGTTGTGGAGGCCCAAGCCCTTGCGCTGGCGCTACGCGGCCGTCATCAGGCCGACGGCTCATGGATGGCGCGATGTCCGGCGCATGAGGACAGCAAGCCAAGCCTCCACATAACGGCTGCCGCGGACGGGACGCTGCTTCTCAAATGCCATGCGGGCTGCACGTTCGAGGCGGTGCTCCAAGCCTGCCATGACCGCGGATTCTGGCATAGCCCGATGCCGGCTCCATCCAATGTTAACGGCGTAGCATCTAATGTAAACATCGGCTCGGCGCCGACCTGGAAGCCGATGGCGCCGGTGCCGACGAGCGCCGGGCCTCCTGACTTCGTGGCGATCCTCGGAGCCAAGCCGAGCGCGTTCTGGGATTACCAGGCCAGCGACGGCCGGCTCCTGATGTACGTCGCGCGGCTTGAGACGCTTGAGGGCAAGACGATCCGGCCGGTGGCATGGGCGAGGTCGAGCTCGGGCGCTGAGGGCTGGCGCTCAATGGCGCTCGCGCCGCTACGGCCGCTGTATGGCCTGCCCCAGCTCGCCGCGCGGCCCGAGGCCGAGGTGCTGATCGTCGAGGGCGAAAAGACCGCATGTGCCGCGGCCGAGCTGTTCCCCGAGCATGTCTGCATGACCTGGCCGGGCGGGGCCGGGGCCGTTGACAAGGCGGATTGGCGCCGACTGAAAGGTAGGAAGGTCGTGATATGGCCCGACGCCGACCCGCCAGGGGCCGTGGCGGGGCAAGCGGTGGCCGGGGCGGTGCTGGGGGCCGGAGCGTCGATGATACGCCTGGTGGGGCTTCCAGGGGGCTTGGCGGCGGGCTGGGACCTGGCGGACCCGATACCGGCCGGGATGGACGTAGCCGCGCTGGTCGCCGAGGCCCCGGACATTCGACAGCAGCGGCTCAACACCCTGCCGATTCAGTCACTCGTTGAGATCGATGCGACCGACTATCCACCCCTCAAATGGGCAGTCCCCGGCCTAATCCCTGCCGGCGTGACAATCTTGGCTGGACCGAAATCAAGGGGCAAGTCATTCATCGCGCTCGATTTTGCCTTGGCGGTGCAATCGGGCGGCCATGCCCTTGGCAGCATCCTTTGCGATCAGGGCGACGTGCTGTATCTCGCTTTGGAAGATGGCCGAGAGCGCATCAAGCACCGTTCCCGAGCGGTCTTGCAAGGGCGCTCGATTCCGAATCTAACGATCGCGACGGAGTGGCGCCCCCTGCCTGAAGGTCTCGACGATATTGAGCTGTGGATCGAAGCCAAGCCCAATGCGCGATTGATCATCATCGATGTATTGGCAAAAGTGAAGGGCGTGCCTGACCGCCACCGAGGTGTCTACGATCAGGATTACGCGCTGATTACGCCCTTCCATGCGCTCGCCCGCAAGCATCGGATCGCCATTGTTCTAGTGCACCATACGAACAAGGGGTTTGCAACTGATCCGGTGCTGAGGATAAGCGGCACGATGGGCCTGTCGGGCGCGGCGGACACGACCTTGGTGCTATCGCGCGAGGCAAGAGACCCGAACGGCACGCTCGATGTACGGGGCCGCGATGTGCCGGAGCGCGAGATTGCGCTTCAATTCGATCCGGACACAGGCTGTGCGATCACGATCGGACCCGCCGAGGATTTCCGCAAATCCCAGGAGCGCCGTGCCATCATCCGGGCATTGATCAGCGGAGGCTCGATGACGCCGATTGAGATTGCCCAGGCTATCAGCAAATCCCGTGGGTCGATCCGTTATCTCCTGATGCAAATGAAAAAAGCCGGCGAAATCACGCTGCTCTCAAGTGGGAAATACGAAGTCACCGAATGAGGAATCCTTCGATGAATGAAGCTCAGTACGATGCGGCCTTCAGCGCAATCTGCATGGAATTGGAACCGGGCGAGCCCGGAAAGCCCAGGATAATAAACGGGCCGCGATTCATGGAGATTTGCGCCATGGCCGAAAAACGGCTCGGCCCATGGCCGCCAATAAACCACAAAATATGTAGGCCTGTTAGGGCCTGTTAGGGCCTGCTAGGCCATGCTAGGCCATGCTAGGCCCCCCCCAACAGCCCATAAAAGCCCGGAAATCCGCCTTTCTCACGATCGGCCCTCGCGCGCACGCGCACGCGCACTCTCTCTCTATCAGGGGTAGGAGTATACTACTCCTACCCCAGCAAGTGACGTTTTTTGCGGAAACGTCATCACTAGCCCTCCTCATCCCCACGATCAAGCTCAGCAACAATCTTCGCCATTCGCTGAGCCGCCACCGCTCTGATCGCCACCACCCTGGCCGGCGGCACGCGGTCGCGCCCCCGCGCCCAGTCACGCACCGATGATTCGCTTACCCCGAGAGCACGAGCCAGCGCCGCCTTCCAGCGCATGCCGTACAGCGCCTCGCCGAGCGAGCGCAGCTCAGCCGCCGTCATGGTTTTTTCCATGCTGTGCTTTGGCAAGTGTGATCCGGGCGGCTTCCCGTACTGCTGCGTCAGGATGCTCGGTTGAGGCTTTTTCCAGCCACGCCAAAACTTGCTTACGGGCTCGCTCATGCGTCGTTGCCTTCGCTTCCAATTCCTCGGCCGTCATGTCCCGTGCCATCGCCATTTCACCCTCCCTCATGCATAACTCGACCAGCGCGACGCCTCGTATACCTTGACCCCGGCCACGTTCTGCGATTCCATCTTCCTTGCCCATACACCCCAATCTCTAACTTTCACCGAGCCGTTGCGCGCCATGCAGCGCCGAACGGGGCCGATGTAATGGCCAGGTGTCGGAACCGAGTTACCGGTAAGCCATCCCGTCTCTTCGCTCTCGGCTCCAATCTCTCGAATTTCAACCATGCGGGAACCGATCAGCGCCACGACCTCGTAATAGTCGATGTTCGTTTGATCGTAACCCCAGCTCGCGTGCAGCACATCGCCGACCTGCAAACCGCGCTCTGCCGTAGTGCGCTCGGCCTTGATCTTCGCCTTGTAGGCATCGGTTGCGCGCCGCCCGTCGAGATATTCTACAACGTGGCGGTCGAGCTGCTCGCGTGATCGGAATGTGTAATGCCAGTCCGGCTTGGATCGCTTGCCGCAAAAGGCCATCGCGCTCAGTCGCGGTGTCTCGCGAATGTAGATCACCGTGCCGAGCGCATCATCGCGGCTCAATTCGGTGTAGCCCATTGTGTAGAAATCTCGCGGCATTGTCGAATGGATCATCTCACCCTCCCCGTGCCTTCGCCAGTGCGGCATGGGCAAGATTCATGATCTTGGAAAACTCAGCCGATGCCTTCTCAGGATCGTCATGCGGAGCGTAGCTTGCGCGCGTGGCGATGCGATCAAGCGCCTCGTACAGCTCCGGCGCCGCCGCGATCAGACGCGCGTTGGCTACTGCAACGTTCGCATCGGTTCCTAGCGGATAGGAATACGGCCCTTGTCCCTTTGGCCCAAGCCATAGGTTACTGGCCTGCCACGGCCCCGCCGTCCACTTCTCGCCTTTGGCGCGGATACTCATGTCACACTCCCCTCATGTAACATCACGGTCGCGCCGTCAAACGGGCTGCCTCGGTTTGGGCACGAGAACCATCCGCGCCGAATGCCGCGGGGCTCAGTGTAATTTGTGTGGCAGGTGCCGTGTCGCGCAGCAATACGGTCCGCCCGTGCGGTCAGGTGGCCGCGATGCACGCCAAAAAAATACTCGCTCATGTCACGCTCCTCTGTCTCAGCCGCCCCATCGGCGACCGCATCGGCGAGAGCCTGCTACATGCTGGCTCTCTGCGATGCGGTCAGTCGATCCAGCGCAGCGCTTGCTCAACCTCGGCCCGCGAGAACAGGTGCGGGAACGACGCCACGACCTTGACCGCGTCCTGGTCCTCCTCGAACCATCCTAGTCGCCCGAGATCGCGAAAACTCCGCTCGACGTACCGCTGCGGCATTTTCCCCAGCATCTCAGGCGGGACGTAGAAACCGCCGTGGCTCGATGTGCTCACGAACCAAATCCCGCTGCCGCGGTGCGTCGCCATCTCGACTGCGCCCCACGGACTGGTCGTTGGCGGCCGTATAGAGTTGCTCATCTCTCGCTCCCCTCACTTGGCCGGCCCATCCGGCCGCATCGGCGAGAGGGCGCTACCTACGCCCCCTCTGCGATGCGGTCAGCAATCTTCGCGCGCCGCGCGGATTGCTGCGGCCGCCGCGGTCCTGGCTGAGTCGCCATCGTCGTACCAATCGCGATAGCAGCAGTCCGGCAGGTCGTAGACTGAGCAGCCGACTCGCCGCGTGACGTATTGATCGATCTCGGCCATCCATTGATCAAAGGATTTGTCCATCGTCGCCTCCCTTACTCGGCCTCCCCCTCGCCGTCGTGCAGCTTGCGCACCGTCGCGACGTAGGGGCAGGCCTCTACCGCCGCAATCGCCGGCGCGTACTGCCCGCCAATCTCGTCAACCAGCCGTGAGGTCGCCTCGTCGACCTCGTGCACGTCGTAGCTCGCAGCCGCGTCGTCCTGGGTGCACGTCGTGTACAAGCACTGGTCCCCGCCCGTCTCGAGCGTGCTCCGCTCGGCGGCCTCGAGCGCGTTGGCCGCCTGGCCCATCCACCAGACGTAGCCGCTGTGGCGGTCGATCGTCGCGTAGGTCGTCATCTCTCGCTCCCCTCCTTTCGGCCGGCCCATCCGGCCGCATCGGCGAGACGCTGCTACGTGCGGCGCCTCCGCGATGCGGTCAGCCGCAACCAATCAACTTGCCGGTCACGCCGCGCGAAATCGGATGGTGGAAAATCTCGGTCGGTGCCATGCTCGGCGGGAACAGGATCACTGGCGCGCTGCAATCGCCCACCAAAATCCAGCCGCCAGTCCCGTGCTCGTGCCGATAATCGCGCGCATCCTGCTCAGCGTAGAATGTCCGAAAAGTGTGAACTGGTTCGTGTGCCATCTTTCGCTCCCTCACAACTCGTTAGTTCCATGGACCACTGCAGCACCATCCTTCTCGGTAAGAACGACGGTAACTTCGTACTGTTTCTTAGCCCCGAACAAACGGGCGGCCGCCGTTTGAGCCGCGAGACTCGTTGCGGCTTCGATCACCTTTTGCTTGCCTTTGTAAAACGCTACATACTTATTCATCGTCTGTGCTCCCCTCATCTCGGCCAGCACCATGCCGACCTCACACACTCTATATGCGCGCGTCGGATAGCCGATGCAATAGAAAGGCGTCTCAGGTCGATCACAAGATCGTGAATTGTGTTAACGCTCAACCTGCATGCCAGGGTTGCTACCAACCAGGTGAGTACCACCCTAGTGTGACAACCATAGCGTGTATCTCAATGCAATCGGAGCGTGCTATATAGCCCAGTGAGGTCGCACCCGATGAGTACCACCAGAATGTGAGCCGCTTGACCACGGCCGCTGGCGCCCCTACAATCGCCTCACAATCGCGCGGAGTACCAAACCCCATGCAACCTAGCCCCAAACCTGGCGCGCGAACTAGCGGCCCCGTCACGACCCGGCAAATGGCCATCCATGCGCAATCCTCGCTCCACATTCGCCCAGCCCTCCGCGAAATGGGCAACCTCCTCCGTCAAACCTACGTCCCCGAGTTACACTGGATCGGTGACCTCCGCTCCGCCTGGCCCGATGCTCCTCGCGAGCCGCTCAGTCTCAAGGATCGTGCCGATCAGCGCAGAATCGGAACCGAAGAGCCCGTGCGAGTGCGCCCGCTCCCACTCGAACCCGCCGCTGTCGATCGTGCCGAGCTACTCCTAGACGCCGTGCTACGTCTCCCCTCCCCCGAACGTATGATCCTCGTCGGGTGGGCCGTGCGCGTCAAAATGTCCACTCTCGCTCAATACGCGCACACGTCCCGCCGCTCGGCCTGGCGCTACCTCGATCGCGGATGCCGTAAAATAGCCGCGCAAAATGTGGTGGCGTCTGTGGCACAGGTATGCTAGCGATTGACGCCAAGGTGGCAGAATCATGGATGCTGTAATCATTGAACAAGCCCTCGACCTCGTAGCCGATGGTCACGGCGTAATCACCGCAGCCGCACAGATCGGCGTCGGCCGGCAAGCACTTCGACACGCCCTAGAGCAAAGCGACTGGCCAACCAAACTCGCACACGCGCGCCGTCTCGGCGCTGACTCAATCGTCGAGAAAATGGATGGCATCGTCGAGCGCGTGCTCGTCGAGGACATCGATCCTCACTCGGCTCGTGTCGCCCTCGATCAGCTGCGGTGGCGTGCTGGTCGATGGCACCCGGCAATGTACGGTGACCGCCTCGAGGTGACCGGTCGTGACGGCGGCCCGATTGCGCTCAGCGTGATCGACGATGCCGAACTCGCTCGCCGCGTCGCGCTGCTACTGTCGCATGTAGCGACAGGCGCGCAGATCGAGGGACGTGCCGATAGTGAGACAGATGGCCCACAGATGGCCCACGATGCGCCGGTTGAGGCTGAGAAGGGCTGATAACAGCCAGTTTGATACTCGAACCCTATCATCAATAGACAGATGGTCCGACAAACGGCTCCCGTCCAAGTGCGCTGGTCGGTGAGGCTATACAACCCGATGAGATGGCTCTTGGCGCCGCCTGGGGGCGCGCTGCAGTGGCGCGGCGGCAGGCAAGCATAGCGGTGATCGACGAGCGGCAGTGATGCGCGTCGGGGCGCCGCGGCGGGCGGTTGAGCGGTTGGAGCGCGCCGATCAGAGGCCGGGGGGGCGGCCGGCGCGGCGCCAGCAAAAGCCCTATGCTCCCCGATATTTTTTCTCCTAGCCCACCCATTCACTATGTCCAGGTGTATTATTGTTCGTCTCACATTATTTTTTCATTTCACGTGGAGTGTGTTATTGTGAACCATGCAGACACGGGAGCGGCATGCGGCATACATGAGGATGTGGCGCAAGATACATCCGCTGACGGCTGAGCAGCACCGTCGAGACAACTGTCGGAGTTACGCTGGCGTGTACCTCCGTCGCGGCAAGTTGGAGCGCGGTGTATGCGAGGTTTGCGGGGATGATGCGTCGGAGATGCACCACGCTGATTATGACGAGCCATTGTTGGTGACGTGGTTATGTCGCCCGTGTCATCTGGCGCTTCATAAATTTGCGTAATGGTTTAATTGGAGGGTTGTGTGATGCCGCTGAAGTCTGGGTCGTCGCGCAAGACGGTATCGGGGAACATCTCGAAGCTTGTGGGGGAGGGTCGGCCGCGGAAGCAGGCGGTGGCGATTGCGATGAGCAAGGCGGGGAAGGCCAAGGGCAAGCGCAAGGGGTCTGGGGGTAGGCGACATAGGACGATGATGGAGGGGTGATGTGGTGATGCTGGGGTGGCTTTTGGTAGGGGTTGTTGTTGGGGTGATTTTGGTAGCGGCGGCTGGGCGATGAGTTGGCTTGTGTGGCTTGCGCTGTTCGGGTCGGTGGTGCCGGGGGTGGTTGTTTCGATTTGGGGGTATAAGAGGCGTGGACTGCCGAGGGGATATCTGCCGCCAAGAGATGCCGAGAGGATTGAGCGGCGCTGATGGCCGAGTTGAAGTTCCGCGCGCTCAGGACGTTTGAGAGCATGGATATGCGTTCCACATACGTTGAGGGGATGTATTACACGGTGAGGGAGGGGAACGAGCTGTTGTTTTCGTTTGTTAGCGAGTGGTTGGACGCTGGGTTGGTTGAGATTGTGGACGATGTTGGGGCGGCGGTAGGCGGCTCGGGCTTGGTCAGGTAGGGAGAGAACATGCAGGGCGAAATCTTTGAGCGCTTCATGGCGAAGGTGTCGCCAGAATCCAACAGCGGATGCTGGCTCTGGAAGGGAGCAATATCTAGCACTGGGTATGGACATTGTGTTGTTGACGGTAGACTCGTCAAAGTCCATCGTCTGGCATATGAATTATTCAAGGGACCGATTAAATTGCTCAATGGTTCTGATTGTCGCGGAACCTGTGTTATTCATTCATGCGATAACCCAATTTGTGTCAATCCGGACCATCTTCGCCTAGGCACGCATCGCGACAACATGGACGACAAGCGCGAGCGCAATCGTTTTGTTTCCAATCCCCTCTACGGCGAAGATCATCAGAATGCAAAATTAAAGGCAGCCGAGGTTGTTGTAATTCGTCGCCGCGCGGCGATAGGAGACTCACATTGTCAAATGGCGAAAGAGTATGGCGTCACTCAGGCCACCGTGAGAGATGCGGTCGTACGCCGCACTTGGAAGTGGCTGTAGTCAAATAGGAGGTTCCCATCGCAGTCTCTCACCCCAGTTCCATGCGCAACCTGATCGCGAACACGGCGATCGACATGCTCAGCACCGGCTCGACGTTTGGGCAGTTGAATTTCACGGCGGCCGCATCGACCTCGCTGGTTTTGCTGACGTTTGCGTCAACGGCGTTTGGGGCGGCCTCGACGGGTGTCAAGACGGCGAACACGATCACGGACGGGACGGTGACGGTAGCGGGGACTGCGACGATCTGCATCATCAGGACATCGACGCAGCAGTTGGAGGTTTGCCGGTGCTCGGTGACATCGACGGGTGGTGGCGGGGACATTGAGTTGTCGAGCAATGTGCTCAGCTCCGGGCAAACTTTGAGCATCACCTCTCTTACATATACAGCACCGGTGTGATGTACCATTGACCACTAACGGCTTTCGTGGTATCAGGAGCCTCCAAATATTCAGGAGGCTTCAATGCTCACACGAGAGCAGTTCGAAGAAAGGATCGCGGTTGACGCGAGCGGGTGCTGGCGCTGGACAGGTGCTAAACGCCAATGTGGCGGCAGCCTATGGTACGGTGTATACCATCACGTTTATGCCCATCGCATCGCCTACGAGCTTTATAGGGAGCCGATTCCGAATGGCTTCGTGATCGATCACCTGTGCTCCGTAGGGCTCTGCGTCAATCCAGATCACTTGCAGGCCATCACGCAGTCGGAAAATGTATGGTGGACGATTTTACGCGGTCGTAATAGACCTCCTCCTCGCCCGACTCACTGTCCGCAAGGGCATCCCTATGCTGGGGATAATCTCTCTCTGCAAAACGGCGGCCGGCATGCGGTATGCCGCGAGTGTGCTCGACAAGCCACTCGCCGCTACAGAGCAAAGCAGCCTGTGCAACCCAAGAAGGTCCACTACAATGCGCGCAAGACACATTGCAAGTTTGGGCATGAGTTCACGCCAGAAAACACGGCCCTTCTCAAGGCTGGCGAGCGGCTATGCAGAACATGCCATCGGGAGCGCGCGCGGGCCAATCGTGCGAGACTTGGTATCACGGCGGGCGGCGACTACATCGTCAAGCCAAAGGTGAACTGATGGCCCTAGCAGCACCCGATTTCAAAGCCGGCTGGCTCGACCCGGAGAACGGGGCGAAGAGCCTGATCAACAGCGCGGCGTGGATTCGGCGCCGATGCAACGAAATTGTCGCCGAGGCCGACCTCGACGTGTTCAAGATTTACGATCTCGCCAGCAACTGCTTTGGCTTCCGCCAGGAGGCCGACAAGTGGCGCGACGGCGGGGGCGACTTTCAGGCCATGCGTCAGGCGCTGATCGACGAGACGGTGCGGCGCAGCTTGGGCGAGACGGTCAAGACGCCGGCCGAAATCAATGACGACTACAAGGCCCTCTACGTCGCCACAGGGGCTTTCATAACCTGGGCAACGAACAATCTCCCGGCTGCGAACCAGACTGTACCGAATGCCGTTGTGACGGTGAACCGCACATGGCCTAGCCCGGACATGACGGTGCGCGTTGCAAAGCTCCCGGCGGTCACGAACCAGATTACCACGCTCAGGAATATATTTGTGTGAAATAGACCATGGCGATCACGCTCAGAGGGACGACGAGCGGTAATAGTATCAGTGCCGATGTTACTCTTACTCATCCGGGGGGTATTGCAGAGAATGATGTAGTATATGTCAGTGCAATGAGTACTACATTGTTTGGTAGCGATCTTAATATGGCGATGGTTACGACAGGATATACAGAATTAGCCGACCTATATGCGAATGACGCGCAGGATACCAATTTTGGTGTATTCCGAAAACGAATGGGTGCTACGCCAGATTCGACGGCTGTTGTTGATTATGTAGGTTCCGTGTTTTCCGACAATCTTGACGCAGTTGAGCATGTGCTCATAGGTGTTGATACAACGACTTCTGAGGATGCCACTACCACGACAGCGACAGGAATAGACAGCGGCACTCCTAATCCGCCAAGCATTACTACGGCTACGGCGAATGCGTGGGTCCTGGCGTGTGCCGGAAGTACTGAAGGTGATGCGGTTAGCAATCCGCCAACCAACTATATAAACCTGATAGATATTCAGAATGCCTCCACTAATAACGTCATGATGGCGTCGCGGGAAATAACATCTCCCGGTGCTGAGGACCCTGGAACGTATGCCGATATTGTTGGCGGCACGGACGACTCTTGGTGCGCCGCGACGGTCGCGGTCAGGCCGGCGGCAACCGGAAATCCAACTGGCAATGGCAATCTCGGTGCCCAGGCAGCACAGATCAGCGGCTCGGGGCGCTCTAAGTCAGCCGGCAATGGCAGCCTCGCCACTGGCGCTGCCACGATGGCTGGCTCTGGCAAGGTCGCGGATCGCCTCGGCAATGGCGCCTTGGCTGCCGCCGCCGCAACCATCGCCGGCTCTGGCAGGTCGCTATCCCGAGGGAATGGCGCCCTCGCGGCCGGCGTGGCCGATATCGATGGCTCCGGCAGGTCGCTATCCAGGGGCAACGGCAGCCTCGTTTCTGGCGCGGCAACGATCACTGGCTCGGGCCTCATCGTCAGCGCGACGATCTCGGGCAATGGTAACCTTGCCGCCGGCGCCGCCACGATCATCG
>ERZ1292642.961-Hain-H14-01um-R1-961-length-14495-cov-7_pt1 | contig 12793 bp, 15 predicted proteins | sample MGYA00564403_ERZ1292642 | MGnify/ENA primary metagenome ERZ1292642 (study PRJEB36523, sample SAMEA6512643) | groundwater metagenome | collected 2019-01-09 | study: AquaDiva: Metagenomics assemblies of 32 groundwater samples | reverse complement strand
CATACGCTTGCGTGGAGTGATGAAGGCTGGCGCTTGCTGCCGACTGCTAACTACATGGACTACACGACGTGGTTCCGCAAGCAACAGTTAGCGTTTCAGACGTCGCTGACGGAGTTTACCGCGGCGTATCCTGCCATGCGCGCACAAGCAAAGTCTCTGTTAACCGGCATGTACCGCGACGAAGACTATCCGTCGCCACAAGATATGCAGGCGCGGTTTGCCCTTGACGTGAAATACAGCCCCTTGCCAAACTTCGGCGATGTCAGAGTCGATCTTGCTGACGATCAAGTCGCAGCGATCGAAGCTGACATCGCGAGCCGTATCAATGACAGCGTCGCAGTCGCGGTCAAGGACGCATGGGCACGGCTGTACACATCCGTGGAGCGTATTCACGAACGGCTGGCGGACCCTGCAGCCATTTTCCGCGACAGCCTCATCGAGAACGCGCGCGACGTCTGTAACGCTCTGCAGCGGCTCAACGTCACGCAAGATCCCAAACTCGACGCGATGCGCCAGCGCGTACAGACGGAGTTGACTGCGTTCGAGCCTGATATCCTGCGCGACACTCCGCGCGTACGCGCCAAGGTCGCCGATCAAGCAAACAAGATCATGCAGTCAATGGCGCAGTTCTATCAGCCGGAGGCGCAATGACCCGTAAAGAGCTTGGGAAGCGACAAGCTCGGATAGCTGCCGGCCGCTGCCCACGATGCAACCGTCCCGTTGACCCTTGGCCACTGAAGCGGCCAGACAACTGCGGACCAGGGACAGAGACGTGTATGCGCGGGTGGCCGGATATCATCGCGGCTGAAAAACTATTGAAGGTGACGCAATGACTATCAGCCCAGCGTACAAACGTGTTCAGGTTGCGCGTACGAAACTGCTGCTAGATCAGCCGTTTTTCGGTGTGCTCGCGCTCGGCCTGAATCTCATCGAGGACAGTACCTGCCCGACGGCGTGGACGAATGGCCGCGACTTAGGCTTTTCGCCTGCGTTCGTCCAGACACTCAGCAACGATGAACTGACGGCAGTGATCGCGCATGAAGTCATGCACTGCGCGTGTGGCCATCCGTGGCGCCGCGGTAGCCGCGAAGGGTACAAGTGGAACGTTGCGGCCGACTACGCGATCAACTCTGTGCTCGCCGAGGCACACTTTCAGCTGCCACAGTCGGCGTTACTCGACGCGCAGTACGCCGGCAAGTGGGCAGAATGGATCTACGATCGGCTGCCAGACATGCCCAAGGGCAGCGGTAAGGGCAAAGGCAAAGGGCAGGGACAGTCTGCTGATCCATCTGGCCTAGGCGAGGTACGCGACGCGCCGACGGAGGCTGACGCGCCGACAGAGGCAGACTGGCAGCAACAGCGCGAGCAAGCTATCAAAGCAGCCGGCCAAGGTCGCTTACCTGCCTCTCTGCGTCGCGAGATTGACGCAGCAACCCTTAACCGCGTCGACTGGCGATCGCTGCTGCGCCGGTACGTGTCGGACGTGACGAAGTCTGATTACTCATGGACGCGGCCGAACGTGCGGTACATTCCTTCAGGGCTGTATCTGCCGTCACTCTACGCCGTCGAAGCTGGGCGTATTGCCGTCGCCGTCGACACGTCGGGCAGCATTGACACGGTCTTACTCTCGCAGTTTGGCGCGGAGATTACCGCTATTTCGCACGACGTACAGCCTACATCCGTTGACGTCCTGTACTGCGACGCAGCGGTACACCGTACGGATCGGTTCGAACGTGGCGACGCCGTGACGCTCACGCCATGCGGCGGAGGCGGTACTGACTTTCGGCCAGTCTTCGATGCGCTTGCAGCCGCTGAGGACCAGCCGTTAGTGCTCATCTACCTCACCGACATGTACGGGACCTTCCCCGACGTCGCGCCAGCGTATCCCGTGATTTGGGCGAGCTATTCGCGAGTCGCTAATGCGCCGTTTGGCGACGTCGTGCCGGTGGAGTAGCGGTCTCCCTACGGATCGGCCGCGCTCACGCGCGTCTCGATCCTACCCTCTGCGGCCGAACTGACGGCGCCTGCAGTCTCTCCACTGTAGGCGCCGTACTTCTGTACGCCCTTCCGCCCTTCCCTTCAGCCACCCGCCACACTCGCACACACCTTGCACTGACGTGACCGCGTCGGCCACCATCGAGCCACCCGTCCACTCATCGACCATCGACCTGCTATGTACATAACGGACCTGCTATGTACATAACACTTATTGCCGTCACTAAATGTCCGCCACATTACCTAGGTAATGGGGAGGGGTACTGGGGGCGCGGGAGTCAGGGCGGGGTGGCAGCGAAGGGGTGTCGAGAACGCAGGTGGCCAACGAGGCAGCGAATGCGGCGGATGCCCGACCAAAATTTGGTGGGCAGTCCGAAACCGGACGTATGGCCGCCGCAGTGCCGCGCGGTCTGCTGTACCTATACGGCCCACCGCTGCGCGGCGAGCCGTATGACGTGGGCGTATGACGTGGGCCGTTCGCAGAGGGTAGATCGCTTCGCCGAAGGCGGAGTGATCGGAGGGAGAGACGGCAGAACGAGACAGCAGCGGCTGATTCGGAGTATGCTGGCTACGATGTCTTTCGCCTTCAAGGACGCCGTCGTCGTGCTCGACGCTTTACTGCACAAGAACGTCGTGCGCGCGCTGAACGCCGACCTGTTCGCGAGCAGCGCCGATCTCCCCCGTGTCGACTGGCCTATTCCCGACCGCGAGACGGAGCCTGCCGCCTTCGCGCAGTGGGTCGCCGATCGTCTGACGGAACCGGCGTGGCGGCTTCGCGAGTACGAAGCGGTCGGCTACGTGTCATCAAAGATACTCGTCGACAACCCGCGGTCATGTGCCGTCCTCACTGGCATCGCCGAGGAATGAATGAGCGACGGTACCATCGGCGGTATCAGCCGACCGAGCGAGACATTTTGGCGCTCACAGGACTGGCAGCAGAAGCCAGAGATTCCCGATCGCGTCGCGGAGCCTGAGAAGTTCGCTGAGTACGTCGCGAAACGCCTGACGGAGCCGCAGCGGCCACGGAGCCGGCCGCTCTCGACCTCGATGATGGATTCGTTCGTGGACGTGGTGAAGTCTGCGTACTTCCCCGCGCTTCAGCGGCATCTGCTCACGAGCAGTGTGCTGTTCGAGAAGCTGAAAGAAATAGTAGAGTCTTCGTCGCGCTTCAGCGTCCCCGTCCACACCAACGTCGGCGACGTCCTCAAGCTCCAAGGTGTCCCCGTCAAAGTCGACGCCCGCGTCCCACGCGATCAGCTGTGGATCGTCGGCACCGATGGCCAAGAAACCAAAATCGACATCAGCCGCGAGTAAGGTGCGCGCCGCCCTATGGGCGTCGGCAGACACTCCGGCGCTCGCGCTGCTGAAGCCGCATCTCAGCGCGAATGCGGCCACCAAGCGCCGCCGCCGCCGCGGGGGCAGACCTGGGCATTCCGTCAACGCGAACTCCCTCGCGAATCTGCGCCGTGGCAACATCGTCGCGCCCATTGAGCGCACGATGCCGGTCCTCACCGCCCCTGCCGCCGCCGAGTACGTCAAGCTCCGCGCCTCCGGCCTGCCGCCCACCGATGCGATCCAGTGCTTCACGAAGGGCGAACGTCACAACCGCCAGACCCTGCGCGAACTCGCGGCGGACTGGGAGTCGTCGGCGTTCGTCCAAACCGCGTGGGACGCCTGGAACGGCGCGCAGTGGCAGGACATGGACGAAGAAGCGCGGCTGCAGCTCGCCATGACGCACCATCTTGCGCAATGCGCCTACGTCCTCTACACGACCGACTACACCGATCCTGACTGTCCGCTCGGCAAACTCCGCGACGCCCGCGAAGTCATTCAGAAGTACCTCGATGACAAGGGCGGCAGCGACGAGTTCCGCACGATGATGAAGGCGATCGTCGAACGTGTCACGGACGGCGGCGGCGACGGCCCCCCGAAACTCACGGCCTCACTGCAGATCGAGCAAATCAGCAAGCGCCCACTCGAATCGTAATACTGCTGAGGTTGGCAGCCTGCCCCGTCCTCATGCTACCGTGGCTCCATGCCTCAGAAGCTTGGGTACGAGCAGCCAGGCGCTGCGACAGCGCTAGTGCGGACGTCACGGCCGGAACCACCGTCGCAGGAGCCTCCACTGGCAGCGCTTGCGCCTCTACTGGAAGGCGGCATGGACGCACTGCTTGGTGCCCTGGGCCTCCGTGGCGATGTCTTCGACCCGACGTCGATCCCGAATGCCGCTGGCCAAGCGATCGGCGTCGGCGGCCCCATGCTCAAGTCGCTCGGCAAGCCCCTCAGCGATCTCCTCGACCTCATACTCACGACGAAGTGGCGTGGTGGCCTTCCTCAGAAGCTGCGCTTCACGAATGTCGGGCGTGGCGAGAAGATGCAGTTTCGTGATCCAGAGCTGACGAGCTCAGAGCCATTTACGATGGTGCCCGCAGAGGCTGATACGTTGCTTGACGCAGGCGTGTTGGACGTTGAGCAGCCGCCAGCGTCAGCCGTCAAGCACATGCGACGCTTGCTGCGTACGGAGTTCGACGCAGCGGTCGGCGATCCGCGCAACCCAACGATGGGTGTACCACGCGAGCGCAAGAGCCCCATGCGGCGCACGCTCGACACGGAAGGCGCGCGAATGAAAGACAGCGCGTACCAGAGAGGCAGCAGAAAATGAGGTACCTGCATGCGGCCGTTCGAGTCGCCATTCTCGTGAGCCTGATGGTCGTCTGCGTCGCGCAGGGCGGCACCTGCCCCGACTGCCCCGACCCTAGCCGTCCGTGGATGCGCGGCAGCATCGAAAAACACTGCGGCGTCACACAGGCACAGGTCGACGCCATGAAGAAGGCCATGCCTGAGAAAGCCGACCGCATTCTGCTCTGCGCCTGCCACCACACGTGCGATCCGCTGAACGACCGTGCAGACGAAACGGGCGGGCTCATGTGGGATGCGGCGTGCGAAGCTCGGTGCAACCCCGCGAACTGCGCCTGCGACACTGACTGCGAGTCGTGACGTGATGCGCGCCTATATCCTCGCAGCAATGCTTGGCGTCTCTGGTGCATCTGACGCGACGGACCCGACGATCCGGGTCGTCCCGTCCTTCGTGATGGAAGGCCACGACCTCCATATTCGGTGTCGGGTGCCCCCGCGTGCCGACAACATCGCGGTCGCCTGGGGTGTCACCGATTACCTGATGTCATCCCGCCAGCTCGATGGCGATCAGGCGCCCGTGACGTGGGAGTCGTGGTTCCCACACATCCCCTGCGAGGCGGATGAAGCGGTCTGTGCGGTCTTTCGGACGCAGCGTCGATCCCATGTCGTCCGGCAATCGTTCACAGTAATCTGTCATGGTGCGGTCTGGTGAGCATGAGAAACTGAAAGCGGGCGTCCACGGCGTGGGCCTCGTGTTCGCGGTCGTCTGCGCGGTCTACAGCCATGCCGCGTACAGGGTGCGCCCCTCGCGGCACTTAGCTGCGAATCGCGTCATCTATTCAGCTCTCGTGGTGATGGAAGTGCGAAAGATATGGCACCATCTGCGGGCGTAGCAGCAGCCTCCGCCTCAAGCCGCCCTGTCGTCAACGTCGCGGCGCGTGATCGCCTCGTCGACACATTCCGGCGCCGTCTGTACTCCGCGATCGATTTTGTCCCGTTTCCACACCAGGCTGACTGGCAGCTCGCGGCCCACGGCTGGACGCTCACCGACGGCGCCGCGACTGAGGGAGACTACTACTGTGCCGTTCAAATCCCCGACCCCACTGATACGACGTACACCGCCGAAGACCGCATCCAGCGGACGATCTGCCAAGCGCGCGCGATTGTTCCTCGATTTGGCCGTGGCCTTGCGGCCCACCATCTTGCAGACTTGGCGGCCTACAAAGGGGGTAAGAGTTACGGCGGCGCCGCGTTCCTGACGGGGTACGCGATCCTGCCCGACGCCAACGTGCACCTCATTGGCATGGAGTACGGTATCTGCGAGCACGAGTTTAACTACCTCGTGCAATTCCTGTGCAGCGAACCGCCGCGCGGACTGAACTTGAAGTACCGCCAGCTCTTGAACGACAAACGCGGCGGCCGCATGCGGCTCGCGCTGAAGCCGCTGATGCCTGGTGGCGACGGCGCGATCTTCGAGTGCAAATCGTGGGAGCGGAAAGAGGGCCTCAAAGGCGCGAAGGTTGACCTCTACTATTATTGTGAAAGTTATCAGTTCCCTGGCATGGATTGCTACAACACCATCAGTCAAAACTTACGGCAGCGTCGGGGCCGTGCGGTGTGGACGACGACGCCGGATGAACCGTGGGTGCAGTACCTCCACGATCGCGGCCACAACGCTGAAGACCCCGACTGGCACTGTACCTGCGGCGCCGACGACACCTGCAACCCGTTCACCTTCGACCAGAAAGCTAGGGACCGTGACGACCCCGACAAGGGCGGCATTATGACGCGGGAACGCTTCGAGATCGCGCACAACGGCAGGCTGGGGACGTTCGTCGGGCGTGTGTACAGCTACCTCCGTGGAGAAAAACACCTGAGCTACGAGAGCCACCCCGATCTGTGGCTTCGCAAGAGAGCGGACCTTCCCTATGATGCGCCTCGACTCTGAGCCGTACCGCGCCCTCAAGCCGCTGCCTGACGGCTGGGATCTCGTTGTGGGCGTGGATACTGGCACGTACATGAGTGCTGTCTTTACAGCAATCCCGCCAGGCGATGTGGCACAGCTAATCCCTATTTTCGAGGCACCCAACTACCGCTACGTCACCACTGAGATCGAGCTGCTTGGCGAGACTGTCCCCGAATGGGCGCGTCGCGTGTACTCCGCCTTCAAGTACTTCTGCCCCGGCAAGGAACGCTGCAAAGCGTGGGCGGACCCGAACACACAGTTCCGCGCGGAGTTAGCCCACTATGGCCTCGACCTGCGGCCCAACTACCGTGGCCCCGAGCTCCGTGTCGAGATCGCGCGCGAGTACTTGAACGCCAAGGAGCCGCAGCGGGTGTTCCTCTCACCGTGGCTCACAGTCCTGCCTTACGAAATCGAAAACGCGAAGTGGCCGGAGGAAACTACGGCGTCCGGTAAATTCATGCGGCTCAAACGCAACGACCATAGCCTCGACTGCTTCGAGCACACGGCGTCACGGCGCCCGCGCGGCCGGCAGATTCGGAAGGACAAGCCGCCGTCATTCCTGCAGCAGCACTTGGCGGCTCATCGCTGGCCGGGCTTGAACTTGGCGGACCCACACGTGGGCCGGATCTAGTAGTAGAGGTTGGCGTCGTCTTCAACTTCCGCGTAGACTCGGAGGCGTCATGACTCGGGACGAACGACTGTCTCGCCTTGAAACAGTGTGCCGACAGCAAGCGGCGCTCTGCGACGATCTCATCGAGCAGATCGCCGAAGCCAATCTCAAGATCCGCTTCGTCCTCTCACTTCTGCGCGTCGCCAAGCGTCCCGCCAACATGATCTTGGGCGCAGACGGCAAATCGTCGCTCGAACTCACGGACGGCTACGTCGCGTACATGGCAGGTGGACGCGAGGCGGTTATCTCTGTTATTGAGAAAGAGATTGACGCCGCGCAGGAGGTACTAGCGCGTGCCGAAGCCGAAGCAGCCATCGATCGAGACGCTGGAGCAGCTGGCGCGGCGAGTGGCGAAGGAGACAGTCGAGCGGTTATTGTCCCGTTCGACTCCCCGCCCAGGAATGCCGCCTAAGCCAGACCCGGATCTCGACGAGTACGACAATGAGCCCGATCCGCACCTAGGGCCGTATTAGATGCCTGAGCAACCCCGCAATCTACGCCGTGCCGTCGACGGCGCGCGCCAGGTTCGCGAGGATCTGACCGCGTTCACGAAGGACTGGCGCCGGCTGCAAACCCAGAAGTACCGCCTGCGTGGCGGCGTCGAAGCGCGCATGCTCCTCGCGCTTGGCCTCTACTTCGGCGAGCATGCGATGGTGCAAGCACGTGACGCCATCCTGAGCCGGTCGATTGGCGGCGACGACGACCGCAACCGCCTCAACCTCGTCTTCAACCTCATACGCAAAGCGACGAAGAAGCGCATCGGCCGCATTTGGTCTGTGGCCCCGGAGTTCGGTGCGTCACCCGACAAGATCGATCCGCGCAGCTTCGACAACGCCGACGTCGTGACGGATCTTATCCGCGGCCTCAACTTCAAACTCGGCGAAAAGCTCCTGCATTGGCAGCGCATTTGGTGGGCCGTCACATGCGGCGTCAGCATCGAGCACACGCCGTGGATCGAAGACATCACCGAAGAACCGATCCCTGCGTACGACCCTGAAACCAATGAGCTGCTGTGGAAGGAAGCGCAGTCGGGCCGCATACTCCCTCACCCGTACGTCCTGCAGCTCATCGAACGCGGCGTTGCGCCCGAACGCTTCACGGTCGTCGAACACTTGGCGACTGTCGGCGACGTCGGATCGCAAATCATCTCGCCGCTCAATTTCTTCATCGACAGCAGCGTCCGCACGATTAAGGATCTGCCGTCCGACCAGGCCTGCTACATTGTCGAGTGCAAAACCGTCGACTGGGTACGGTCGGTGTTCGGCAGCGAGTACTCCGAGAAGATCACGTCGCGGGCCGGCGATGACTTGAGCGTCGTCCGTACGAAGCTGCTCGACAAAGGCCCCACGCTCGCGTCGATGAACCTCCGCGATCTTGTCCCTGCAGTGACAGGGTCGAAGGCCATCGACGATCCGCCCCTTGCGCTCGTCGCAACGCGGTACCAGCCATCGACCGAGCAGTGGCCACATGGGCGCCGGACGATCTTCGTCCCCGATCAGGTCACATTGGACGATGGCGAGACGCCGTACGGCGAGATCCCCTGCGTCGACTATCACTACGACGCGCCAACCGTCAGCTTTTGGACGTCCGACTTCATCACTGACATGGCGCCCGCGCAGAAGTTCCTCAACAAGCGGATGTCGCAGATGGGCGAATCTGCGAACGCGACGGTCCATGAGATCCTGCTGCTGGGTGGCGAGTTAGAGAAAGCCGACATCCCTAGCGATCTGCCCGGCGTCATCGAAGACGGCCTCGACGAGTCTGGCAATCCTCGCGTCCAGATGCTGCAGCGGCACCAGCTCCCGCCGTGGTTCCTGCAATCAATCCAAGAAGTCGTCAACTTCCTCCACTTGGTCGGCGGCAGCGATCTCTTGCAGACGAAGCAGTTCCCTGGACAGCTCCGCGGGCCGCTCGCGCTCCCGATGCTGCAGGAACTCCTCGACTCTGAGGACGGCCCCTTCTTCAGCCACCTGGGCGAGCAATTGGCGCGCGTCCACCAGCAGCGCGTCAACCGTGTGAAGCAGTTCTATCCGCCCATCCGCACCCTGCACTACACAGGGAGAAACAACAAAGACGAAACCCTGGTCTTCCACAACGATGCGATTCTCAAGAGCGGGACGAATTACACGATCGTCGTCGACCAATCGAGCCTCGTGCCGGAGCTGAGCGCCCTGCGTCGCGCCCGTGTCATCGAAGACCTCTCAGGGCCGGCGGCGATCCTGTACACGGACAGCCGTACGGGGCAGCTCAGCCCGTCGAAGATCGCCATCGCGATGCGCTACACGGACCGCGAAGTCGAAACGCGAATGGCGCAAGCGCGGAAGCTCGCGGGACATCTGATTGCGCGGCTGTGGCAAGGCGAACCGCTCCCCGAGCATCTCCCATTCCCCAACTGGGACCATACCGCGATCCTCGACGAGATGGACGCCGCGATGCACACGACGGAGTTCTTGGAAGCGTCCGCGCCCACACAGCAGAACTTCTTCGCGTTCTACGAACGGTGCCGGGCGTACCTCGCATCGATTCAGCAAGCGCAGATGAACGCCGTCCAGAATCAGATGATGCAGGGCGCAGTCGCGCAAGCTACGCAGCAGGCAGCAGCGAAGGCGGCAGCAGTCGCGACCGACGCAGCGCTCGGCCAAATCGAAGCTGGCCGTCAAGCAGCGTTGCCGATGTCGCCAGAAGATCGGATGGCTAGCGAGATTCAGCGTGAGCGTCAGCAGCTGCCGCCTGCGCCTCGAAATTCCGCTCCCGCACGCTAACGTGTCAATAGGGCACTCGGGCATGTGCCACGTAGAAAATCCTTAATCATTCCACAGACATCCGCTGCCGTCTGAAAATCTGGCTTTACACTGCGGCCATGTGGACGACAGCACTCTCTGCACAGTCAGCCATCGCCGACGTCCTCTCACATCCTGTTGACGCAGGCGCTGGCAGCGGCGGCACCGCAGGCGCTGGCAGCGGCGGCACTCCGTACAGCGGCGGCGGCGGATCAGCAGGCAGCCAAGGTCAAGGCCAGGGCGCCGGCAGCGGCGGCGGTACCTCCTACCATCTCACCGACGACAGCATGGTCCACTTCGGCGACGGCAAAGCCGTACGCTGGGCTGACCACAAATCGTCGCTGATGCCGCGCGAGGAGTACGACCGTGGCGTCAACTTTCTGATGAAAGTCGCCGAATCCTTCGATCAGCGCGGCGGCGGCCAACGTCAGGGGCAGCAGGGGCAACCGCGTCAGGGACAGCAAGGACAGGGACAGGGGCAGTACCCGCGTGGACAACAGCAGCAACAGCAGGGGCAGCAGCGTCAAGCCGCCCGCGACCCCTTCGAGGGGCTGGAGGATCAGGCTGTCGTCGATGGCCGCACGGTCGCGAAGATCGGCCGTCAGCTCGTGCAGGAAGGCCTCGCTCCGCTCGGTCAAGCCATGCAGCAGATCGGCGCGAAGATGGAAGCGATGGAAGGCCGCCTGGCGAAGGCAGAAGGTGCCGCAGGCGCGTGGGGCGAGCAGCAGGCGAACGGCGAGTTCGAGCGTCACATCGACGGCGTACTCGCCAAAGTCCCGGAGATCAAGGGCCTTGGCGTCATCGACCCCAAGTCCGACATCGTCCGCGAAATCGCGCGCGACATCTGGCTCAGTCACGACCAGAAAGACCCGACGCTGATGCGCGAGTTTCCCAAGATGGTCGAGCAGCGACTGACACAGCTGTTCAGCGCGTTCACGAAGATGCAGCAGTCCTTCGTGCAGCAGTCGCAGCAGAAGCAGCGGCAGTTCTTCAATCCAAACAAAGGCAGCGCGACGGGTACCGGCGACGGCGAGTACCGCCACATGACTGGCAAAGACATCGCGGCGATGGCAAAAGAGTCGGGCATGTTCGGCCCCACGCACACGACGTAATCACAAGCCGCAAGGCGGCTGGGCGATTCGCACGACGTAAGGAACGGATGCCGCTCGTCCTCATGGGGAGCGCCTAACTGAGAGGATGAACCGATGGCGAGTACCACCGACGTCGTCAACATGTTCAAGTACACGTACGGCACCGACCGGATGCTGTACCTCGCCGCGCAGGAAATAGTCCTGTGGCGCATCCTCAGTCGACGCAAGACACCCGTGGGAGGCCGCGGCCAGTGGATTCTCCCCATACAAGTCCGCAACACGGGCGTCTTCATGGGCCACACGGAGGGCGGCGCCAAAACCACCCGCCGCGCGCAGCCCACATCGTCCGAAGCGACCTTCAGCCTGCAGGAGTTCCACTATATCTGGGACGTCAGCTGGAAGATGCTGCAGGATTCGCGCAAGGATGAGTACTCCTTCGCCCGCGCCATCGACTTCATGGACACGTCCATGCGGCGCCGGATGTTCCGCCTCCTGAATGCTGATCTCCTCGGCACCGGCAAGGGCGAACTGGGCATCCTCTCAGCAGCAGACAACCAGGTGACTGTGACCTGTCGTGCGCTCCCGCTCGTCGATCTGGGCATGCTCGTCGACCTGATGGACACCGACAACAACACCATCAACGGCCCAGATGGAACAGCCGTGACCGCGATCATTGTTGGCACCCGTGAAATCACGACAGGGACGGCGGGCTCCGCGACCGGCGCCGGGGACTACTTTACCGTCGCTGACAGCGTGTCCAGTGCGGGCGCGCTCCATATGCTCGGCATCCGCGCATGGATCGACGATGCGGACCCGGACGCGGCCGTCGGGGACATTGGCGGCGTTGATCGTGGCACGGCCGGCAACGAGTGGTGGGAGTCGAGCGTGCTCGCCAACAGCGGCACGAATCGGCCTCTGACCGAAGACCTCATGCTGCAGGGCGAGGATCTGTGCCGCGAGCGTGGCGGCGTCGTCGTCACCGACTACGTCAGCAACCTCGCGATCATCCGGCGGTACCATGAATCCCTGCGCGCCGATACGTTCTTCGCCCTCCAGGCCGTGAAAGAGTTTGGTGGCAAAGTCGGCGTTGGCCGCGACGCGGCAGCGATGAAGTCAGGCGAGAACACCACAGGCGAAACCGTCTACCAGTTCAGCGGTGTCCCGTGGCGCGCGGAGATGTTCTTCGACAGCAACAGGCTGATTGGCCTCAACCGCGAGGCGTTCTACATCGGCCACGGCGAGAACGAAGTGCCGCGGCCCCTGTCAGAGATTTTCGACGACATGGTGCCGTTCTTCACCAGCACGTCGAACACGACGTTCGAGGTTGTGGGGTACTTCCAGGGCGAGCTGCTGGGCGACAATCCGCCTGCGTCGTTCATGATCGAAGACATCGCGGAGTCGTAAAGGGGAGCACCTGATGCCATTCAAGAAAGGGTTTCTCGCGCGTGCGCCCTTCCCCGTCTGCTGGCATCAGCAGGTGGCGGCGGCGACCCTGCTGACCGACTACTCCCTGTTCGCCAATCCAGCGGCGAACACAGAAGACTACGAAGTGCTTGGCGTAGACGCGATCTGGGATGTCAACTCGACATCAGGCACGGTGTCTATCGAGAATGTAGCTGCAGGCGATGCAGCAGCGTCAGGCACGGTCGTGCTC
>ERZ1292642.1178-Hain-H14-01um-R1-1178-length-12794-cov-9_pt1 | contig 12794 bp, 16 predicted proteins | sample MGYA00564403_ERZ1292642 | MGnify/ENA primary metagenome ERZ1292642 (study PRJEB36523, sample SAMEA6512643) | groundwater metagenome | collected 2019-01-09 | study: AquaDiva: Metagenomics assemblies of 32 groundwater samples | reverse complement strand
ACGAGCGAGTTGCCGACTACCTGCACGCTGTCGGGCGCGTCGATGCCCAGTTGTATGACGCCAGACTGTATGGGTGTCCAAGGGTTCAACTCGTCGCCAGTATTCTGGTACGGCTGTATGGTGGACCCGCCAAAAGCCCACAATATGCTGCTGTGCACTACCAGCCGCAATATGTTGTCGGGGTGCGCGTCTGCCCCGAACCTGTCGAGCGGGCCGAACTCCATGGCCCCTGTGCTCGTGTTCTCTGAGGAGAAGAATATGTCCGTGGCAGTGTGGTACAGGAACGCGCCGTTCTGCCACACGACGCTCAGCGGCGCCAGCTCGAAGCCCTCCGTGTCGGTCAGCGGGCCGGAGAAGGTGTTCGACGCGAGCACGAACTTGTACATCTTCTTGTCGGCCGCTATCAGTATGTCCACGCCATCAGTGGCCATGTACACAGGGCGCTGGTCGCCGTTCACGATTCGGGCAAGAGTCGAGTCTTCACCCGTGACCGAAGTCTCAGTCCCGCTGTACACGTCTACAGAATCAGCACTTGATCCAGGGGTATGTATGGGAAGCTCGTAGAACCTGTTGCCTGCGACAACGAACATGCGGTCGGCAGCAGGATAGACGCTCGGCACGTTGATGAAACTGCGGGTGATGGCGCCGAATTTCGTGGTGTACTTCTGCTTGAGGCCCTGCGTGCCTATGAGGTACAGCGTCGTGCCCCCGCGACCGAGACCCGACTCAACCACCTCAGGGTACATGTTCATCAGTGTCTGAGAGTCGGCGATCAGGGACTTCGGCGTGTACTGTGAGCCTACAAGTCCGAACTTGGGCATTACGGTAATTTCACCACTATGTACGTTATTGTAACGATCGCCGAGTTGGCTGCGTCACCCCCGGTAAAGTCGCCGGCGGCGTTGTTCGACAGCTCGACCTTCACTGCTACATTGTCGAGGATAGTCGCCGCGTTGAAGTACGCCTGGTTTATGATCGAGAACATGAGGGCGAACCGGCCCGTGCCAGACGTGGCGCTCAGTATGTCCCCGTTCTCGTCGCTCGTGTAGTCCATGCCGCTTGCGTTCAGTGATATGATGGCCCCTGCGTTCACGTTCGTGTAGTTCGCCGTCTTGGTGATGGCGAACAATCCGCTCAAGACCACAATCCCGTAGCCGCTGCCGGGAGCCGCCACGATAGTCTGGCTCGTGGTCGGAGACGCCTTTATTTGAGCATCTGTCAGCGTGAGGGACGCCGTGTGCACTGTGTTGGATGACGTGACTGACAGAGAAGTCCGGCTCACCTCAGTCCACTGGAAAATCCCATTGTCCTCGGCCAAGAAAACGATGACGTCCCCCACGCCCACGGTCCAGTCCACCGCGTCCCTGAGTATCATCTTCCCGACGGAGCCGACGCCCGCGGTGTTGTGCTTGAGGATCAAGGCCGACGCGAAGGTGAGCACAATTATCGACCCTTTCGTCCAGCTGGTCTTGATGACGGCGTTGATCGTGTTCGTGCCTGTTATACGGAACATGTTGCCGTCGGCGCCGAGCGTAAGGTCGCCGTTCGCCACCGTCGCGACGGCGGCCCCTTGGCCCCACTGCTGCCTCTTCGTGAACACGTTCGCGTAGTTCGTGCCTGCCATCGTCAAGTCAGCGTCTTGCACAGTCACTGTGCGAGTATTGCCAGCAGTAATGTTCGTAGCCTCGAACTTGAACTTCTTGGTGGCGCCGCCGTCGTCTTGTACTATGAAGAGCGTGTCCTTGATCGCGATAGTGGTCGTGTTGTCGAGCGTCTTGTTGCTCAGCGTGTCCGTGGACGTCGTGCTCACGTAGTTCATCGAGATGTTGTCCTGCGTGAGTATCGTGATGTCCGCCGAGTCGTCCAGCCGGAACTTGTATGCACTCGTGCCAAGGTACACGGTGGCGCGGCCAGCCGAGTCGAGGATCACTGGGTTCGCGTTCTCAGTGCCTGCCTGGTCGGAGTACGTGGCCAAGTTCGTCGTGGTGCCCGCGGCGTAAGTGTACAGCTTGCCGCCTGCGTAAGGGGCGCCGTTCGCGTCGAGGAACTGCAGCTTCGGGTGCGGCGAGAGTTGATTGGCCATCTACTTTGTCCTCCGTTTGAGCAGCAGTTTCATGTCGGCCTTCAGCTCGTCCAAAGACTCCTCTATGCGCTTGAAGCGCTCCTGGTCCAGCTTCTCGTGCGCGTCTATCTTGGCCTCGACTACTTGCGCCAAGGCTTTGCGCTCTTGCAATGATTGGTGCACTTCGTCACACTCCGCATGGGCAAAATGCTCTACGTGCTTGCGGTTGTTCTCTGACACGAGGTACTTCACTGCCCAGCCCATACCTGTCAGCGCGGCAGTCAGCAGTATGCCCAACAGCACGTTCTGCACAGGCTACTTCTTGGCGTCTGCAGCGTGGAGGAGGCCCCAGCCAGCTATGATGGCCGTCATGGTGACAGCCCAGTCGACGTCCATGCCGTTCAGCAGACTCGTCGCGGCATTCACGACAGCACCCAGAATGGAGAGCACGCCGAGGGTGGTAGTCTTATAGTTCGCTTTCATGTTCTTCACCTCTTCTTTCAGCTTCTTCTCTATGGCCTTCAAGGCCATCTTGCGCAAGAATCCGTCGAACATCATTCGCCTGTTCTCACATTAAATTGCCCACCAGCCCTGTTCCTGTTCAAGTGCATGAGCCTTTCAGGCATTTTCGCGACCATAGGTCGTATGTTGGAGCGCTTCACAATGTCCATGGATGACGAGGCCTGCGCAATCGTGCTAGCTGACGCCTCCTTCTCAAATGGCCCGGCGAGATTCAAAGCAAGGTTCATGATAAGCATGAGCCTGTAACCAGGCGGCGTGTAGATCGCTGTGTCCAAACCCGCGGAAGTCTCGGCCACCTCGTCCAAGGGGTTCGGCAAGTAGAGCGCCACCTGCGCAGCCACTGTGCACACAGGCCACACGAAGATCGTGCCTGCTTCCGCGGACGAGAAGTTCCTGTAGTACCATAACGCCTGCACGCTTGGAGCAGTGGTGCTCTTGACTGTTATGTCAGCCCACTCCTCGTCAGTCAGCACGTCGATCTTAGTCTCTGGCGGGTTCGTGGCGTTTATGATCGTGTCCACGAAGCCAGCGCGCGCTATGAACATTGGGCGCTCGACGACCCAGTTGCCAGCTGGCCCGATCGTGTAAGAAGTCTGGCTCGCCACGAGTGAGAACGTGCTGCGCTTCACTTCTTGTATGGTGAGCTTGTCAGCCTTCAATAAGTCTACAAACAAGTTGAACCTGCGCAGACCGAGCATGATGTCAGAACTCGACGGCGTTTCGTTATAGGCAACAATATTGTTTTCCCGCAGAGCTTCGGTGACTATGGTGCGCACAGTGGCCACTATTATTTATCCTTGGGTTCGTCGACGCCTTCGAAGTCAGTAATCCGCAGCCGTGCCTTCTGCTCGTCAGAAATGCGCTCTTTCGCCTGTTCGCGTCTGTGCGCTTCTTCGAGCCGCTTCAGCAAAGCAGCGTCTTCAGCCTGCTGCTGCCTGTTCTCCTCTTCGACTTTGCCTCCTTCAGGATATGGGGTGTCGCGCCAGAGCTTGTCGTCCGTCGGGATCGACTCGGGGTTCGGGAACATCACAGCGCCGCGCACTGGGTGGTACATGAACACGTTCCTTGACCAACTTGCCATTTGTGTCTCCTTTAATGTGGAAAGGGGCACGGAGGCCCTCACCCCCGTGCCAAGTAGCCTAGACGATGCAGGCGATTGGGCCTTTGTCCGCCGTGAACGTGGTGGCGGGCGTCAAGGCTGTCGCGACCGTGCCGAAGACGCTGGTGGACGTCCCCGCGATCACGCCGTTGAAAGTGCTCGCCGCGATCGTGCGGGTGCCAGCAGCGTCCGCAGTATCGGACTGGATGCCTATGATGTACCAGGCGGGGCCCGTCACAAGGAACGTGGCGGTGTAGTCCATTGCCTGGAAGGCGTTGTTGCCAGACTTGACAGCCCCTGCGACTGCGGAGTTGGCCAGCTTGCGCCCCGATGCAGAGTAGAGCAGGTGAACCACCTTAGCCGCCGTGTCCACGGCACTGCCGTTCAGGACGGTGCTGGACGTGGCGAGGAAAGTCTGGTCCACGAAGACGTGGGCGTTGTACTGGAGCGTCGCCGAGTCCGTGGTGTCGGTGCCGAAAGAGCTAAGAGCCACAGACCCGATGGGCACCGTGCAGTACTTGAAGATAGCCGGCTGCTGGCGCTCAACTATGAGAGACTGCTCCTGCCACTGTTTGTTGTTACAGTTGACAAGTTTGGTCTGCTTAGTAGCCGAGTCAGAGACAACCAACGGAAGGTACCGCTGGCTCGTCTCCGTGCAGGAGCCGCTGGGCATAGCCCTCAGGAACTGCTGAGGCGGGCCGGTGAAGATGCGGGCAGTGTCCTCATGTGTAGTTGCCAGTGTTCCCAACCGGCCGCGAGTCACGTTGACGATCGTGGTCCCAGAAATGGACCGAATTTCAACGATCTCTTTGTCGATGAGCGCGTACTGGTTGACGTTGCCGCTGTTGCCGTTCACGTCGTCGATGTTGGCGGCCGGGGTCATGCTGGTGTTGGCGCCCACGACCCACCGAGTCGCTTGCGCGTCGATGTCGTTTGTGAGCGTCGTGTGTACGAGGGCCGTCTGGGCCTGAGCCGCGATCGGCGACAGGAGCAGAAGGGCCAGTGCGATTGTGAGAAGTTTCTTCATTGGTTTGTCCTCCCTTATCCTACCACGCGGACGCAGAATTCAGGCCGCGGGCAGGCAGCCACGTGGAGCAAGTCCAAGCGGCTGATGAAAGTGTTTTCGGTGATGTCGAAGCCTCTCAGGAAACGCATGGACACTTTCGCGTCCTCGTCTGTCGTGCGGGCTGACATGTCCATCCCGCCAGGAAGCGGCAGGTCGACCATGCCGAGCACGAAGGCGCCCTTGTTGAAGGCCAGGTTCTGCCTCGAAGTCAAGGCGGAATAAGAGTTGGCGTGACCGAAGAGCAGGACCGCCGAGTTGTCGGCGACGCCCTGCGTCACGTTCTGGTAAGCGCCCGTGGTGACGATCGACGGGCTGATCGGGATGGTGATCGCCGCGCCGACGGCGTCGGTGTCCGCCGTCACGACGAACTGCTTCAGCTCGCCTGTCGACTCGCCGGAGCCGTTGAGCGGGACCGTGTTCGGCTTGATGCTCCTGGTGTTCGCGAAGGTCACGATGTCGCCCTCTTTCAAGGTCGCGGCAGTCGCGCCGTCGCAGACGATCGAAGAGCCAGTCTGGGCCGTGGCGGCGTTCGCCAGGACCGTGAGGCCAGTCCAGTCACCAACTGTGTGGATCTTGATGTTCTGGTCTTGGCTCCACTTGTACCCCATGGCGCTGACCATGCGGGCACTCTCCCACTGGCGGCTGATCGCGCCCTGCGGGTTCTGCTGGGCGATCAGGGCGTTGATGATCTTCTGGTTCGACTTGTAGTCGATGACCATCGCCCACTCGTCGCCTTCAACAGGCGCGCCGTTGCGGGCAAGGATCGTCGTGGCTTCGAGGTAAGTCTCGATCGACGTCGGGACCGTTCCGGGAACGCCAGAGAAGTTCGGCACCTTCTTGTAGAGGGCCGCGATGTCGCTGTCCACTCCGTTCGCGACGGGCAAGGTGCCCTTCTTGACGAAACGGTTCATGAAGTCGTCCACGGTCAGCAGGAGTTCCTGCGACGTGAAGTCCATGTCGACGCCGATCGGCTCGCCGAGGGTCACTGGGAAATAGGTTTCGACGGACGCCTGCGGGCTCGCCCGGTTGCCCCTACGAAGTTCGTACTGGGGCGGGTACCTGAGGTTGATCGTGGTGCCGCGCTTGGCACCCGCCTGACCCCAAAGCTTGTCGTACTGTCTGTCCACGTACCGTGCAAGGACGCAGTGGTTCTTGAAAGAAACCACCGCCGTGTCTGTGATGTCCTGCGCATGGACCGGGAGTAATGTGTTGGCCATGTTTGTCTCCTAGACGTCGTAAGTGAACATGCCTGGGCTGCGCTTGGCCAGCTCCTTCTCACGTTCCTTGAACGTCATTTGTGATCTGTCTTTGACCACCGTACCCGCGCTGCCGCGGCCTTGCGTCGGATTGGGTGGGTCTGGTTTATTTGGCGGCGCGCCAGGAACCTTCTGGGGGTCTGTCGCCGTCGTCTCGTCCTCAATTTTCAAGACGATGCGCATGATTGCCTTGTCAGCCTCTTTGTCCATCATCTCAGATATGCGCCCCGACTCCTTCGGGTGCTTCGCGAAGTAGTAGCCAAGTACCGGACCGTGCTCGAGCACTGCCCCGAACATCTTGGGCGACAGAGGGGCTTCTGAGTCTTCCATGACCTCCTCGTAGTCCTCGTGCTCTTCGGCGAACGCCCTGGCAGCCTTGTTGAAAATCTTGACGACCTTGTTGTCGTCTTCCAATGCTGCCTGGTCTTGCAGTTCCCGGCTCTCCTTCTTCAACCGGAAATCGTGCAAGTCGTCCTCGTACTGCTCCACAGCCTCGTCGTAAGACTCGGTCTTGTCGAAGTCTTCCGGGCGAGGCCTCCTTGGCCTGCCGCTCTCTTGCTTCCTCTCAGCCACGGGCGCCGGTCCCGTCTGTTTGTCAGCTATTCTGGCCTCGAGCGCTTCCATCTTCTCGAGCAGCTTCTTCGTCTCGCGCTTCTCCTGCCGCCTGTCCTTGTACAACTTGGCGACGGCTTTCTGCTGCGCCGGACTCAGTGACTTAAAGTCAAGAGTGTCATTGTCATCGTCGTCAACCGACTTCGCCTTTGCAGGGGCCTTGTCGTCAGCCTTTTCAGCTGCAGCAGCCGCTTTGTCCGCGTCTGCCTTCGCTGCCGCCTTCTCGGCGTCGTTCTCGTCGGCCTGAGCCTTGAGTCTTGCGATCACATCCTGGTCCTGCGTAGTCGCGGCCTTGACGGTCGTCACCACTCCACCAGTCTCTTCTTTGGGTTTCACTTCTTCAGCCACGCATTCTCCTTCGTGTAAAGGTTATTCCCCGGTTTGGCCGGGTACCATTTGACAATATAACATGGTTTACTCTCCCGCGTCAGCTTTTTTTTCCGCAGAGATAATAAGCTGGGTTCTGTTCTTCTCAGAAGCTATGAGCTCCTGCGAGGACAGCTCCATTGCCTTCATCTTTTCTTCGTGCTCGAACTTGCGGGTCTCCTTATCAGCCTCTTCCTGAAGCTTCTGCACTGCCTCCGTGAGCTGCTCCACCATCTGCGCCTGCTGGTCGTACTGCGCCTTGAACTTCGGCGGTATCTTGGAGCCGTCGACTTCTTCGTCGTTCAGAGCCTCTGGTGGGACGCGCGCCTTGAGGCGTTTCTCGAACTCCTCCTTGTCGGCGTAGTTCTGCTGCCTCGCGATCAGGTCGCCGACGTATGGCGCTGCTTGCGGGTCGATCCTTAAGTATTCTACCATCTGGTTGGCAGCCTCCAGCCTCTTGGTGTCGAATGACGCGCCGACTTCGACGTCGATGTCGTAGTCGCCGGTGCCCATGTCGTAGATGACGTCCTTTCCAGAAGTCTTGTTTTTGAATATCGTGTTTATGAGCACGGGCTCCACCGAGCCATCGGCCCTCGTGATCTCCATGGCCTGCGCCTGGTCGTACACTTTCGGGATCATGTCGAGGTAGATCCTGGCTTCCTGCGCTATGGTACGCTTCATGTTGTCCAAGAAGTTATAGTTGGCGACGTCGGACTCTTTTTGCCTGCTCTGGATCGCAAGCCCGCTCGTCTCGGGCCCTGGGGCGCCGAGCCCCGCGCTGTATATGCCCATGACGCGCTTCAAGTCCTCGTCGGCGAACCTGAGGATGAAGGTCATCGCTTGGATCGGTGGTTCCCCGAACGAGCGTTCTGGTTTCGGTATGGGCTTGCCCGACTCGTCGACGTGGTCCCAAGGCAGCACAGAGTAGTTCTCGATGTTTGCCGTTGTCCATATCTCCTTGTAGTTATCGATCGCCTTGGACGCGGCGACCCACGGGGCCTTGGGCGCCAGCGCGACCATCTCCGTGATCGCTGACAGCCAGTAGTCCGACGCGAGGCAGGGGGCCATCGCGTCGCGGACCATGCCCGTGTAGATGTGCTGCCCGTTGACTAGTATGCGCCGGCCAGTGAGGTACAGCACTGGTATGTAGCGGCCTTGCACCATCCTGCCACCAGTGAGGTCTTCGTTGCCCTCGATCACCTCGACGGCGTTCACCTTGGCCCAGTAGACGCGCTCGCGGAAGCTCTTGCGCTTCACGAACTCACCTCTGTCGTCCCTGACGGCGACTACCCAGTCTGCTCCTCCCATCTCGTCCTTGAACTTGCCCAAGTAGTTGTACGGGTTCTCAGGGTCCGTGCTGGGCAGCGCGTACAAGTCGCCGTATTCGCGCACCTTGTAGAAGTACTCGGCGGTCCTCACCATACCACCACTGTACCAGTCCTTCATGTTGTCGCCTATGGACACTGGATCCAGTGACGTCAATGAAGAGTCGGGGTGCTGCTCTTTGTAGTCCTCGATGGGCGCGTCATCTGTGATTATCATCCAGTTGGCGTCGGACTTGTCGACGGCCCTCGCAGCCGGGTCGCAGTACACTGAGAAGTCATTGTCTATGGATGCCGTGCGTATGACGCGCCTGTGGCTCCTCTCGCTCTCCCACTCCTCGTTGACCCTGTAGCAAGCCCAGCCTTTCTCCAGCATCCCGTAGAAGGCGTCGTCGCGTATGCCTTTGGCACCGCTGCGCCGCTCTATGGACCGCACCATGCCCTGCTTTATGGTGGCCGTGGGTCCGTCGGCGCCGTAACCCACAGGGCGCACGAGGATGTTGGGCGTCGTCATGCGCTCCTCGTTGGCCACTTGGTTGAGGTACTGGGGTGTCCTGTTTATCTCCAGGCAGACGCGGTCTTTGCCCGTGCGCTCCTTGTATAGCTCGGGGTCCCAGTGCTTGCCGGAGTTGAACTCCTCTTCCTCAAGGGAGCGCGAGCGCTGGAGCATCTCTGACTCTTTGGCGAACGTGAAGCGCGCGGTGAAGCGCTTCATGAACTCGTCCATGCGGGCCTTGCGGTTCGCCTCAAACTCCTGCTTCTGCGCCGCCTCTGCTTCAGGGCGGATCACAGTCACCTGCTGGCCGCCTTCGTCTCTTGTGACTTCTTCTGCCATGTCAACCCATCCAAATTTTATCGAGCTCTTTTACCAGGAAGGCTTTCGCGTCCGCCTTGTCTTCGAAGACGTGCTTGATTGGCTCCCGGTAGTCGGAGCAGTAGCCCATGCCAGCCTTCTCCTGCTTCCGGAGCTTGTCCTTGATATCCTGCTTCAGCCTGTAGGAGCACTCCACGACGACCCCGTTCTCCGCGTCGTCGAAAGACACCCTGTTCAGCTCCCAGTCATCGTCCGTCGGCGCGTAACCCTTCTTCCGGGTCGATGTCTCGACGTCGCCTGTGCTTTTTGCGTATTCCATTGTCATTTTCTTCCTAGTTTCTCGATCATGTACAGCCTGCCTGTGTCCTCGACGGCGCATTGGGCTGTCCCGCACAGCTTCTTGACGGCCTCGTCGGTCCCGGACTTGGAAAGCACGAGGAACTTGCCGGGCTCGTACTCCTGCCATGAAAAGCGGACCTCGTGGTGGGTCTCCACTGGGCCCACTTTGACTCTTTTAGAGCACCCTAAGGCGCTTAAGGTGCTTATTAAGGCACATAATGCCAGCTTTTTAAGCATATGCCCTCACAATCCCTTCTGCCACTTTTCTGGCCACTTCGTCAGTCCATTCGTTCTTCAGAGTATTGTAAGCAAAGCAGACAACCCTGCAATTTTCAATCTCGTAGCCCTTGTTTGAGTCTATCCTATCTATAGTTGGCAAAAAAGGGCTCTTTCTGCTGTACTCAAAGGTTATTCCAGTCATTGGGCATATGCCTTTAGCAAGTTGAGTACGCGCCCATTCTATTGTAAGACCCCAACTCAAATTGCGCCTCCTAGCTCTTGCCCGACACGTCCTTATGAAATACATCGCAAAGTCACCTTCACGATTTTGGCGCTTCCATTTCTGAGCAGACTCGACGTAACGTGGGTTCTTGGTGCGCCAAATTCTTGTATACCTAGTCTGTTTGGCCCTCACATCAGGCCTTTTGCGGTATTTAGCATAGCGCTCTTTATTTTTAACATGCCATCTATTATCGAGTTCAGTACTTAGTATGGTCACACGCGCATCCACCCCAAACCTTTTCTCGAGGGCTCCGGACGCCTCACGGGGGCGTAGCCGCGCACCACTGATACTTGTTTCTTGGCCACAACGGGCATGGCGTGCGTCAGAATCTCGCTGTCTGCCCAGTCCGGGGAGTCCACGTTGCGCGCCTCCATGTCCTCCTTGGACTCTATGCGCAGCTTGTCCTTCACGTGGTAGTACTCCGGGGCCGTCAGCTCCATCTCCAAGTCGTCGGAGTCCTCTATGCACCCCTGCTGCAGCCACTCCTTGTGCTGCGCGTACATGTAGGCGCGCCAGTCGCCGTACCTGGGGTCGGGCGACTTGCCCCCGAACTGCACGTCCACGATCGGGACGCTCTTCACCATCTGCCTGATGCCGTCCATGATCGGCCCGCCGACGCCGCCGGCATCCCCGAACACGTAGTCGGGCTGCTTGTCCCTTATCTGCTCAGTGACGAGGCTTATCATGAGTGTCGTGTCCCTGGTCTTCTCTCCTGGTATACCAATTGATGGAACAGAGCGCATGTCACGTCCCCGTCTGAACGAGATACGGTTCCAGTTCTTGCCCCCTCGCGCAAAGTCAATACCCATGACGAGAGGCTCGGACCGGTCGGAATGAGGGACTTCCCTCCGTCGCGCGTCTGAGACGCGCTGGTTGTCAATGAACTGGAGCTCGTCGGCGTTGGGGGGAAGGCCCTTGACGTGCACTCTGACCCAATCTGAGTCCTCGCCGCGCTCTTCGATCCACTTCTTGATCTGCTCCTTGTTTGTGAACCTGCACTCCCGCGAGTCGACGGACTTGTGTATGTAAGAACCTTTGAGATTGCCGAACACCGCACGATAAAGGCGCCCACCGCGGTTGCCTGGGTTGCCAAAAAGGAACACCATAGGCTCACCATCTGTCAGTCCTCCGTCAGCCTGCCCGAAAATCTCCTCGACGATGTGCGAGGCCTCGTCGAATATGTAGAAGCTGGTCGACCGCCTCGCATGCTGCCCGGCGAACGCCTGCGGGTTCTTCGCGCTCCACGTCACCGCGTTGGTGGCCCACTTGGTCCTGTGCAGCTTGTGGCGCATCGACTCGGACTGCACCTCGAACCAGTTCGCAGTCAGGCACATCGGCGTCCAGTACTCGATCTGCGCCCACGTCTTGAACTTCAGCTGCGAGCCCGTGTTGGCCGTGACCGTGCCCTGGCAGAAGGGCCTGGTCGACATGATCCAGTTAACCAGCATGGCCGCGAACGTCGACTTGGCGCACCCGTTGCCGCTCGCAGCGGCGACGTAGATGACAGGGACAGGGTGCGAGCCGTCGAAGGCGTGCTCGGCGACCTGGTCGCTGATGTCGTCTGCCAGTTCCTGCGTCCATCTCTCCACGCCGTCGAAGGCCTCGAGCGGGCCGTCCTTCTCCTTCCACGGGTAGGCCATGCGTATGAAGCGCCCGAGGTCGGCGTAGCAGCCACCGACTAGATCTGCCAGTTGGGCTTCGCTATTCACTGAAAAGCCTTTGGTCGCTAAGTATCTGGTGAAGCCCGTTCGCCATGGCGTCCACGATCGCCTCCTCGGTATCTGAGTCCTCGAGCGCGTCCACCGACCTGTTCAGCCCCATCGACCATATGACGACGTGCAGCAGCTCATGCAGGAAAGTCTGTGACTGCAGCTGCGGCGACATGTCCTTTTCCATGCTAATGATTTGGCGCCTGAAGTCCGTCACGGCGTACTTGTCGTGCGTCTCCACGACGTTGCCGAACTCTACCTTCCAGTCAAGGCCGACGGCCCTGAAGGCGTTGGGGACTTTGAGGAGTCTAGGCGCGCCATTATCTTGTCGTGGCCCACTTTCCATAGATTGCAATGTAAGCATAGCCCATTAACCTCCACGAACTCGTGCGCCGTCTTCAACCCTTGGTTCTCGATCATGTCGCGCCGCGAGAGCCTCAGCCCTGGCCCGCCCGTGTCTACCGCGTCTTTCACACCAGTCGAGCTAAACACGAATATGCCCTGTCGAGCCCACGGGGAGTCCGCGGCCCCGCCGCTGCCGTAGCCAAGCTTGCCAATATTACGCCAGCTTCTCATTATCGTGGGCCAGCCTTTCACACTGGGTCTCATTTGTACAAGTACCTCGCCGTGAACACTTTCGGCGCGTACTCTTTGCCGTAGCACTCGAACACGTTCGCCTGGCCGCGCAGCCAGGAGGCTACTTGATGGCGCGCTTTTTTCGTCATGTCAGGGGCGCGGCGGATGGTCAGCACCGCTGCTGCCTTGTTCTTGCTCATATAATTGGCCCTACAGGGTACTTGACGCCGCGGCGGCTGTACTCGTCGTGGTCCCAATCCGAACGACACTCAAACTTCTTCGGTTCGACGAGCACCAGCCAGTCCCCTTCCTGGTCTACGTGCGACTTGTCGTCGCCTAGGACGAAGACGTAATTGCACCCCTCGAGCGGGTTCTCCTCAAAGGCGAAGTGCCAAAAGGCGACGCCGAGCAGAAAGGCGACAACGGGCATCGCCATGAGGACCAGCACCAATTTGTACTTGCTCGCCATCAATATCCTCCCTTGGCCTTGGCTGCCGCAGCCCTCGCCAACTGGCGCTTCTGCCGGGCGGCCACTGCCGCGCGGTCGGC
>ERZ1292642.1177-Hain-H14-01um-R1-1177-length-12800-cov-6_pt1 | contig 12800 bp, 15 predicted proteins | sample MGYA00564403_ERZ1292642 | MGnify/ENA primary metagenome ERZ1292642 (study PRJEB36523, sample SAMEA6512643) | groundwater metagenome | collected 2019-01-09 | study: AquaDiva: Metagenomics assemblies of 32 groundwater samples | reverse complement strand
TAATAATAATAAATTAGGTTTTGTTCCTCCGGCACCAGCCGCAGAATGTACTACAACAAGCTTGGGATCATTTGTTGTTCCTGCTTGGTCTGCGAAAAATGACTTGAAAGTCAGCTCCTTTGCGGCCTCCCATGTCGGGGCAGTATTGTTAAAATCCGCGCCAAATCTTGTACCGAACTTAGACACACTCGTTGCAGTAATCGCCGCCAAACCAGAGGCATTTAAGGCAATATCGGTGTAAACAGTATTTGTCCCATCATAGTTCGCATAAGTTACTGTTCCAAAACTTGTTGTCCCTAATTGTTGATAGTCCCCCGTAACTATGTTCGTGTTAGTGGCCGGAGTAGAAGCAACCACATATAAGACACTATCAATTGTAGTAAACGTATTAGTTTTAGCCGTACCCCAAAGGGAAAACGTAGCTGAATCTATTGTATCTGCATCGGGAATGCTGGAGGTATCAAAAAGGAATATTCCGCGAATTAACGTATCGTATCTATCTGTAGTTGCTGTTGAAGCTATGCCCGCATGGTTGTTGTTTATGGTAGAAGGTTCTGCTGTCGTCCCAGCCGCCGCTCTAACATTGGCAAAGGTGTCCTCGATAGAAGCGTAAAATGCTCGGCCATCCACGCTCGTAGTCTCTGGGTCTGGGTCAGGATATACAGTAGTAGTAGTATTTCCAATGCTTCCTGGAATAATCTGCGTGTCTTCTTTACCAACGAGTTTTATAGTATGTGCCAAGGAAAGTATAGTCGCCTGTAAAGGGTCTTCTCGTAATTTTCTTGTTTCGGTTTTTCCTTTGTCGTCTGTATAAATACGGACGATTGTTCCATCAACATCAGGAACTAAAACTGGTGGGTTGATTATGCGAAATCTCTCTGTCTCTATTGTGCCATTCTTACCAAATCCCAGTTGTTTTGTTCCTTTCCATGCCTTAGCCAACAATTCTATACCTCCTTCAATCTTAGTTACTTTTTGAATTGTAATGGTAATGCCATCTTCAGTATACTGAGATGAAAAATCTTGTAAAGATATTTTATCAGCTTTAATATCTGCTTTTTCTTTGGCATTTTTGCCTTCAAGCAATTCAACAATCATTTTTATTTATTAAACATTTTTAATAAAAAGTGCATCCACTTGGCAAGTAGTTCCTGTTATATCTCCCATATCAGCAGTCCAAGTATCAGCGGCCGCATTTTGAGGAATTGGCACTGGTGTAGATACACCTACAACCCCATTCGCAGGAACATCTAAAGTCATAACAATTCCACCAGTTGTTGCATCTCTAATGTCCACTGTTACAGCAACAGAAGAATTATTTGATGCTTTTACATACACAAGATCATGAAACACCCCTGAAACACCAGCAAGCAATGTTGTTTCTGTTCCAGTTGTTAAACTGGATCTTGCCGTGGCTACTAAATCACGAACTTGATACGGATACGTTACTTGCCTGCCAAGTTTATCAAATGTCGCGCTAACCCTGTCTCCTGCCGCTACAGCCGCAGGATTAGCAGTTCGAGCAATACCGCCGACTTTAACTGGATTACCACTGTCCACCGCATCCGCTTCAACATCACCAACAACTGCCACCGAAGCGGTAAATCCAACTACGTTTACAGAATCGCTAAATCCAGAAACTTGTTTTACGTCAATTGAAGGATTAACTGTTCCTATTGTTACATTGGGCAGTGTAAGGACATCTACATCTCCAATATCAACGCCGCTATTTGCTATCGCCCTTACAGACATGGCCGCATCAGCCACATGGACTACTCGCACAACCCCACCATTGGTTTCTGTTCCTCTTGCCGCGCTAACTATTTGCGCCGCATCAAATTCTTCATCAATCACATTGTCCCCATCTGGTGTTGCCAAATGAACCAGAACAGAAGCAGTAAAACCAGTAACATTGACGGAAGCCGCAACATCTGAAGCATGAACAACCCGCAAAGCATGAGTAGCCGTTCCTTCACCATTTCGTATCCTATCCCAAGTGCTCCCATCAAAGCCCATGAGCATTGCCATGTTAGAAACGAAATCATCATTAGCTACATCGTCAGTAGTTGTGTAGGTACTTCCCCCAGCACCAGAAATAATATCTACTTGTAATCTTCCCCCTTCATCAACCAAAGCATTTCTTGCAACTCCTGCGGTATCAACTCCTTGAAAACGAATTTTACTTATATTCAATCCTCCTCCGCCTAAACTACCGGCTATGTACGGTTTACCATTGTCGTCTGTTAAAACAACCGGAAGCGGCTTTTTCAAATCAAGAGAATGTCCATTCAAAGAAACACTTAATTTTTCAGGCAACGTAACATTGGGAGCACGTACGGTAACCTGCGGGGCTGGAACCTCAATTTTCGGTATTTTAATTTCTGGAACGTTTACTTGCGGAGTTGGTAATTGAAGTTCTCCGATTGCTTCTTTAATATCCTCTTTTGAAAGACGCGCCATTTTTGCAATACGTTCCATAAGTGGGCGCATCAAATCAGCAAGCTGATTACCAACATTTGCAACTAGACTACTTCGTTCTTCTTCCAAACGAGTTTTCTCTCCCTGAACCTTACTCAAACCATCTAGCGCATCCTTTGTTCTTTTTAATAAATCGTTAACATCTTTTGGCATATAGCTATGCGCTTAAAGCAGCTAAACTTTGTTCTAATTGATTCATCTTCTCTTCTTCAGGTAACACTGATGACGTAACTGGTTGACCCTGTTGAATTTGCCCTCCTTGTAAAGGAAGACCGGCTTCAATTTCTTCTGCTTTTTTCTTTTCTGCCTCTTCAATTTCTCTTATTTCTTCAACAGTCAAATCAAGCAAATCAAGCTCACGTTTCAACAAAATTCTTCGTAATACCGGATTGTCTGGATTTTCTTTCAGAACAAACATCATTCGTTGAATCGCTTTTGTCTTTTCCTCCTCTTGTTCAGAACTAGAACGAACAATCGCTCTAAATCCTGATGTGCTTTTCCAATCAGTCGCGTATACTACTTTCGGCCATAACTTACCGTTACGATCTGTTTTGTAGAGCGTTCGTTTTCCTTCGGCATTAGCATCAAGTATAGCATGATATTTCGCTGCTAGTTCCATCCATGAACGACGATAAAACTTTGCCAAGGAAACGGTACGCTCCATTGCTTTACCGACAAGCAACTCAACCTCGCCCAATGTAATCTGTTTCTTTTCTGAAACACCTTTTTCAATCGCCGTTACCGCAGTTCCGCGTTCAACAAGACGAATAACGAAATCAATAGCTGTGAATGTATCATCCAAACCAGAAACATTAACCGGCATGATAGTTTTATTAGGATCACCCGGAGCTGGTAACATTCTTCCCGCACCCGGTTCATATGTTTGCGGCGTATATCCTTGCACTGTAGCATCGTACCAGTGCATCTGAAAGTTTTTCAATGTCCTGTTCTCAACAAGCTGCGAGAACCAAACATTCAATACCTTATTAGGCGTTCGCACTAAATCTGCCGGTGCATCAGACCAAAAATCCTGCGTCTCAACATCCTCTGCCCATGTTACAAACGGATAAAAAGTAACTCCGAGCAAATCAACTAACCGTTCATTGAGTAATTCAATACTATCATTTGCATATACTACAACTCGTCTTTCAAAGACCTTCTCTTTATCATTCCATTGTTTAGTAAAATGTTCTGTAAGATTAACCATAACTTCTCCTCCGGCAAACTCAATAAGCTGATCTTCACGAACTCCCATTGCTTTCAACCGCTCCATTTTCTCTTCAAACTGCTTTTTACCTTGAGCAGAAATAACCATCCCTTCAGGAGTTGTGAGCCATACCTTTAACTTATTCTTTGCTTCAGAATTATACCGCTTATCAGCAAGAATATCTTTTAATGAACGGAACAAATTTTGATGAATAAGAAATCGTGCCGTTTCCAAATCAAGTGGATCAGTAAGCGGATCAACAAGAACGTCGTAAATATCTAAGGCACGTATTTCTAAATCACTATTAACCCAATTCAGTTTTTTGAATCCTCTACCGCATAAAAGAACTGTTTTTTTATCTTGAATATCAACTCCTTCAAAATTCAATCTATCAAAATCGGTATTCCAAATCTCTTGAAAAATAAGTTCTTTACTAATATCCCCATTAAGTTCTTTCCAATCAATATTAGGCGCATCATCAATTTTAGAAAGCAGCGTCTTAACCGTCTCCTTCATCAAAGGAATGTTGACTGTTTGCCGTTGTGTCAAACGGTTTGTTCGTACTTTATTCCGATACAGCTCATAACTTTCATTCCAATCCATGTGGCGACGAAATTGAAAATCATACGCAGTTTTCTTCTCTGCTTTCAATCGTTCCATTAACGGTGAGAGCGTTTCTACACTCGCCAACTCCTGAGCCATAAAAAATAGACGGAAGCTCGCTATGCTTTCCGCCTATGGTATAGGTTGGGAGTTGAATTATTGTAACATCTAACTTTCGGTTATGCAAAACTACACTTCTTTTTTTCGTTTACGAAATGGCCAGTAATCGAGTTCTATGCCAGCAAAATTACCGCCACCATCAAAATGAATTATCGTCTGCCCGCCACGCACACCAAACAGAGCGCCAGTAGTAATCAATGGTACCAAAATCTCTTGAACCTTTGCAATTTCTCCTGCATCTAAATCACGTTCTATTGTAATCTTCAATTCAGTCATTATCGTACTCTTATATCCCCAATTCTGGATAATGCACAGCCAAAGCAGGTGTAGCTTCTGGCATCTTGAATACCGGTGTTTTTAGTATTGAAGTCATCCCGTATCTTCCAGCATCCATTGAGTGAGAAAACAAATGCTCCGGCACATTCAAGACTACTCCATTTTTATCAACTTGCCAAAGAAAATTTCTATATTCTTGGATAATGTTTACCGATCGTTTTGTAACTGAAATACGTTGTGCTTGAACGATTTGAATTCCATTACGAACGGAATCAGCTCCTTTTTCCGCACCAACAATGTTTACTCCGAAAACCTTCATCTCATCAATGCTCTTTGGTTCCGCACTATCGGCAACGGTAAGTATCTGTGGTTGCGATTGATTCAATATAACATCTGCAATCTGTTTATTACTTAATCCCTTTTGAAAACAAACCTCATCCCAGATATAACCGCCATTGGAATAGTAAATTGCGACAATTGAAGTAGGATCATTAGTGTATCCAAAGTCCAATCCGTATCGTTCCAGACGCGCAAAATGGGGTATCTCATCGATTGTTTGCCAATCTCGGTATATTTTACCCTCAATCTCACCTAACTGCCCTTCTCCATAGACTTTCCACCAATCTTTACGTTCTCTACGCTGCTCTATTGAACTGCGTATTGTCTCGGGCAATGCTTCGTTATCTCTGTAGGTTACAATGATGTGTTCAACGTCTGTTCTGTTTGCAACCTTATCATAAAACCAATACTCATTTACCGGATTCCAGTCTATAAAAATGTATTCATTGGTACGAACTTCAAGCTGGTCAAAAATTTCATACGGAACATTGTTTGCTTCGTTTATAAACAGTCTATCTCGACGTGGCCCACGAACCTTACCCGGTTGATCTGCGCTAAAGAACTCAATCTTGCTTCCTGTCTCAAAAGTATAGATACAATCAGTTTTATTCCATCGGGCTGTTTTAAAATATTTATGTGTTTCCATTACTGAAAGAAAGTCTCTCATTGCGCCGCGTTTCAAGTGTGGAAACGTCTCTGAAACGATGCTTGTTAAAGTTGGTTTTGTATCACGTTGTGCCGCATCAATAAGCAAAAGAATAATTGAAACTGTTTTACTTGCAGAAGTACCGCCTTGAACACATCTAATCCGTTTTTGGAGATTCTTGATTTTGAGCGTCGCCGAGGTTATTCCGTACATAGTTGAATAGTGGCACTGGATTTCCTTCTGAATCTTCTCCAACAAGCGGTTGTCTAGGTTGTCCTTCAGCCATTTTCCAAATTACTTCTTTTGTAACTTGTTTTGTAAATTCTTTCTTTTCTTCTTCAGACATTAAAGAAAGCCGTTGTTTCCAAAATTCTTTCAAACTTTGTCCTTTTGGACGCCCCGCCGGATTAGCAGTATTATTTGGCCCAAATGTTCCATCTGGCCTCCGGTTGGTTTCCGCTTTAACCGGTTCTTCATTCATATAACAGATTTTCGTTCCCGATTCTTAAATTCTCGTACTCGTTTTTCATACTCTGGTTTTGTAACAAATTGCCAGAACCTGTACATAGTCGGTTCTCGTATTGCCTCAATATCCCAATAACCATAAACAAACGCACGATATTCTTCTGTGCTTGGAAGCCGCAATGTCTTCCGAATAAAGTATAGCATATTTCTTTGCGACCAATCTCGCTCTCGTCCTTTATTTTCTTGTTGTCCATATCGTCTCCAAGCTGGGCTTTTCAATAGCTCTTTTTCATAAAACAGTGCCGGATCAACATAACCAAAGTAACCATTTGAAACATCAGAAACCACTGCTTCTTCTATGAAATAAAATGGACGTATTCCAAAATGTAAGTGATCCCCCGTTGAAAGTCCTGTGTTGTCTGATTTAGCTATAACATCTCCTGAATGAACTTGAATACCATTTTCTGTTGAAAACTCTTTTAGATGACCGTACACAGCTTGTAATCTTACTTTTCTATTCTCAACTAAAAATGGTTCTGTTTGAAGAAAGATATTTATACCGTAACCGCCATCCCCTGTTGCTTGATTAACTTCCCCATCAAAGCAAGCTAACACGTCCGTTCCTCTTCCGGCTCTTAAATCCCACCCATTATGGCCTTTCAATCCTAACTCTTTATAAATTGCCAAATCATTGTCTCCAAATTTCTGTGTAACCAAAACTGTTTCCAGGGGAGGATTGAATGACCAAATCTCTTTCGCTCTTTCAATAACCTTTTCCAAAGAAGGAACATTCATACATACCTATCTTACCATTACTCCAAAATAGTTTCCATAGGCAGTAGTTACTACGGTATCCACCCCCCCCATAAAGGGGGGGGGAGTGGATACCGATAGTATACTGCTACTAACTTTTTAATGGATACTTATAGGTGGATACTAGAATAACAGCTTAAACTACACAAAATAAATACATTAGTATCCACTTGGTATCCACTGGTGGATACCAAAAAAAGACGTTAAAAACTCAAAACAGGTGGATACCGTAGATTAGTTGTTAGGTTAGCCAAATTTGATTTTTTTAGTATCCACCCATAAAAAGTGGATACCGTAGATTAGTTGTTAGGTTAGCCAAATTTGATTTTTTACGGTATCCACCTCGGAAAAAGTGGATACTTTCTGTGGATAAGTAATAAACTTGACAAAACAGGTTCCTTCCCGTATAGTTAAAAACTAAACAGTTTAAGCCCTGACGGGCACAACAAAGACTATGTTGGTAAAAGGACAATTCAATCCAATTCACGTACTTCGCGCATTTCTCTCTAATGAGTATGCGTTTTTTTGTAAATGGGACAAGAAACTCTTAAAAGTAGCTCACTATAAAGGCACGTGGGTTTTGGTAAAAGAAGTAAACGATACTCTTGAGACACTTTTTGTTTCTGATAATGCGGAGGTTGAAACTAAAAATGAACTCCTCTTAGGAGTTACGAACGGCTTAAAGGAACAAATCGCAAAACAAACGGATTATAGTTTAGATCATAATAACCGTCTTTTTGTTGCTGAATTGATTGTGAAACTTATCCCTATATGGGTTCAAAAGCTTGAAGAAATACAAGAAATAACCTGCGAACAAGCCGGTCGCAACTCGTCATTAGATGAAAAAGGTAATCTTGTGCTTGCACCACGACCAAATGAGTGGAAACAATAAGTGAAACCTATGGAGGAAAAAATGCTTGTCAACGCTCTGTTCTACTTAAAACAGGGATTGCCTATTTTTCCTGTTGGATGGGATAATGAACGAAAATCACGCAAAAAACCACTCTTAGAGTGGAAAGAATACCAGAAACGATTGCCAACCGAAGAAGAAGTTACCAAGTGGTGGACCTCATGGCCGGATGCCGGTATAGGAATGGCGACTGGATCGCTTTCCGGATTTGTTGTTGTAGATGCAGAAGCGGGTGCCGATTTCGGTTTATTCGGTTTTGACCATTTTGAAACTCCTACAAGCAAAACAGGCGGCGGAGGCAGACATTGGTTTTTTAAATATCAGAACCTTAAAAATGCTGTTAAGTTTGCTCCGTTATACGATTTCCGTGGTGAGGGCGGTTATGTGCTTCTTCCTCCGTCTCCTCACCAGTCCGGGAACACATACGAATGGATTATACCGTTTGGATTAGCTAATGCAGCTGAACTGCCTTTAAATGTTTCTGAACGTCTTAAAAACAGAACAAGCGAAGCAGTAAGTAAATTGCTCATTCAAACTATTCCGGAGGGAGCGCGTAACAGCTCGGCGACTTCAGTTGCCGGTTCCCTACTTAAGCATTTCAAACCCATTGAATGGGAGAGTAAATCATGGCCGTTGCTTATAGCATGGAATGAAAAACACGCTTCTCCGCCACTTCAAGAACCAGAGTTGCGTTCTGCATTTGAAAGTATTGCCAAACGGGAACTTGAACGTCGTCGTCGAGAAGACTCTGGAACACGGCTTTTTAATGAATCCGATCTTCAAAGTACGTTTACCGCTACTGATACTTCCGTAGTTGTTACGCTTAAAACAGATGATGGCGAAGCTGTCTTTGAATTTAGTGAAATTGAACAATCAAAAAAACGTGAAATAGATTGTTTGCTTACTGTTGAATTGCGCGTCCCGGGCTTTACTCCGAAACCGTTTGATGGTCGGTTAAATGTTCTTTCTCTTTCTGCTCGTGAAGGATGCGCGCGGCAACTAAGCCGTTCTTTCGGTAAGAACCTACCGTGGGATTTGTTGCTTTCTCGCGCTTCATCGCTTTTGCGTAAATATCTTGCAGATCGTGATACAAGCATTTGGATTGAAGATTCTCCACCGTTACAAACAAACTATCTTTTCTACCCATTTATAGTAGGAAATGGCGCAAACCTTTTCTTCGGTAAGGGCGGTTCCGGTAAAACAATGGTTGCACTTCGTATTGCGTTAGCTCTTATAACAAAAAAAGATTTTATTGGTTACACACCAAAGGATACCTGTCGTGTATTATTTGTTGATTACGAATCCTCACCGGAGGATATTAACAATCGGCTTATTCAGCTCATGGGGGATAAAAATTTTAATCCGGAACTCGAAGAAACGCTGCAACGCATTCGTTATTTTTCTCCGCAAGGAACACCGTTTATTGATTGCGTACCGGCACTGCAAAAAATAATCTCAACGTACAAAATAGGATTGGTCATTGTTGATTCTGCCGCACTCGCTTGCGGAGGAGAACCGGAAAAAGCAGCATCAGCTATTGTATACTTTAATGCGCTTGCAAAACTTGGCATACCATCGCTTACGATTGCACATGAAACAAAAAGTGAAGAACGCCAATACGCTTTCGGTTCAATCTTTTTTCATAATTGTCCTCGCAACATTTGGAATGTCCGATCTGAATCAGAGCAAAACGAAAAGATCATTAACGTCGGCCTTTTCCATAGGAAATCTAACATTGATAGGTTACAGTCCCCCCATGCCTGTAAGTTTTACTTTGGAAACGGTATTATTGAAACAAGTATAGGAGATCGTTCAATATGGGAAGAAGAATTTACGCTTACAAAACGAATTTTGTGGACGTTAAAAGATGGTTCAAAATCACTTTCTGATATGAGAGATGCCCTTTCTGACGTTAAGGATTCTACATTGAAAAGAGGCCTGTGGCGAGTAAAGAAAAAAGGGTTGATAGATCACAATGAAGAAACGCACCAGTGGTTCATAATAAACCCGTATGTACGAACTTGAAGTTGTTTCAAAAATACCAAGCAAAAAAAACCGTTATCGGATGGGACGAGGAAATTTTTATAAAGATGCAACTGCTTCCACGCAGGAAGAGTTAATCTCATTTTGTTTATTAGAACAAAAGCAAAAGAAAAGTATTAAAACATTTGAAGACGCTGTTTCAGTTGAGATTATTTTTAAGCTCTGTAGAAACGATCTGCTTAATATCGCTCAAACAGTGTGTGATTGCCTTCAATCTTCCGGAATCGTGAAGAACGATAAACTTATTTCGCATCTTATGATATACTGGGATGAGGATAATGCTCTTAAGGCCAACCAGACGTCTTTAATACGCATAGAATCGCTTGTATGAGGTTTCTACCCAGTGCAGTTAAAATAGCTGGGAAACGGCTTATAAAGGGCCTTTTAGCGACAATGGCGACATCTGCCGTGTTAGCCGGTTTGCAGTTTCTTATCCAAGAGCTTCCTAACATAGATACGCTCGGCACAGCAACAGCCGGAGTAATAATTTCAGTATTATTAGCCCTTGAAAAATTAGTAAAGGAATTACGAAACGGAAAGGGAAAATAACCATGAACCAAGCTCTATGTATTTTCTTCCGAAAATACGCAGAGTTTGGAGCAGGTTCATAAAAATACCTTTTTTCATTAGTTTAGGTTTTGTTCTTTTTTCGTTACATCCAATAGCTTTTTATGAAAACTCTAACACTGAATGTGAAGTTTTGAATAAAAAACCAACTGATACTTACTTAAAACCGGCCGTGCTCGGTTTAATGCCAAATGAAGACTGGCATTTTTTGATAGAACGGGCAGAAGCATTAAGAGTTGATACTGTCTTGGCGGAAGATATTATTGCTTGTGAATCCGGTGGCAATGCGGACGCGCAAAACCCATACTCGTCAGCGCACGGATATTTTCAGATCATAAATTCTACAATTTTGGAAACAGTGCGAAACAATCCACAACTCAATTTAGAAATCGGATTGTTGTTGCTACGAGATGGTACGGAGCCATGGAAAAGTTCAAGTCAGTGTTGGCAATAATCGTGGATGTGGATATTTTGAGGATAGCTATTTTTTGGCTAACCTAGAGGGCTTGACAGGTTTTAGATAGTGTGTTATCCTATCAACGTAGGATCAGACAGACGTAATTGGCGGGCTTCATACTCGTACCGGCTCCGGCTGGTACAAAGCATGGGAACCGCCTAGAAATGGGCGGTTTTGATTATTCCAGCCCTGCGAACGGAAGCGTCTGTTTGATCCTCCTTACATTCGCCCCCACCGTTCGCGGGATTGGGCTAACCAAAAAGAAAGGAGGTGAGAAAAATGATTCATAAAGAACTCTGCGAGCTAGAGAGCTTGTTGGACAAGTACGAACTCTACTTATTCAAAAAGTATAATCGCACGAATAACAAACAAACAAACTGCGAATACGTACATAAGAACGTAACGGACGAAATAAACGAAATGGAATTTATAACGCCGAGCTTAAAAACTTAATTGCAGACGAGGAGGAGATGACGGTGAGTTTTTCGCAATTAAATTCTCGTCGTCTCTCCTCGCCTTAAAAAATATGAATAAAAAATATGGCACTTAATATACATGCGTGGGGTTGGAGATACTTCCAGCAAAAAGACGCGCTAAAAAAAGCGCAGGAAGAACGCGAACGCTGTTTAGAGTGCGCCACTAATAACGGTATTTGTTGGAGGCATCACGAATAGATATGTCTTTGTATAACTACGAAAGCGATAATACTCCGTTAAAAAAACTAACTAAGTGGTTTGAGTGCTTTAATTGCCGTAAGTGGTCTAAAGTGCTTCCGCAAAGTTGGTCTTACCAAGTTAAAATCTGTATACGGCCAACGTGCCGCGCCAAGTTTCAAGAAGAGGCACTTAAACTAAAAAAGTATGCAACAACCTAATCCTAACGATCCGTGGAAATCAGCAATAATTTTAAGCGATATAGCGCATACGGCTATGGTAAACAGATGTTTACACGAGTTTAAAATCATCAGCCAAATGGTTACTGACGATAAAGGTCGAGAGTTCGAGATGGAAGAAGAGGTTTGTTCGGAGTGCAACGTAACTAAATCATCGTTAATGCTGCAAGCATAAATTTATGAAAGTAGAAGTATCATCGTTTCTTCGCGCAGAAGACTTAAACGGAGCGACCTTAGAGAATCCGGTTGAAGTAACAGTCAAGGAGTTAAAACTTGTTCCGGCACAAGAATTGGCTTTTCCAAGTGATGAGGATAAGTACGAACTCACTGTTGAATTGAATGGGCAACCGTTTGATTGGCTGGTAAACAAAACATCCCTTAAAGCCATAATAACAGTGTATGGCAGCGAGAGTGATGCATGGATTGGAAAGAAGATCAGCTTGTTTTCAACCCCTCAAAATGTAAGCGGTAAAATGAAACAAGTTATCTACGCTAAGGTGTGAAGATTGAGCTAGATAAAAAGTCAGAAAAGAAATGTTCCCTTTGCGGATTAAGCATCAACAATGATGATATGTATATTCGCAAAGGGAGCGTTCTTTGGCACAGTTATTGTCCGATAGATAAAGAAAAGGAAAATGAGGAACCGTTTTGAAAATAACTATGAAAAATATGCCTACGGGGGTTTATATAAGGACTGAAGAACATAAAAGAAAAATTAGTATTGCGAACCAAGACAAGAAACTTAGAGAGCGGGTTTTCTTTGACGGCTGGATTCACGAATTGCTTTTGAAAAAGAGAATGCGTAAAGCATCTTCTCCGATTTCCGTGTTTCTAAAAAAGCCCAACAAACACTATAAGCGAATCCTTATAATTGAAAGCTAGGTTAAGTTATGACCCCCTCAACACGCGAGAAAATTGAGAAAGAGTTTGATGAAAGATTTGGATTTGATGAGATATATGTTTGTAAAAATTGTGGACACTCTA
>ERZ1292642.1173-Hain-H14-01um-R1-1173-length-12814-cov-3_pt1 | contig 12814 bp, 20 predicted proteins | sample MGYA00564403_ERZ1292642 | MGnify/ENA primary metagenome ERZ1292642 (study PRJEB36523, sample SAMEA6512643) | groundwater metagenome | collected 2019-01-09 | study: AquaDiva: Metagenomics assemblies of 32 groundwater samples | reverse complement strand
GGGCTGAGAAACACGAGCAATAAAGGAGAGAACAAATGAACCAATTAAGCAAATATTCCGAAGTCGCACAACCATGTGCGCCGATAAGGCAAACACTTCGAGAACGCCTAGTGGAACAAAAGAGATACGTTGTGGAAAATCTGGCAAATATCAATAGCGCTCTTGAATTTATGGATAAAAACCCTGATTTTGAGAATTTCCATAACATCATTGGAAAGGCTGGCTTCTAAAGGAGGCTCAATGAAAACCCTCATTGTCCTATCGCTCTTACTAACCGGATGTGCCCATACTCATAAGACAGATCCCTCTAAAACCGCTGATATGGGAGGCGTCAGCGTACGTCCTTGCGGCCCTAACGATTGCGGGAAACCCGCTCAATGGGAAGTCCTATGAGCATTATCTACTGGCTCCTAGGGGCTTTAGTGCTTGGCCTTTTAATCGTTATGGTCATCGGGATCTATGAATTGATCGTTGAAAATCGCTATGACCAAAAGGTTGCCGATCGAACAAGCGCAGCCCTGCATTTGAGGCGGCTGGATAGGATCAATAACGGGAAGTAGTCTATGGTTCATGACCACATTGTTATTTGCCGGGAATGCCATATGCCCATTAAGGACCTTCGAGATTGCGAGTGCATCTATTCCCCGCTTGGCTATTCACTCTGCGGGAATTGCAAGGAGCAAAAAGACTATGAGCGCACCGAGAACAAACGCAATGCGGTTTACGATTAGATGACTCCCTGGACAAACGCCTTCTTAGACGTTCAATACTACGCTAGGCAATTTGCGCTGACCTATCAGGAAGTCAATCATCCGTGGGTAACTTTCGCTGCGCGATGGTTCTATCGGCAGGAATTTGCTAGAGCGAGAGTCAATTTAGAGTGCGCGTTAGCTACATACAAAAAGGAGCAGATATGCCATTAAGAGGAGTCAAGCCGGAAGCCGTCGAGAAGCGTTTAAAGCTGTTGGTCTACGGACCTCCCGGCGTTGGAAAGACAACCGCCGCGATCCAGTTCCCTAGCGCCTACCTTATAGATATGGAAAAGGGGTCACAGAACTATGCCGAAACAATCAAAAAATCAGGGTCTATGGTCTTCGAAAGTTCCAATCCCGATGATATTAAAACCGAAGTTACGGCCCTTCTCACAGAGAAGCACCCGTTTAAAACGGTTATTATCGATCCGGTTACAGCGCTATATGGAGGCCTGCAAGACAAATGGAATCGAATCTTCGAGAAATACGCCACAACCCAAAAGCAATCCGAACTCCAAGACTTCGGGTTCCGGTACTGGGCAAGGGTAAAGTCAGACTATAAAAGCATCATGCGGATGCTGACGGCGCTCGATACGAACCTCATTATCACATCACATCAAAAAGACATCTACGGAACCGGGATGCAGAGGGTAGGAGTGGGCCCAGATTCCATGAAAGGAGATGAATATGTCTTTGACTATGTATTCGCGCTTGAGAATGTATCTGGAAAGCGCATGGCGAGAACTGTTAAGGAGCGAGCTGAAATCGGCCAGCAAAAGTTCCCAGAAATCTTTGAATGGTCTTATCAAAACTTCTGCAAGTTTTATGGCCAGAGCGCTATTGAAAGAGAGAGCAACCCAGTCATCCTCGCAACTGCTGCACAAGTCGAAGAGATTAAAAAGCTCATCGAGCTTGTCAATGTCGGAGAAGAAACAATCAGTAAATGGATGACGAAAGAGGACGTGGAAGATTTCTCCGAGATGGAAAGCGCCAAGATCCAGAAATATATCGAAGCGATTAAAAAGAAGCTTGAGACAGTGAAGGGAGGGAAGTGATGTTTTTCCACGATTCAACAGGCATTGATCCAACGGGAGGCGGCCTGGGTGAATTAATTCCGACGGGCTCATGGCTCCCATTTCAAATCATCGACTCAGAGGATAAAAAGACAAAGACGGGCCGCGACATGCTCAATTTGAAATGCGAGGTTGTCGATGACGTTCGCTGGAAAGGCAAATGGGTATGGCATACCGTCGTATTCATCCCGAAGGGCGAGAAAGGCGATGGGATGAGCGTGCATTTCCGGAAGTGTATCGGGATGCCCTACGGGGCTAACGATTTAGTGGATGGGATCAAATGGGTTGGGAAAAGGTTTATGGGCAAGGTCATTGTCGATGAGTACAACGGAAAGAAGAATAACAAGATTGATGCCGTAAGCGAGTACGGCAAAACTAAGTCCTCGGTAGCCGCCGAGCCTGACGGAGCGAAAGTTGAGGATGAGGAAATAGACGTTGACTCTATCCCATTTTAAAAAAGCATGAAAAAGAAGGAGCCCGTTGAATGGTGGCCGGAGCTAATCGCTCATATCGATATAAGCTGGCAAAGAAAAAAGGGACGCAAGTATCCTTGGGCCGGACAAGACTTCAAGTTATTGAAATTGCTTGCACGATCATTCACGGTCCCAGAAGTGCAAGCGATGTACTCCGTCTACTTAAAAAATTCTCCCTTCTGGGGTCCAAAAACAGGCTGGCTTGTATCCGGTTTATTTCAGGAACGTGGGATCTTGACCGATGATCCTGACTTCAAAAGGCTTACTGCCAAGTACGAATCAGATTTGGGCCTCAAGGAAGCAAAGGCCGTCGGGCTTGAGCTATTTCCTAGATGACTTATCACTTGAATATTCAAATGACTAGATACGGCGTAGGTTTCTATTTTGATTCGAGAGATAAAAGCTTTCGAATACTTATTGGTCCGTTAGTCGCGCATTTTCATTTTGCTAATAGTGATTGCATCGGAGAGTCGGAGTGAAGACTCAGAAAGACGAGATCCTTCGGGTATTCCGAAATCATCAAAATAGGATGACGCTTGGTCTTATCCTATGCTATCCCTGGGGATACAAGTTCACAAGCCGCGCCTCAGAACTCCGCAAAGAAGGGTATATCGTCACCTGCGAGAAGGCTAAGCGCCCATCCGACAACACCTACACAATAATCGAGCCCGATAAGAACGGCCAGATCCAATTCGCTTGAACTACCTCTGGAAAGCCTTTAATCTCCCGGAACCAGTGGCCGAGTACCGCTTTGCCCCTCCCCGCAAGTTTCGGTTCGACTATGCTTGGATTGACGCCAAAGTTGCGCTCGAAATAGAGGGCGGCATTTGGATGAAAGGCGGAAGCGGACATTCGCATCCGATGTGGATCTTAAGGGATATGAAGAAAGGGAATTTAGCGGCGAGTCTTGGTTGGAAGATATTTAGATTTACTACTAAAGAATTTAGAGACGGGACCGCTCACACCTTTATGCAGGCGGTGTTTAAGGTTTAACTTTTTTGATTTGGTAAGGCTTGTTCCAGTATGGAGAGGTACAGGTGGGACATCGTTTTGGATGAGGGACTTTAGACTCCCAGGTATTTTTACAGCGTAAGCATTTCTTTAGTTTTGGCATGTCAGACCCGACATGAATTGTACTACCTAAGACGAAGGATAGCAATTCGGAGTTCTTCATGCCGCCTCTAGCATTTTCATCTTAGTTGTGACGGTACGAAGGGACTGGGCCAATTCATGTTTGGCCGCGCACAAGATACATATCGTAATCCCGTTAGACCATTCAATTAGATGTTCTTTGTGTCTGTCGAAGCACTCGATTGTCATAGTCCCCCCTCGCGAATTCCTTGGCTTTTTCGAGAGTTCTTATCCCTCTGGCCCGGTCTCCTGTTTTCAAATAGTTTAGGGCAAATGTCACCGCCTGATAAAGATCCCTGGAAAGCCAGCGAGAAATGAGCGGTTTCCTGGAAATCTCCTTTTCCCGGCGTTCTTTGAGAATGGTCAATACATGCCCAATACATAGGTCAATTCCCCTCACCGTCCAACGAATCTCGTCCGATCGAACATCCGAAGATAGCCAAAGCTTCTTTTCCTTATAGAACCGCGCTAATGCCTCAGACCCGTTCATGCGCTGTGTGCTCAATCTGCATTTGAATAAACTCTCTCTTAAACTCGTTTAAAACCGCCCATTTCGAGATATGGAAGGCCTTAATCATTCCCTCGATAAAATCTTTACGCTCTGGGTATTGCTGAATTTGATGCTCCCAATCGGGCTCTAGTTTGGCGAGAATATTCGGTAACGATACGTAATGGCGGCATGATTTCATAGCGCCCCCTTGCGTCGATAAAGCTCCTCGCAGATGGCCCAGAATCGATCTACGTCCTCCTGGGTCACCAGACAGGCTTGGCGCATGTAATAGAGGAAGGCGCTGAAAAGGTCCTCAGTTGACTTGACTTGCGGATTGCGGAATGCGTCCATATCTGACCCCCTTCACTTCATAACCCCTACATGGTGGTACTACCATGAGAACGCTTAATAGTCAAGGGGCAATTATTTGAGGCTAGTTCTAGGTGCGATTACTTGTAGCGGGAAGGAATGTCTTTATGGTCGATCAGGAGACCGGAGCATTTGCAGTCATTGGCGAGGCACAGGCGTGGCTCATACATACTGTGATCCGTATGGACGTGCTGGCAATTCTTGCAAGGATATCCTACCTTAATAGTGGTCTTTCTTCCAAGGGTTCCTCCGAGGGAGGTTCCGGTGTAGCGACCGAAGGTACTACGCGGACGCGGAATATCTTCTTTGGGGATTTCGGGTGTTTGGCCCTCTCGATCTTTCTCGCCAGGGGTGACGGGTTGTCCTTGGGGAGGTTGGATAGGATCTTGTCCAGGTTTGTCAGGATCGTCACCGCCATCGCCAAAAGCGCCAAAAGGGTTGGAATCCAATACTTCCATCTGAATTCTGATCTCCTATCTGCCCCTGTTTGGCGACCCATCAGAACATCTACGTCATGCGCTAGGCCATGCTTACCTGTTGAATCGGTGAATACGACGGCGTTTAGCTTGCGAAGTTCAGCATCAATCCGGTCAAACTCTGGCAAAAGCCCGATGATCTTTTTCCGGCGATCCCCGCGCAGAGCCTCGTCAAGATCACGGACAATATCCTCAAGGCGCTCTAGCCTTGCTTCAAATCCTCTCCAAAGAGCGTTGTCGTCTCCATTCACGTATCAGACTCATAATCTATTGGCGGATACATTGTAATCTGAGCAAGATTTCCAACCCGATCCATGACCTTATTAAACGTTTTCTCTGTAAGTCCATTCCACTCAAAGCGATAGCTGGAACGCGGACTCAGGTATTGGAAGTGAATGGTCTCCTTATGATCCTCCCAAAACACATCCAATATGATATGGGATTGTTCGAATTGCCAGCGCATTTGAATGGCTTCCCCGTTCTCGATCTTCTGTTCCTTGCGCCATTTCTTTAATTTGTTATCAACCGCTTGTTCTAGGGTGCCAACCCATTCTCTCGTGTCGAATTTTTCCACTATAACCCCTTTGTCTTAGAGCCACGTTGCGTTGGGATATTTTACGCGAGCCCAATCTTGAATCATGGTCAAACCGCCTGCGACAGCCGCTGTCACCCCCAACTGGATTTGAGTACATTGTTCCGGCGTTAATTTGCCAGAAGTCACAAGGCTGGAAGTGATGTACCCAGCGGCAAGCTTACCAATCGTATAAGAGACCTTCTTTATGGCAATCCCGACACGATATTGCTCCGGGATCAGATGGACTAGCCAGTTCAAAACTTTGCTCATAGATATCTCCTTTAAACAGTCGCTATCGAACTATTCGGTTGACCTTCTCGCTTAATCCAGATGACATCTGGGACGCGATCTGTTGCCACGTCCAAATGGATATGAGTCGGTACGTTATCGGAATTAACGTAAACTCCGAATCGATTGATCCCTACCGCAATGGACGCCTTAATGATAAGGTAGACTTCGTGTGAATTTTCGACCAAAAGGTCCACAGCCAATCCCTGAAGGTGCGATGAGTCCGGGGACGCTCCAATAATTGATTGATTTGACGCCAATGAACGTAGGCCACTTGTGATTTTGAAAGGTATTCCCGCGATGTGTCTTGCTTGGTCGAGCATCGCACAGAATTCTTCATTTAACCCATCGACTTCTTCAGGCTTAAAATAGCGATATTGTGGCGGCATTGTTTTCTCCTTATGTCCAGTCCAATCAAAACGATACGTCCAACTTAAAAACCATCTGTAATTTATTCCCCATAGGCCGCGCACCTAATTGCACGTACAACCGCCAGTCACCCCAATGATAGTCGAGCAATAACCAAGCGTGGTGTCCGTTTTCCAGCACATGGCTTGTCCAGCCAAGCCGAAAGTGGCGGTCGAAATAGACAATACCGTTCGAAGTGCATTTTGAGCACTTCCAGTCACGCCGCCCGTTGATACTTGAAGATTAATCCATCCTCCGGCTCCCGTTCCTGATCCACGACCTGCGGCAATAGTGAAATTCCCGCCTGTCCTATTAGTGCCGGATGAATCTTGAGCATGGAATGTAATAGAAGCTCCATTTGTTACTAACCCATTATTGACAGAATTCATATAAACATCTGTCAAAGGATTGGCTGCTTCTCCAATAGCCATAGTATTCGAAGTATCCACGCGACTGGAATTTCCTATACAAATGACATTATCGAGCGCAGTTTCAGCGCTCGTGTTTTGACAAGCGACTTGGCCAAGAGCTGTATTGCGGCTTCCCGTGAGATTGTTATAAAGAGACCCACGGCCAATGCCAGTGTTATTGTCACCGCCAGTCATATTTGTCCCGGCCAATTGTCCGAACATGGTATTGTTCGCCCCTGACACTTCATTGGCTAGGGCGGCATCACCGATGCCAGCATTTTGACTCCCATCTTGAATTTTATTGCAAGCTTGCGCTCCAAAGCACATATTCGAACTGCCTGAAGTAAGAGCCGCCCCTGTCCCTGCTCCAAGCATAACGTTCCGATTCCCTGTTAATGTGGTGTTCCCGCCATTTATAAAGGTATTAATATTGCTCGGAGCAGCATCGCCGATAGTGGTTGAAATATAAATGATCTGTGAAAAATAATTCGTTCCAGTCCAAGTATTTGTTGAAGGAATTAGATTAGGACTACTTGCTGCTGGGCTTGATATTTGGATCGTGCCATCTGGCCATACGATGCGAGTGCCAATGGTAACTGTAGTAATTGTGACACCCGAGGCTGCTACGGTTGCGATTGTGACTAAGGAATTTAGAGTAGTGCCTGTAGAACCAGGATTAGCGGCTTGGAAATAAATAGAACCGTTCGTCCCAGTTCCAGTGCCTACCCCCGAAGCTAAAGTAAGATTTCCGCCAGTACGATTTGTGCCAGAGGCTTGCTGCACTTGAAACAAAACGCTTTGGCCATCGGTATTATTGGTCGTCCTTTGAGGAGAACCCAGCCAGATTGTCGAACAAGGATAAGTGTCAGAGCATAGCGAAAGTTGGTTGTCGCCACTTACCCATGATTCAGCTCCGAAACTCGCCCATTGCGTACTGGTTCCTGTTGAATTTGAAAATCCAGTGCGCCAACCGACTGACGTAATGCCACTTCCAGAGGTAAGGGGATTCGTCGAAGGTCCGCTGGCAGCTCTAGCGCCTACAATTGTATTGAAGTTGGCATTGTTGTTAAAATATTGCCCTACCTGGGGTCCCATCCCGACATTGAAACACCCGTTATTAAGATGAAAACAATCATCTCCAAACCCCAAATTATTCCCAACGCCAACCCCGCAGCCTGGAACATCACCATCCGTGATGCTGCCACAAGAACCAGCCCCGAAACACGTATTGCTATCAGATGCTGTAAGTAACGCGCACGCTCCGTTCATGCAAAGGTTGAATTTCCCAGTAACGGCATTCAAATTGAGATTAGATGGTGGATTAATAAATAGGTTGTACGGATTCGGCTGACTCAAACTTACGCCAATATTGTCGCTGACAAAGAGATACCGATGGACAGAGGCGGTCGAAGCATTAAACTCAGATGCCGTTCCACTTGAGACGTAGAATGTTGCACCTGATTGGAGAGTAGATGTATTTTGGATGTATTGAGTAGATCCAGACGGGAGAGAACCAGACGAAACGCCTACATAATCAAGCTTGCTTGTGAATGGATTAAAAATCATTTGATAAGCATGAGTCCATCCCGAGATACAAAACACGTACATGATCGTTTTTAGAACTTTCACGAATAAGTGTAGGTAGCACGGTTATTCCAAATAAACGCAAAAGCCGGAGAGCCTTGAGCAAATTGAATGTTTGTGAGATTCGTGCCGCTATAAGTAAGCTTTCGGATTCGCCAGGTCGGATCGGAAGTTGCTTGGCCAGGCTGAGCCCAGCCTTGATAGATTACAAGTGGCGTGGCATCATACTCGAAAATCTGTTGAAGATTTTCTCCACCACTGGCGAAAATCCATGTGTCTGTCCATGCCACTAGGGGGTTCCTTGGGATGGTGAATTGTTCTTTAGTTTTTGATAAAGCTGAAGGAGAACTTGACGAGCCGCTGGATTATTGGCAATAGCATTTAATCCCCTGGCTGTCCCTCCAATTCCCGCCGCTGCACCACCAAGCATCCCCGGCGATAGAGCCACCATTCCTGCTATTGGCGTTAAAGCACCAAGCACGCCTTCTTTTGCTCCTCCGTAATGACCTCCTGCTCCACCACCAAGCGAAGACGCAAGACCCGCAAGCATTGGGGCAAGCCTTGAATACTCGCCATGTTTATTGACGGGCAAGAACTTAGTCATATTGTCTTTTAGGATTGCTGCTCGATAGGCATTTGAGGCTTTTTTTAGTTCTCCCGATTGGCTCGTTAAAACATCATCAAACGTACTTTTCAGATCAAAAAGTTTTGCGCGTCGCTTAGTTTGCCAAATAGGAACCGTATCAATAACATCGTCTAGTGATTGTTTTGCTTTTAATGCTTGCTTCGCCGTTACAAGCTCGCCACCATCGAGTCTCTCCGCTAGGTCAAGCAAGTATTTATTACCCGAAGCTGCTTCCGGCGTTATTGCTGATTGAACTGTTTCTTTAATTGATGATTTAACAGGAAAAGGCCCTTTCCAAGGAGGGTCAGGCGGAATAGGCTTTTTTATGGTCGCACCAAATTGATTTAGGAGAGGTTTTGATTCATCGCCGTAGACAGTTTTTGGTACCGGAACATTTTCCGGGGGTATAAATTCCATTTCTTTAGGAAGCCTCTCGATTGCTCTTTCCATCATTTTTCCGGCTTCTTGTTTTGATGGAGCAAGATAAGTTGAACCACCTTTTTTTGCTGTTTCAATAAAGTCACCAGCTTTACCGCCGGAAAACGCTTGAGCTACTTTTGCCAAACCACTTCCCGTTTTACTTACAGCCTTCGATACTAACTTTGTCGCCATTTCGCCAACTTTACTAGCTCCTGGGATTGCTCCTAAAATCTTTGGTTGTTGTGCAATGCCAGCGGTTATAACAGACGCCGCTCTCCCTAACCCAGTTTCAGCAACAGTCTCGGGAGCAAAAGCTGTTCCGGTCGCTTGTCGTGCGAATTCCCCTGCCGCTGCGCCGACGGGACCGCCAATTGCGCCTCCAACAATAGGCAATGCGGGTCCCCCAACTCGTTGCATAGTGGCTGGATCGGTTTGCATAAAGCTTTGTGTTAATTTAGCTGGACTTGAAGCCATAGCTGCTTGTCCGGCTTGTTTCAAAATGCCAGGTACTTGATCTTGGAAAGATGGCTGGGGAGCATCTTGGACTAAGGAAGAAAGAGACTGTTCTTGCTCTAACCGATGACGAAACTCAAATTCTTCTTCTTCTGTCATAGGCTTTGTTTGCGTTTCCATTCTTGATAACGTTTTTCTTTTTCGGTATCCTTAAAAGCCGTTCCTAGGGCCTCCGCTTCTGCCGATTGTCTATCGGGGCTCCTATCTGCCAAAGATTGGAAAGAATTGAGCTTCCCCTTTTCCAGTTTTTCCTTTCTAGTTGGATCTAAGTCTGTCGGAGCGAGTCCACGTAAGTAATCCATGTATTGCTCTCTATTAGCTTCGGAAACTTGACCCTGCCTATCAATAGAATCAACAAAAAGACGAGAAACGCTCTGCGTAGGACCACCTACTGTATGAGGATCAGCGCCTAAGAATATTAATGCGCCGGCTAATCCCTCTCTGGCGGTTCGCTGTCTTAATTCTTTAACTAGCTCGATACCCACCTGACCAGTTGGCGATTGAAGTCTAGCGAGTCCGAGCGCTAACTCCGCGTGCATTGACGGGGGTATGTTATAGGTTTGTGTTTTCGTGTCATAAAACTTATTAATGAGTGTCCGAAGATGGATTGCTTGATTAACCTTGGCATCTTCTAATCCCAGACCGCCTGACCTGTTAGAAAGCGGTTTTAAAAGCACATTTCGATATTGTTGTTCCAATTTGTCTTGTTCTTTTGGGTCCGCCGAACCCTTTGGATTAATAATATGCGTTCCATGCTTAACACCACCTTGGGCCAAGGCGTCTTCTTGCGTGACAACAGGTTCTAGCCGATTGGCTGATGCCATTTTAAAGGCAGCGTTAAATGTGGCTGGATTTACCATTGCAGGCTTAATTGGAGGTGCGGCAATCGGGACAGGCATGGAACCAGTCGTAGGGGGCATTAGCGGAGCCTGAGTTGGTTCTGGAATCGGAGTCGCCGTCACGTTTGAAGTTAACATCGGGCCGCCAGCAGGACTTGCGGGTGTTGGGGTAGTGGCCGAAGCTGGGGTTGCAGTCGGGACTTGCGCGGTTGTTCCACCCGCCCCAGGGTGAAGAAGATTGAGGAGCATATTCATGTCAATCTGACCCTTTTTGATTGCGCCAACTTGCAAAATTTGAGATGGTTCCATACTCTTCGCAACGTCATCGGGAATATCGAATTGTCGCCCTAGTGCCAAAGCTTGCGCGACTTGTTTCTTTTGATCTTGGAGTGATTTTCCAATCGTCCCTATAGCTGTCAATGATTGATTAAGCAGTTCTGTGTTTTTCTCATTGGCCTGTTGTTCAAGTTGTGCTTTTCTTTGGGAAGCATCAATGACAGTCGAAATCGGGAAATTCGGCTGGATTCGAAAGTCCGGCATGTTATTTCCCTCTCTTATTGGCGTTTGACCCCATAATCAGACCGCCCAAACCACCAAGTGCAACACCAGGTGGTCCAAAAGGAACCCCTGCTCCCGCTCCTGCCACTGCGCCGCTTAACCCAGTAGCTTTCCCACTCGGCATTTGAGGAGCCAGTTGCGCCCCAATTGTCTTTGCGACATTCGCTTGATTGACGAAATCTTCTAGACTCAAACCACGTTGTAGTGCCCCTGTTTGAAATCCTTGTCTGCCAGCTAATGCGGCAAATCGTGCCTGGGCCTCTTGGTTGGCAACCTCAGAAGCAATATTGGATTGCTGCCTTGCGACTTCACTCCCATATCCTGTACTGTCGTACAAATGGGCCGCCTGAGAATTCTCGGCAATATCGGGAAGCATCTGAGCAAATAAGTCGCTGGCTCGTTTGGTATTGGCTTTGCTGACATCTCCAAGGCCAGTCAAAGTTTCCTGATACTGTTTTTCACCTTCGGTATTGATTGCCGCACGGTCTGCATCGAATTGAGCTTGGTCAAGACCAAAAGGACCAGAAATAGCAGGATTATCTGAAGTTCCACGATTAAAAGGGTTAATTCCTCGCGCGCCAAAGGGATTACTTTGAGTAAATTCTGAGAGGCCACCAGTCGCCCCAGCCAGGAGCGCCCTTTTCGGACTCTGTATTACGCTTTTAGCTGTCTTTGCTATTCCGCCCATAAACCCTCCTAAAATTCCTCTTTTAAAATAGATGCGTAAAAATGAAATCCTTTTCCTAAAAACCGACAATAAGCTTTATCGTTGCCGCGACTCGAAAGAATGACGAAATGTTTACAAAAACAATCCTTCGCCCGTTGCCTTACTTGTTCCCAGGCCCATTTCACCCATTTCTGGCCGCGCTTGTCTTTCCGGACCCATGCCTGGGACACTGTGTAGGCCAATCTTCCGTCAAAATCGTTTCCAACGTGCGCGAGTAGATAAATAACGAGCCGCCCATGCATAAAACCCAACCAGAGATCCCCGCCCTGCCCTAGATAGGACGCCGCCGCAATCGCTTGAACTGTCTGACGATAGAAACCTTCCTTATCGACACCATTTGGCAAATGCGATGAAACCATGAAATCTTTCACCGCATTTTCGATCTGCGGAGCCGTGCCGGAAGGAATCGCCCGAGTCAGACCAAATTCGGGCTTTTCCGGTTCAACAATTCTTAGTAATGGGCTCAAACATTCAACGTTTGTCATGCCATGTTGTAGAAAGGGATCTGATAAGCCGTATTACCAACCATTACGGTGATATATCCAACGGGCAACGCCGTAAGTGCGCTAGCTGCCCCATTGGCCCCGATTGTTGTGAAAGTCGTTGGCGATGCTAAAGTCAAATCTCCCAAAATAATAGGGCGATTCAAAATGGGCGATTGTTTCTTTGAAACATCATTTTCATCCATGACTAATCACTAAAGAAGCGGATTTGACCCAACTCCTAGGGTACGATCAAAAAAACCGGCAAGGCCAATATCACGTGCCACCGATCCAGCACTTGAAACGATCATTCCATCATCTGCTGCCTCCCAAAACGTTCCACCGATTACGACCGAAGCTCCACCGCCAACCGCATACACAATTAAACTTTGCTGATCTCGAACGGTTTCCCTGTTCGTAGAATCGGCTGCAACAAGCCAAACTAAATAAGCGTGAACGATGTTGGCCGGTAAATCAGTTGTCCCTGTACCACTTGTACGGTCATACTCAATCGATGTCGCGCCAGCCGTTGACGCCAATCTCAACCCTGGATGATTTAAGACATTGCCAGTACACGTATTGATAAGATAGGTAGTGTTTCCAGCCATTCTGAAATTCAAGA
>ERZ1292642.1172-Hain-H14-01um-R1-1172-length-12817-cov-4_pt1 | contig 12817 bp, 11 predicted proteins | sample MGYA00564403_ERZ1292642 | MGnify/ENA primary metagenome ERZ1292642 (study PRJEB36523, sample SAMEA6512643) | groundwater metagenome | collected 2019-01-09 | study: AquaDiva: Metagenomics assemblies of 32 groundwater samples | reverse complement strand
GTGCTGCGCGCGCCGATCACGGACGCAGCGATGGGCGCGCTCAAGTCCGGCCTGACCGACGGCGGCTCTGCCATGTCCGATACCATGCGCATCAGGTTTGCCGAGTCCGATCCGGCGGTGTCAGAGTACCTGAAGGATCGCCGTACGAACCTGGAGGACGTGCTTGACGAATTCACTGCCGACCAGGTCAAACAGGCCCTGCGTAGCGGCTACGAGGAGCACGAGACCGAGGAGGAGCTGGTCGAGCGGCTGACAAACCTCGGCGCGTTCGGCGAGGCTCGCGCGCAGCGGATCGCGCGCACCGAGACGCACGCAGCCGTCATGTCCGGCGCGAACGTGGCGATGAAGCAGGCTAACGTGGACCGTCGGCAGTGGCTTGCCGCGGTTGATGCGCGTCCGGCTCATCGCGACGCCAGCGGCCAGGAGGTCGGGATCGACGAACCGTACATCTTGCAGGACAAAGACGGAGACGATGTTGAAGTGATGTATCCCGGCGACTTGACAGCCCCGCCGGAATTGGTTGTGTCGTGTCGCTGCACGGAGATCCCAATTCGCGCAGAGACCTCGTCCGAAGACCTCGCTGAAGCACTCGAACTGCTCGGTGACGACGATGAACTGGCCGACGAAGTGCGCGAGGCCGTGTCCGAGAACGTTGACGTATCTCGGATCGACCCTGATGACGTCGGCCCGCTGTCGGTCACGGCGGGCGACGAGAAGTCGCACGACGTCGACTACGACCCGGGACGGTCGAAATTGATAATTGGCGGCAAGGCGGAACCGTCAGATATCGCCGACGGCGTGCGTCAGCACATCGTCGCCAGCGTGATAGAGCCTGCCGACGCGCGCGCGTTCCTCAACCAGGTTGCGCTTTACGACCTGCCGGAGCCGGGCGGGAAGGGCGGCGATGTCAAGCGCGCGACGCTGGCGCTGATACCGATCGTGGCCGACGACCGAGCCGGCGCGGAGAAGATTTTCGGCCAGGCGATCGACGACGCGACGTGGTCGAAGCTGCGCGTGGTGGGTGCGCACTTCGTTTCGGGAGGAGGGATGAAGGGCGCGAAACCGGATCGGCGCGAGCGCGATTAAGAATCCGGCATACCAGGGATTTCTCTTGACGCGTCACGAGAGGATGTGAAGAATCCTACGTAGGCAATCAACGCGGGTAAGTGGACCAGTGCCACGGGGCGCTCATAACGCCCAGAGCCCGGGGCAGCACCGGGACCCGCTACCAGATTCACGGACCGACCGCCGGGGATGATCGGGCGGCGCGCAACGGGGGCGCGGTTGAAATGTCCCGTCCTCAGCGTCCACGGAGTAGCTACCGCGGGCGCACACGAAACGAGCCGACTTGGCGGAGCCGCCACTCCGTCAACGTCGGCTCGTTTCGTTTGAGGCGTCGGGATCAATAGGGAGTTCAGTTTCGCATGGCAAGCCAGACGCTCGACTCCGGACGCTACACGTGGGCCGGCTGCGGTGCCAGCGCATCTGCCCGCGCGCTCAACGCCTACGGGGCCGGACCCGGTGACAAGCGCTTGATCTCGGCAAAGGGTGCCGGCCTCGACGTCGCCGACATGCCGGACTGGGTGCGTGGCACGGACGCTGCTTCCGCACGTCAGATCAAGGTCGACGTCGCCAAGATCGCGATCGCGCGCAAGGTCTTGCGGCGTGGCAAGCTGGCGGGCGCGTCGACCGCGCTTAAGACCGGCGTGAAGGTGGATGGCGACGGGATCGGTCCTATCGTCGTGGCCGAGATCGGCGTCGGCAAGTACGTCTGCGTGAGTGGCTCACACCGAGTGGCCGCGCTCAAGCTGGACGGCGCCAAGGGCGAGATCCCGGTCCGTGTTCTGCGACAGGCCGCAAAGCGGACATGCCCAAAAACCGAGGAGAGTCAGATGGCAGCCAAGTCCGTGGCGGCAGCCGCGCTTTCGAAGGACGGAACCGAGGCGGTCGCGCAACTCGACTGGGACACGCTCGCTCCCACGACCGATGACGAGCGGCTCGGTGCGCTGGCCGCGAAGTTCATGGCCGGCGCGAAGGATGGCGAGGTGCCGCCCTGGGCCGTGCAGCGGCACATCTGGGTGAAAGCACAGGCGGTCGCCACCGAGGTGATGGACGTCACCGACCCGGAGTACTGGTCCTACGTGGTGGTCGCGTACCGCAAGCTGGGCGGACCCGTGGTCGAGACCGAGCTGGTCCCGCCGGTCACGCTGGCCGAGGATGTCTCCGCACTCGCGAAGGCCAAGCCTACGCCAGCACAGGTCGGGCTCGGCGTCAACGCTGCGCGTCAGGCCGCGGGTGGCCAGAACCCGCCGACATGGGTGGCCGACGAGGACGTGTGGTCGAAGGCGAAGGCCGCGGCTGGCAAGACGTACGAGGAAGGGCAGGACGCGTACTGGCCCGCGGTCGTGGCGATCTACGAGAAGATGGGCGGTGCGGTGAAGGCCAAGAAGTCGCTCGAAGGCGCCGACTACGCCGCGATGTTGAAGGCGTCTGACGCCGACGTGCTCGACCTCGCGTTCCGTGCCGGCATCCCGGTCGGCGTGGCGATGGGCATCCTGGACGGCACGTTCAAGCCCGGCCTGGATTTCCCGGTCGGCGATCTGGAAGCCGCGATCAAGTCGCTCGGGAAGGACGCATCGGCCGAGGCGCTCGACCTGTTCGCCGCGACCGGGATTACGCTCGGTGTGGTGATGGGCATCCTGGACGGCACGTTCGAGCCGACGCCGGAGATGGCGTCCGCGATCGCCGCGGCGCGTGGCAAGGCGTCGCTCGGAAAAGCCGCGCTCCTGCCGATCGCCGATCGTGACGCGGCGTGGGATGGGACCGCGGCCGACCAGCGGGTGCGCGAGTGGGCCAGCTCTGACGGCAGCGGCGACAAGTCGAAGGTCGACTTCGCGAAGTACGGGAAGGCGTTCGCGGTCCAGGGTGAGCCCGGCGCGTTCGGTACGTACAAGCTGCCCTTCGCCGACGTGCTCGACGGGAAGCTGATGGCGGTTCCAAGCGGCGTATTCGCGGCGCGCGGATCGCTCATGGGTGCGCGTAGCGGCGCCGACATGGCGAAGGCGAAGGCGCTGTTGCAGAAATACGTCGACAAGCTGGCCGAGGAGCCGGCGGAGAAGAGCGTGCGCGCCGCGGCGCCGGTCATCGTGCCGGCCGGGCTCGCCAAGCAGGACCTCGGCACGTCTGCGAACGATCTGCAACAGGCGATCTGCCGCGCGGCATGCGCGAAATACGGGACCAGTTGCTATGTGCGCGACGTCTACCCGGAGAAACGGATCGCCGTGCTGAACCGGTACAACGACATGATGGCTGGCTGCAGCGCCGGCAAGCTCTTCCAGGTCGGCTACGAGATCGACGACGACGGCATCGTCACTCTCAACGATGATGTTGCCGAAGTCGCCGAGACGCACGGCTACGAGCCGGTCAAGAAGTCGGTCGAGTTTCGCGCGATCCACAAGGGCGCCGGCCTGTTCGAACTCGCCGGCCTGAACGGCGAGTCCGAGATGCTGGCCGAGTCGCTCGCCAAACGCGACGGTATCGGGTCGGTCGAGCACGCGGACGGCGTCGTCAGGTTCGTCGCGTCCGGGTTCGCTGGTGCCGCGGCCGGTGCCGAACTGATGGTGAAGGCGGACGGCGAGTACGTACCTGAACAGGAGGTCGCGCACGCCGTCGAGTTCCTCCAGGACGGTGAGGACCTCGTCAAGGCCGCGAAGAAGGGTATCGTCTACCTGAAGGTCTACGGTCCCGGTGAGAAGGACTCGCAGGGCGAATGGGCCGATGAGGAAACGATCGCTGATGCTGCGCACGATTGGCTCGCGAAGCATCGTCTCATCAAGATCCAGCACGAGCGACTCCCGGACGACAAGGCCGAAGTGGTCGAGTCGCAAGTGCTCAGGGTTGACGAGAAGTTCGGTGACAAGCTGGTCAAGAAGGGGTCGTGGGTGATCGGCGTGCGGCTCGGCAAGAAACTTCAGCGTGCGTTCCACGAAGGCAAGCTCACCGGGGCAAGCATGGGGGGGACCAAGATCGCCGCGTAGCAACGTGACATAGTTGACAACTTGACCGTCGCCTCGGGTCCAAACCGTAGGCGACGTAACGAAACGGGCGGCTTGCAGGAGCCTGCACTTCTGCTTGCCGCCCGTTTCGTTTTCTGGTGACGGCTGGAGGCGCGAAATGGCGACGAAGAATCCCGGCGGACGCCGGCTCATCAAGCTCAACGTGACCGAGGTTTCGCTCGTGGACAAGGCCGCGAACGGCGAGACCGTTCTCCTGGAAAAGTCCGCCGTCGCCGAGTTGGCCGGCATGGCGAAGGTCAACGTGGCGCCGAAGCCGCCCGCGCCGACCACCAAGCCGGTCAGCTACGACTCGGCGACGTTCCGCAACCTGCTCTCGTGATATCGCCCGCCTCGGGCGCAGCCCGCAGGCATGACCAGGAAACCTTTCGGAGTGGACGAAGATGCCCGAGGTGAAAGCCGAGGACCTGGACCTGCTCAAGCAGGCGGCGAAGGGCCTGCACGCGACGCTGGAGAAGGCCGGCAAGGCGCTCGACCCGAAGTTCCGCGCCGACTCGCTCTACGAGCGCACGGATCCGGTCGAGGCGATCGGGAGCCTGATGAAGTCGGTCATCAACACGGCCGTCGAGGTCGAGAAGCGTGCCGTCACGGTCGCCGATGAGCTGGCCAAGACGAGCGCGCTGGCCGAGCGCGTGGTCCGGCGCGGGGAGATGGAGAAGAAGGGCGCGGCGGAGTGTCCGGAGTGCAAGGGCGTCGGCATGGTGAAGGTCGACGGCGAGGACGGGATGAAGTCCTGCCCTGCGTGCCACGGTTCCGGTGAGGTCGAGAAGGCCAAGAAGGCGAAGACCCTCGCCAAGACGGCCGTGCCCGTCGGCGCGGTCGCTGTCGAGCGGCCGATGCCTGCCGCCGGCCGCGCACCGCAGCGCCGGGTCGAGAACGACGACAATGAAGAGTTCGGGTAGGCGCGGGCCTCCCCGACGACCAGTGAACGGGATCAACAAACAGTAGGAGCCAAACAGATGCTCAGTCTGGCAGAACTGGAGGCCCGCTCGGAGGCGCTGTTCAAGGCGCAGACGATGGCGCCGTCTCCCGATCACGTCGGCCGCGACGTCCCTCTCCGCAAGAGCGAGCACATGGTTGCCATGTCCGCCGACGGGATCGGCGAGACCCCGGACGAGGTTCTCATGCGGAAGGCGGCCTCTCCGCAGGAACTTGCGTTCCAGGACTTCAACGACGCGTGCGTCACGGTGAGCGCGATCATGGGGAAGCCGGTCGAGCACACGAAGCTCTGGCGCGGCCGGCAGGGCGTGGTCATGCGGAAGCGGGCCGAACTGCTCATGACCAAGGCCGCGATGGACACGTCCACGGCGACGGCCGGCTCCGAGTGGGTGCCGACCTACTACTCGAATCGGCTGGTCGAGCAGGTCGACCTTGAGCTGAAGCTCTGGCCGCTCTTCGAGCAGATCCCCATGCCCGGCCCGACCTACGTCTTCCCGACCGAGACCGCGCGTCCGACCGTTTACCTCGGCAGCGAGCAGACGAGCGACGAGGGTACGAAGGTCACGTCGACCACGGACGCGACGTCGAACTTCACCCTGACCTCGAAGAAGTTCAACGCGCGCATTCCGTTCTCCGACGAGGCCGAGGAGGACTACATCGTCCCGGCCGTGCCGACCCTGCGGCGTCGGCTCGCGTCCGCACTCGGGCGCGCGAAGGAGGAAGCGACCATCTCCGGCGACACGAGCGGGTCCCACCAGGACGCCGACGTGGCGGCCGGCGATCGGCGCAAGGCGTTCCGCGGCCTGCGCTACCACGCGCTCAACGTCGCCGGGTCGACCCAGTCTCTCCTTACTTTCAACGAGGCGAACCTGCTGACCATGATGGCGCTGCTCGGCGACCTCGGCGCCAATCCGGACGACCTGGTCTGGATCTGCGGACCGAAGGTGTTTCGCAAGGGCTTCTGCGGCCTGACGAACGTGCAGACCGTGGACAAGTACGGTCCGGGCGCGACGATCCTGCGTGGTGAGCTGGCGAAGGTCTTCGGCGTGCCGGTGCTCGTTAGCCCGGTCAGCCGCGAGGACCTGAACGCGACCGGGACCTACGACGGCACGACCACGAACAACGGCATCGTGCTGCTCGTGTACCGGCCGTACTGGTTCGCGGGCAACTACAAGCAGCCCCGGATCAAGATCTACGACAGCGTCAACTACGAACAGGGTCACATGGTGATCCGCGAGCGCGTGGCGTTCAACACGCCGTTCACGAGCACGAAGTCCGTGATCGGTGGCATCGACGCCGCCTCGGCGTAAGAGAGAACATCGGCCGCCTCTCCGTCATTGCCGCGTGGGCCGGTCCCGGTTCTGAGACCGGGGCCGGCCCTGGGCCGATTCGGTTGGTGACAATGGCGCTGATTGGATGCGTCAACGCGTACCAGGACGCCGATTTCCTGGCGGTGTCCCTGCCACCGCTGATCGAGCGGTGCGACAGGGTCGTCGTGGTGGACGGGTGCTATCGGGACTTCGCGCAGTACGGTTGTGCGGCCGCAAGCGACGACGGGACGGAGCAGGTATGCGCCGCGTATGGCGCCGACCTGCTCCGCGCCGTAGACGGGCTCGACGAGATCGGAAAGCGCAACCGGTATCTTGATGTCGGCGGGATTGGCGACTGGCTGCTCGTAGTTGATGCCGATGAGATCGTCGATGGCGAGCATGACCGGGGTGCACTGAGGCTGGGTCTGGCGAATGCACGTCAAGACGACTACTGGGTCAGGTTTCACGAGGCGCGGTCCGGTCCCGACGAAGCGCGCGGGCGCGGCGTGTTTCGGCTGCACCGGTGGCGGCCGGAACTGCGATACGTCGGCACGCACCATGCGCTGCACTGTGGCGGACGGCTGCTGCTGACCGGGACGTTCCATGATGGACCGACCTTCGAACCGATCCAGCTTCGGCACGTGAAGCACATGCGTACGGTCGAGCGCAACGAACGCAAGGCGCACTACTACCAGAAGCTCGGCGAGGCGGAACGCGACTTCCGCGCCCGCCACAAGCTGTGAGTGAGTCATGGCGGACCTGATCACGCGCGCGCAGGCGAAAGAGTACCTCGGCATCCCGTCTGGGGTGACGACGTGGGATGCCGTGCTCGATTCGCTGGTCGCGCGCGTCTCGGCGAAGTTCGAGATCCTATGCGACCGCACGATTGCGAGCGCAACATACACGGAATACTACTCCGGCGACGCATCGCGCACGTTGCAGCTCAGGCAATACCCGGTGACTTCGATCACGTCGATCCATTCTGATTTCGACCGTGTGACGTGGGACTCGACGACGCTGATTTCTGCAGACGACTACACGTTTGACGGGCCCAGCGGCGTGGTCTACTACGACCTGTCGTTCATTCCGGGCGTGAAGAACGTACGGGTCGTATATGTGGCAGGGTACGCAACGACGCCGGCCGGCATCGTAGACGCGGTATGCGAGTGGGTCGCGGCCGGGTTCAATCGGCGCAAGGGATCGGGTCTGACATCCGAGTCGTTCGGCGGCGTGTCGCAGTCGTACTTGGCCGACGCGATGCCGGCCGGCGTGCGCGAGATCGTCGATCGGTACACGCTGAGAGTGTCGAGCCAGTGAACATCTCGATTGACCTGACGGGCTTCGCCGGCCTAGCCGGCAGGCTCGGCCGCAAGATCGCGGACGCGCAGCGCAACGCCGTCTACTACCTCGCCGAGGAGGTGCAGACGCGGATCAAGCTCAACCTCGAGGGTGCGGTGCTCGCAGTGAGGACCGGGCAGCTTCTCCAGACGTGGTCGCGTGCGCCGATCCTGGTGACCGAACCGAGCGGCAACGTCGCGGCTACGTTGGCCAGCAAATCGAGGTACGCGGCCATCCACGAATTCGGATCCGACGGGGACGGTCGCGTGCCGGGTCTGCCCGGTGGCGTGATCCGGCCCGTGCGTGCGCGGGCGCTGGTGTTTCAGCTTGCAGACGGATCGTGGGTGCGGACTCAGCAGGTTCGTATCCCGGCCCGGCGCTACATCTCGCTCGCGATCGAGTACGCGAAGGCGCGTGCGCCGAATCTGATCCGCACCGCGATCATGGATGCGATCTCGGGTCGAGTGGTTGCCTGATGCTGAGGTTCGTTGATGGCGAGAACGTGACTGTAGCCGTGGAGCGCGGGACGGCTGCGATCGACTCTGCCACGGGGCAACAGACCGTGACCTACGCCGCGGTGGCCGGCATGACCGCGATCATGGCAGCGGTGCAGCACATGTCGAGCACGCGGGCCCTGACCGTGCTTGGCGTGCTGACCGGCGAGGCATGGGAGTTCGCGGTCGACGCAGAGCAGGTCGCGGTGGGCAGTTTCTTCGCCGAGGGTGATCGCCTGAAGCGCAGCGACACGGGCGAGACGTTCACGGTGACGCAGGCGCGTCTTGTGGGTCCCGGCCGTGGCATCCTGTGGCAGCTTACCACGCAGCGAAAGACGGCGTAAATGGCGACCAAGGTCAACACGCATGTGATTGCGCAGTTCCTGCGTGACAAGATTTGGGTCGGGTTCGGCAGCTCACCGAGCCTGATCTCGTGCTCGGTCGGCGACCTCGAACGGCAGTTCTACCCGCGGTCGCAGGGGACCGACGACTACGGGACACGCGTGCCGTGCGTGTTTGTCCAGTCGCAGGAGGCCGACTACTCTCTGGCAACGCTCAACCAGCGATACCATCAACCGAACTTTTTTCGCATCCTCTACGTTGATCGGATCGTCGAGGCCGCCACCCCCGATGTGAATCGGTTCCGTGCGGACAAGATCGCGGATCTGGTCCTGGAGGACTATCGACTCGCGACGATCACCGGTCTTTCGCAGGCGCAAGTCAAGGTGTCGTATCTGCGCAAGATCGAGTACCGGCCGGTCGAGGACATGTACGTTTTCGCGGTCAACGCGCAGCTCCTGGCGGTGGCGATCACCGTCGAGGTGCAGCTCATCGCCTGGAATCTGTAACCGAATAACTAATCGGAGATGGCGCAATGCCGACTGGGATCGGAAACAACAGCTTCGTCGGCGTCGGCGAGGAAGGCACGTACGGTACGACCGTCGCCCGTACGCGGTTCCTGCTGCAGAACAGCGAGAGCATCGCCGTGACGGAGCGCCACGCCGAGGGAGCGTCGATCTATCGGCGCGGTCGGCACGCGAACCGGCACGTCCAGGGCCTCGTAGAGGTCGGTGGCGGGATCAGCTTCAACCCGCAGTATTCGTCGCAGGCGCTGATGATCCTGCTCAAGCATGCGCTCGGTACGCTCGCCAGCGCGCAGCCCGACACGACGGCCGCGCCGACCGTTTACCGGCACACATTCACACCCGCGCTCGCGCTGCCGACCGGGCTCTCGGTCGAGGTTGGCAAGGACGTGCTCGCGCACCTGCATTCGGGTTGCAAGGTCGCGTCGATCGGGTTCTCTCTCCGGCCCGGCGAGATGGCGACGTGCGACGTTGACGTGATCGGGCGCGAGACCACGTCGATCGACGATTCCGGTCTGGTCTACACCGAGGGCCAGCTCGTCGTGCCGACGAACACGACGGTCACCTGGGGCGCGACGACGCTGACGTGCACCGAGTTCAATTTCCGGATCGAGAACCCGCTGGAGCGGCGCAATTTCATCAACTCGCGGTACACGTCGGAGCCTCTGCGCAGCGGGAAGATGCGCGTGACCGGCGGCTTCACGATCGAGCTGTCCGAGGCCGCTCTCTACTCCGACTTCCGCAATCTGACCGAGCGCGCGCTGGTCTTGACGGCGACCGGCGCGACGATCGCGGGCGGGTACGCGTTCGAGCTGCTTGCCACGATGTCCGTGGCGAAACTCACGGCCGGGATCGCGAGTGCGGGGACCGAAGGCGTACTGACGGTTCCGTACAGCTTCGAGGCGTTCATGAACGACGCGAACGCGAACGAGATCAGCTTGCGGCTCCAGAACGAGGCGTCCGGAGTGTAACGGCCGGCGGATGACGGAGAGGAGGAAAGGACATGGCGGACAAGACCCTGGCTGCGGCACTTGGCCGCAAGACGGTTGATCTGGTTGACTGTGACGGAATTCCGCACAAGGCGCCGATGTTGACGTTTCGGGACATTGCCGACCTGGAGGCCGAGTTCGAGGGCGTCGAAAGCGGTTGGCTCGGTCAGGTCAGGACGATGCGTGGGTGCGTCTCGATCCTGTGGCACTCGCTGCGGAAGGAAGGTCTTTCCCGGCCTGACGTCGTGGCCGGCAAGTGGAAGTGGTCACGTCCCGAGGTCGGTGAGATGTTCCCGGGCGGCGACGTCGAGGTCGTGTTCCCGCTGGTCGTCGAACTGCTGAAGGCCAGCGGGTTCAAGTGCGAAACGCGCCCTACGATGGGGCCGACGGACGCCGAGCAGTCAGCGCCGTCGACTGGGGCGGCATCGTTGTCCGCGCCATCTCCGACTGCGGTCTTGCCCTCGACGACATAGAGGCCATGCCGCTACCCGTACTGATTGCGGCAATCGAGTTGGCCGGGAAGCGCACGGAGATGACGCATGGCGGGCGACTTCGGACTTGACATCAAAATTGGCGGCGACTCTCGCGATGCGCAACGCGCCGTTGACGGGCTCGCGTCGAAGGTTGAGGGGCTCGGCAAGAGAATCTTCTACCCGGTCGAGGCATTCAAACAGCTTTCTGCCGCGGCGGGCAAGGCGTTCGATTTCCTGATCGGCGACGCGTTCAAGGCCGCGGACGAGATCGGGAAGATTGCCAAGCAAACGGGCATTTCCACCGACGCACTTCAGAGGCTCGGTCACGCCGCAAAGCTCTCGGATTCGTCGTTCGAGTCGCTTTCGGCGTCGATGAAGATCCTGTCACGCAATATGGGTAACGCCGTCTCGGGGTCCAAGGAGGCTCAGGCGGCGTTCGCGCTGATCGGCGTCTCGGCAGAGCAGCTCAAGACGATCAAGCCCGAGGAAGTTTTTCTCAAGCTGTCCGATGCGATCGCCAGCGGCGCCATCCCCGAGTCGCAACGCATGTCCGTGGCGATGAAGCTCATCGGGCGCGGCGCGGCCGAGATGATGCCGATGCTGCTGGAAGGGTCGGCGGCAATCAGGAAGATGGGCAGCGCCGCCCAGGTCATGAGCGCGGAGACGATCGCGGCGGTCAAGGACGCCAACGATTCGTGGGACCAAATTAAAGAGACGTTTTCTGGTCTGAGCAAGCAGGTCCTCGCCGAGACCGCGCCTGCGCTGAAGGGTCTGGCATCGTGGTTGTCCGACACCCTCCCACCGATGGTCGAGACGGGGAAGCGTGCGATCGCCGGAATCGCCGACACGCTGCGCGCCGTGCGCGACGACGCGGAGCGATGGGCAGACGCGATGAAACCGGTGTTCGACTCTGTGCTTGCGTCTGTCGACGGTCTCTGGTCCGGCATGAAGGCAGGTGTCGGCGAGGCGATCAAGATCATTCGCGAGTACGCGAACGAGGTCACCATCGCACTCGGCGCGACCGAAGGCGGCTTCAAGGGCGCGACCAAGGCGTTTCTGAATTTCGGATCAAGCGCCAAGACCGCATTCGACATCGCGACCGAGAGCCTGCGTTACTGGGGTGACGTCGCTGGGAGAGTCGTCGGCGTGGTCCTCAACGGCTACGCGAAGATCCCGGACGTCGTGAAGCAGGTCAGCGTGCAGGACGCACTCGTCTGGGCCGATCTCAAGGACGTGGCATACCAGGTCGCCAAGGCGATCGGCGAGGCGTTCTACAAGGCCATGACGTTCCAGAGCGTCGGCATGGATTTCCGCGAGGTTGGCGCGGCGATGGACCGGCTCAAGGGCCGGGTCACAACCGGCATGAACCAGGTGCTTGCCGCCGCCGCCGAGTCGTGGACGGAACTGGACTCGACCCTGAAAGCGTCGGACGTCGAGCACAAGCGACGACTGGAGGAAATCAACGTCGAGTACCGCAAGAGCAAGGAGATCAACGAGGCGACGGTCGATGCCCTGTATCGGCAGGCGGAAGCACTGAAGCGTCTTGGTCCGCTCGCGCGCGACGCGGCGAAGGCGGCTGCCGACTGGGCGGCGAGCATGCTTGGACTCGGTGGTGGCGGCGGTGGTGGTCCTGCCGCGCCGGGCGGCGGCGGTGGCGGCGGGGGGCCCGGCAACGCGGCTGCTATTGCTGCGGCCGGGATTGCCGCTCTGTTTGGTGGTCCGCAGGCACTTGGTGGCGGTGGCGGTGGTGGTGGCGGAGCCGGGGGCGGAGGTGGAGGTGGTGGTGTTGCTGGTGCTGCCGCGGCCGCTGGAAAGGCCATCGGCGACGCCGAGAAGGCCAAGGACAGTTTCGTTGAGGACGTCAAGAGCACGGTCCCCGGCGCGACCAAAACGTTGTCCGGTGCGGCGAAGGCGGCTGACAGCCTTGCCGACGGCATGAAGGGCGCGACGCAGGCTGCCGGCGATCTGCCGTTTGGCGGTGCCGTGCGCGTCGATCCGGGCGGGAACGTGGTCGCGGTGAATCCTGGCAAGTTCGTCGGCTCGCCGATTTTCGCGCCACCAGTATCGCCTGGAGGCGGTGCCGGTCCGGGTGGTGGCGGTGCCGTCCCCGTCGTCGTGACGAATTCGGTCGTTCCCGTCCACGAGGTGGGCGGTGGCGGAGGAGGAGGAGGAGGAGGAGGAGGAGCGGTATTCGGTCCTGCGCGCCCGCCGACCCAAGCCGAGCTGTACCAGCAGTGGTATCAGTCCGTGAAAACGGCCAACCAGTGGCGGATGCGAGATCCGTCAGGACAGGGTCCGATGGTGGAGACAAAAACCTACGGCGATTGGTTGACGTCGA
>ERZ1292642.1169-Hain-H14-01um-R1-1169-length-12850-cov-59_pt1 | contig 12850 bp, 10 predicted proteins | sample MGYA00564403_ERZ1292642 | MGnify/ENA primary metagenome ERZ1292642 (study PRJEB36523, sample SAMEA6512643) | groundwater metagenome | collected 2019-01-09 | study: AquaDiva: Metagenomics assemblies of 32 groundwater samples | reverse complement strand
TCTAAATTGAAACTCCACTTCCCAAGAGATGATTTTGTATTAATACAAATTTTAATTTTTTATTATATCTTGTATTTTTTACATTTTTGAAATTAATAATTTTCAAACGAGCCTCATCATTCATATTAATAGGAAAATTGCAATAAGGACAATTATATATATCTTTTTTTTTTTTAATAATACAATATCCATCAGTCCAAATTAATTCATAAATATCTTTTATTTTAAAATCTAATTTTTCAAATTCTTCATATGTTATACACGAATTTTCTAAAATCTTTTCAAAACAATCCGAACAAATACATTGTTTGCATTGCTTACATTCAAAAGCAAGTCCAATATTATCAAAGCAAATTGGACATTCTATCTGATTATCAATCTTATTATAATGATTAACTAAATCTAAAATTGACATTTCCAATTTTAATTTTAAGCTAAGCTTAAAAAATTTTAACTATATATATATATAACATTTTTTAAGCTTAGATAAAAATTAGATATGACTTTCACATATAAACCAGATTTAGTAAAAAAAAATATTTTTTTGGCTTATGTCTAATTGGAAATTTAATTTATTAAAAAGGAGCCACCTGAGGCTGGCATAACAGATATTTTTGATTTTCTACCTGCTCGAACGTTAGCCATTCTCTCAGAAATGCCAACTCCTGTAGTTTGGCGCAAAAAAGTCCGTCCGACGCTGGAAATACCTGGACCAACAAACGGAACGGCTGCAGTAGCTGCAGCATCTGCAAGTGTGCTTGCAATTCCAGAATCTTTCAAGAAGGATCCAACTTTTTTAACCCCCTGCCACAGATCGCCAAAGAAACCGCTCCCAACATTGATTCCATGCTTTTCAGCATTAAAAACGATTTCACCTTCTGTCATTTTGATATTGGTACCATTAGATTTATTGGTTTTTAGCTTTTTAATTGTAGTAGGATGAAGCCAAACTTGTGAACCATTTCCAATCTGAGTTTTAAGAATTCTTACAGATTGACCCTTAATTAGCTTTTTTTGTTGAGCAGGGGAAATGCTTAATTTTATAGAATCATACATTATTAGTTAAGTCTAATTTAAAAATATATAAATATAATATTGAAAATATATATTCTGAGAAATTAAATAAATAAATAAATTACGAAATAATATATTTGTCATTATATATATATCAATACACATTATCACAAATCCATTATCACAATCATGCATTAGTTTTTGCTGGAGAACGTTCTCCAGCAAAAAAAAGACTATTCATAAACCCCATTCCGGCATACATATTACATATAATCTACATAAATAAAAAATCTATATCAAAATATATTTTTTTTTTATTTTTGATTATAGATTTCTCCAGTCCAGTTTTTTCGAATCAATCCATTTATTGAATCAATTTTAATAAATTGGCCCTTATCTTTTGTGGCATGTTCATAAGCATTATAAAATTCATCTAATGTGATATTTGGAATATTAAAATCAGATATAATTAATTTTAAATCTCTCTTTGAATTGGCTTTTAATATGCATATATATTCAGAATTCAATCTAATCATCTTATCAGTAGCAAAGTAAGAATGAGAACAGAATATAGTTGATAAACCCTTGTGTCTTCCTCTGGTAAAGTAATGAGAAAATATATCTTTTTGCATTTTTTTATCATTAGAATAATCATCAATAATTACTAATTGTAATCCTCCTGGAATAGCCTTTATAGAATCAACTGAGGGCGGAGCATCAGCTGGATATATAGTAATTAAAGGGCCGAGCTTATCACGAAGAAAGTTATATAACTCTTGATCAGGATTCCGGGCCACTATATGAATCTTAGAGTAGATATTAGGGGATTTAACAATTAAATCCACACAGAGATTAGTTTTTCCCGAGAAACTGGGTGCTAATAATATCATGCGGAATTGATTATTTATATCTAATTTTTTATTAAATCCATATTTATTAGTTTTATAAGATTTAGGAATCTTATCTCCATAATTCTCAATTGACATTATTTAAATTTACTATATTTAAAATAATATATTATAATATAATATATAAAATAAAATTTTTGTTAAATAAAGAATAAATGTCTGAATCGCCCGCTCCATATCCATACACCCCAGAACCAGGATTTCCAAATTCAGACTGTTTTTTGAATTCTGATGCATCCATTTTAACATTAGCAATTGCCAATAGATATTATTTCAGAAAGTCAGGAGATTATGCATCGTATGTAAATTCTAGTTTATATCAACTAGATGGGAATGTTATTGGAATGTCATATATCACTGGAATAACAGCCGGAACAGCGACTGCAAGCAAAGCATTAGTTCTTGATGCTTCAAAAAATATTACTGGAATAACAAATTTATCAGCAACTACTTTAAATGCAGTTTCCCAATTCAATTGTACGGGAAATGCAACTTATAGTAGTGTTAATGGGACAATATTATTTTCAGGCAATTCATCTTTAATAAACATGACAGGCTCGGGTAGTAAAATAACATTAACGGGCAATTCAACTTCTATTGAATTAACTGGAACCTCAGGACATATAGATTTAACAAATACACAAGCATCAAATAGTTTATCAACTGGTACTATTAGAAGTGCAGGAGGTGCTTATTTTGGAAATGATTGCGTATTTGCAACCCAGGCTTCATTTGGCTCTTCTGTAATAAATCAAACGAATGCTGGTTATATTGTAAGTATTTCTGCAGGAACTGTATCAGCAAGTAAAGCGGTTGTTGTTGATATAAATAAAGATATATCAAGTTTTAGAAATTTAACTGCAACGAATTTGACAGCAACGTCTATTGTAACTGCAAATGAAATTGATTTAGCAACAAATATTAGATTCGTCACAAGCGGAGGAGTAAATTACATCCAATCTGGTACAGCATTATCAGGGGGCAGTTCAGCAGATTTATTCGTAGGCAATATGCTAACCGTTTATACAGGGTCAGCAAGAGCTTTTATGATTAAAAATACTGGTAAGGTAGGAATTCAATCATATGCTCCAACAAAGCAATTAGATATAAATAGCGCAACTGGTAGTTGCTTGCGTTTACAATATAATAGTTCTAATGACGGAACAGGAATTAATAATGTAGATTTTGATGTTTCTAGTGCTGGAAGTTTAACCATTACAACGACCTCTGGAAGCGTTCTCCTACCAACGGTTTCTGGCGGTGATATTTTGACTTTATCATCAACAGCTACAGGAGCTAGAAATACAATTAAATTTTCTGGAGATACCCAGAATTGGGAAATTGGCACTCGTAATAGCACAGCAAGCAATCCAAATTCTTTCTATATTTATAACGCTGCATATAAATTATTGATGAATGCTGGTGGTGATACTCAGATATTATCAGCAACAGATTCAACATCAACATCAACTGGCTGTTTACAATTATTAGGAGGCTTGGGGATTGTTAAAGCATTGAATGTAGGAGCTAAAATATTATGCAACACTAATCAATCTCCATCACAATTAAATATAGGAGGCGTGACTGCAACAGGCATTAGTTTTATGAACTCCACTACTTCTCAAGCAAAAGGTTGTTTTATTGGGACAGATTCAACGGCTAACATAATTTTAACTGCCCAGGATACAACAACTCCTCTCTCAGCTCAGTATATATTAGATACGAGCGGAAGAATAGGATGCGGACAACGAGCTACTTCATCGAACGTACCCCGAGCTCCGATTGATATGGGAACATATATTTCTGATGCAAATATCTTACTTTATGCACCAACTAGCGCAGGCTCACCAATATATAGCATTGGTGCTAATAATTCTAGTGTTGAATATAGCTCAGCTGGAAACCATAAATTTTATTATAATACATTATTGACTGGAAGCACTGCTACTTTGGGAACTTTACAAATGACAATAGATCCAAGTAATAATCTAACAGTTATGAATAATGTGTTTGCAACCAGCTATTTCAGCACGGGCTTTTCAGCTACGGGATTATCAGGTTCAGGTTTAAAAATGCATTACTCAGGAATTGGTGAAATTTTTACATATAACTATAGTGGCGGAAGTTATATACATACAAAACTTGGTAACAACAATGTACAATTACATACAAACGGATATACAAGTTTAAATACTTCTTCGCAAGCTTCGAGTTTCCCATTATCAGTATTTGGAACTGATACAGGCACTAGAAGTGGCACGTTCGGCCATTTAAGTCCAGCAGGAGCCGGAACCGCAACTGGCTTTACAAATAGACCCTTCTCAATATATTCAGCAGGTGGAATTCTTGTGGATGGAGGCGAAATAGATTCTTTTTCAGACATTAGATTAAAAAAAGATATAATTGAATTAGATGATGATATTTGCAATCGATTTATAAATAAAATCAAACCAATTAAATTTAAATATAAATTAAATGATTCCAGATTCCATTTTGGATATTCAGCACAGCAGTTATTGAAATACAAATTTAATACAATCGTTGGATTCACCCCATCAGATTTAGTAAAAAAAGACGGAGACCAATTAGAAGAAATGAACATTGAATGCTATGATGGCTCGGGTAAAATAAAATTAACATCTGATGTAAGATTAACAATTGCTCAGTTAGATTTAATACCATTACTACATGGCTCATTACAAATCTCAAATGAACGTATAAAGCAGAATGAGATTGAAATAAAAGAATTAAAAGAAACAATAAATAAATTAGATGGATTAGTAGAATTCTTTAATAATGTGGTTATATCAATAAACAATAATGTTGATGCAATCATGAATTTATACAAGTGGAAGGATACTTTGGAAATAACAGATGAGAGCACTGATTCAGACAATAACACATCTTCTGAGGTAGTTGAATCGGATATTGAATTCAAGCCAATATCCATATCTAAGATAGATTTAAAAAAATAAAGTGCTATTTCCCCGCAATATATATGTTGTAATTAGATTATATATTATATATATTCTGTGTAAATAACTAAAATAAATTATACTTAATGTGTAAATACTTTAAATAAGATATACTTAACGTGTAAATAACTAAAATAAATTATAAATTAAGTGCAAATAGATTAAATAAGTTATAAAACTGATGTAATAGCGCTATTACATCAAAATAATTGCGGATATTAGTTATTTACACATTAACTATAATTTATTTTTATTATTTACACATTAACTATAATTTATTTTTATTATTTACACATTAACTATAATTTATTTTTATTATTTACACAGAATGTATATTATATATAATCTAATTACACAGAATGTATATTATATATAATCTAATTACAACAGATATTTTGCGGAAGATATTAGAATTGTTTATTTGGCTTATATATTATAATTTTGATATATAATTAGAGTTTTACTGGACGTTCGGCTAAACCCATATAATCTATTTACAACAGAATTAATTAAATTAATTTCATATTAAATTTAATCTGTATATTATATAATATATAAATATGAATAATCTAATTGATACTATTGAAAATTCTGGCTGGGCAGTTCGAACAATTAAGAATAGAATTGCGTTTATTAAGAAATTAAAAGCTGATATTGACCCCGATTCAAATAATTATAATTTCTTAAAGAATTTTAGTATTGTTAGTAAATATATTTTGGATTCATCTACTAATGCTAATACTTTAAAAAATAAAATTTTAACTGTTAAATCTATATTGAAATTGGCTGGTGATAAATCAGCTGATAAGTATGATAAGCTTTCTAATTCTCTTATTGAAAAATCGGATGAGGTACGAGGTGAAAATAATGTTATTGATGAATCTAAATGGATTACTTATGATGAGATGATTAATATTCCTAATATCATTGCTGATGATATCAAATATATTTATGATAAATTATTTTTATCAAAAGATGAAATTACTAATTTAAAAACTACGACAGCTAGACATAAATATCTAAGAATGCTTACAGATTATATTATTGCTTGTTTATACACATTACAACCAGCAGTTCGTACAGAATGGGGAATTACCCAATTTAAATCTTCAAAGGATGCTAATTGGTATGATGTAAATAGATTTATTATTACATTTAATGATTTTAAAAATGTTAAAAAAATGGGAAAAGTAAGTTGGATTATTAATAATCCAATTCGTGAATATCTAAAAGAATATATTACTATTCTAAATTATATTATTGATAATCCTAAATATCTATTATATATGGTTTCTCTTAAAGATGCTAAACCATTTACGCGCGAAACGTTTGCAATTTACATTGCAAGATTACTTAAAAAATATACTGGAAAGAATATTAGTATCAATACACTAAGACACATCTATGAGACTAAAATTATAAATTCTTCTGATTATAATAAATTATCTATTAATGATAAAAAAGAATTACATTCAAGAATGCTTCATTCAAGTGCTACAGCACAGGATTATAATAAAATTGAAAATCCTATTAGTTTAAAAGATTTTAAATTGAGTTAAACGGAATATTCCGCAGAATGTTTGACCCCTGAACATTCAGGTGTCAGAAATCTATATTGTTTGACACCCGAACGTTCGGGGATCAGAAATCTATATTGTTTGACTGTAGAACGTTCTACAGTCAATAAAGCATCGCGGAGGTCAGAAATGTTAAATATTTTATTTTTTGATCCCGGAACGTTCCTGGGTCAAACGTTTTGCTGCGGAACGTTCCGCAGGAAAGAAATATATATTGTTTGGGCCTGAATGTTCAGTCCCAAACGTTTGCACCCCAACGTTGGGGTGCAAACAATTGGTTGCCGAACGTTCGGCAGTCAAACGTTTGTTGCCGGACGTTCGGCAACAAACAAATTTCAATTTAGATTTTAAATTATATATTGAGTATACCAGAACGTTATAGTAAATGGATTATAAAGAGAAATTAGATAATTACTATAATAAATGCAATTCTAATATATATATATATTGTTATAAATGTTCTAATAAGATATTTTATAGGGATAGAATAATTCACTATTCCAATTGTAAATAAATATTTATTTTTTTTATTCTATATTATATAATATTAGATATATATAAATATAAAATTATGGCTATTGGTAATATTGTGCTTTCTGAGAATAACTTATCTCAAAATGGTGCTATATTTAACGCAGCGACTCAATTAAAACCTTATAATAAATTATATCTTAATATGGGAAGCACTTCATTAGCTGGAAAAAAAATTGCTTTATCTAAATTAAATGTTTTTTACTCATGGCCCAATATCAGTACAACAAATAACACTTTTAGTATATCTTGGCCAACAGGCGCTGGTGCTTATTCTGATTTCAGCATTACAATTCCAGCTTATAGCAATTATTCTAGCGTTGAAGATTTAAATGATTATCTAAAAACTATTTTAATTGCTAATGGATTATATATCATTAATACTACTTCTGGTGATTATTTATACTATATGTCATTTGTTAGTAATCCAAACCTCTATGGCGTTTCCTTAGTTCAAAATTTAGTACCAACATCATTACCTTCCGGATATTCATTACCTTCTAATTTCATATCATGGCCTTCTGTTTCAAGAACTATGAAATTCACAACTGATACCTCCGATTTCAATAAATTAATTGGATTCGCTGCTAGTACTATTTTTAATGGAAATACAAGTGCTATTGTTTATAATAGTACAATTACTGCTCAGTTATCTCCAGTATCAAGTGTTAATATTACTTTAAATTTAGCAAACAATCCTTTATCATTAAATGTTGATTCTACTGTTATATACACTTTTACTACAAAAGACACTGCTTACGGTAGTATTATCAATGTCGAGCCAATAAATTTAGTATATTATGATATTACAAGTAGTAATAATTTACTAATTTTATCATTTACTGACCAAGATGGAAGAGCTTTATATATTCAAGATTCTCAAATTTCAGCTTTATTATTAGTTTCTGATACTTAATTTAATTAATTTTAAATTTATTATATCTATAAAGATATATTATTAAAAATGCGAATTCATAAGATTAATGGGATGCGAATTAAAAAAAGGAATGTAAAAGGTGGAATGCTTTCTTCAAGTGAAGGACCTTCTGATTCACAGTTAAGCAATGTAAATACACTTGCTAAGGAATTCGGAGGTCTAATGAAATCTAGCATGAAATCTAGTGATAAAAAACAAAAACGAGTTGTTCTTAAATTATAAGGTTTAGGAGAATGTTCTCCTAAATTATGAGATGGTTGGAATTCCGCCCGTCTCACATAAGATTTTTATATTCTTTTGTAAAATTTTTAAAACGTTCTATTAATGATAAATGCTTATTTCGGTTCATATGATAAAGGAATATTAAACACCACACACCACACAATTGCTCAGATATATCTTGAAATTGAAAGTAATCATTATATATAATTTTCTTTATATTTTTATTTTTTTCTAAAATTTCCATTAATGTATCTTCTGGCAATACTGCATAGGAATCCATATATAGACAATTTGGCTCTTCAACATATAATGAGGTCCAGTGGCTTCCATTTGATGTATTTGTCTCTTTATCGCCCATGTTTATTATATAACTTCCATTAGTTATATTTTTTAAATTATCAGTTAGTCCGACAAAATTCAATTTAATGTTTAATTTTTTTGCTAAATCTGAAAGTTGTTCATTGGATGTAATTCCAAATTTATTAATAAATGCTTTATTCATGGTCATCGGAATTAATTAATATTTTATAATAAAATATCTTTTATTGTATATATTAATCATAAATATATTTTAGTAAAATTTATTCAAATATGGATTCATTAGTCGCAGAAAACTATATTTATCATGAAACTTTAGATCCTAATACTCTCGATGCTCAATCATATTTAGTTAAACAGAAGAATCTCGTTCCTTATCTCGATCAACAGCGAGGACAAGGAAGTTATATTTCTTCTCGAGTCACCATAGACTGTCAAATAGGCAACGGTAGTGATTTCATTGATTGGAGAGATGCTTATATTACACTTCCTTATCATTATAAATTAACTTGTACTTCAGGTGCAACATCTACCGTTGCTGGCGCCGTTGCTAACAATTTCTTTACAACTCCAAAAAATTGCTCATTAGTTGAATCGATGCTCGTAGAACAGTCGGGACGTACTATTATTCAAACTACTTCGAATTTAAGTCATTTAGTAAATTTCGTTAAACATAACACTACTACTTCTGAATCTCTTGCAACACAAGCAGGCGATTGGTATTATCCGGACTCGCAATTCCCTGAGTCAGTGACTGCATCAATTGCTGGTGTTCGCAATGTCGCCAATGCTACTACTGCTAATACTACTAGTGCTATTGCTAATAATGTAGTTGTTAACGATGGTGCTCTTCAAAGACAGAGAATGGCTATGCCTCAAAACAGATTAACCACTTTTGTAAGTGCTGCGGCTGGAACCACAGAACAAGCTTATTATCAATCAGCAACTGCCACAACAACTATTGATACTACAGGAACTATTCTTTCCGATACTCATTACCTAGCTGTTATCTATCTTCGTGATTTAAGTGATTTTTTCATGAAAGCACCCCTCCAAAAGGGTGGTTATAAATTTACATTTGTCATTAACCAGGCAACAACGACTTTTGTAGCCACTGGGGCCGTAACGACTCCATTCAGTACTGCTTTAACTGTTCCTATTACCAATTTAATTGGTAGTTCGACGGTCCAACCTTGTTTATTAAATATTGGTGGTAGTAACTGCGTAAATTCTTTATTAACTGCTACTTCTACTACTTACCAATATACATTGGTTTCAGAAATTGATACTTCATCTGATACTCGTCAATCAGGCGTTTACATGTGGGTTCCTTCACTTACACTTGCTGATAAAGATGAAGCACGTCTTCTTTCTAAGCCTATTATTCATAGAAACCCTTATATGATTAATAGTGCCACATATACTGGTTTTACAACTCAGAATCCCATTAATATTCAATTATTCAGTGCTATTAGAAATCCCAGAGCTCTTATTATCATTCCCCAGTTAGGTATTGCCACACAGACACAAACTTCCCAGTGCAGTCCTTTCAATACTTCGCCATCAACTCCCGATCCATTATCGTTAATTAAGACTCAAATTCGTATAGGTTCCAAGTCAGTTTTACCAAGTCCCATCAATTATGGCTGGAATCAGTTTATTCAAAATACTTCGCAAATCTTCACTACCAATGGTGGTCTTTCAAACCAATGCTCTGGTGTTATCAATTTATCTAAATGGATGAACCTATACAGATATTATGCATTCGATTTATCGCTTACTTCTATGGATTTACGCGACGTAAGCCAGCTAATTACTTTCGAAGCTTTTAACAACTCAGCCGTAACGATTGATTTATACGTATTCTGCTTATATGAAGAGGATGTTTCATTTGACCTCCAAAATGCTAGTGTCCAAGTAGGTAATTAGATTTATTAGAATAATTATTTCTTTTCATATTTATTTTTTTGCTATATAATATAGTAAATTTTATATAGTCAGATGGTTTTCTTTGGATTGCCACTACCCGCTAAAAACTTAAATGTGCGCATGGAAAATCTAAAAATAGCGTTAGAGAATGATGCTATTAAAAATTTTACAAATGCTACAATCATTAACAGAAATTCAATTCCCGTTGTTCCAATTCAAGTTCCGGTCCAAGTTCCAACTGGTAATTTAATTAATCTAGATTTCCCATTAGGTCCTAAAACTAGGCCTCAAAATCCAATACAAGCAATGAATGCTTCTAGAAATAAAATGATTGATTTGCTAGAACTAAAATCTAAATTAGGGTCTTTAAATAAAGGATTGAAACCAAGTCCATCTCCTTATAGTGAAAATTTAAAAAATGCTATACAACAGTTAGGCAAGATGAAAAAAGTAGATGATCCTGCATTAGTTAATTCCATTTCTAAATTAACTGCTGTTGAAATGGAATCTTTAACTAATCCTGATTCCTTAGATGCTTTAATTAATGACCAAAAAATAAAATTAGATAATGATAAAAAAAAAGTAATTTTATATATTAAAAATGTATTACCTGAAATTTTATCAAAAGTCAGTTCAATCAGTACTGTTAATAGATTTACTTCTCCATCTTCACAAAGAGCAACAATGGAAACTTCTACTTCATTTACTGATTATCCATATTCTACTAATTTAAAAAATGCTATTCAACAGTTAGGACAGATGAAAAAAATTGAAAATCCATTTCCGATAGTTAAAGCTGTAGTTGATGATATGGTTTCAGAAATTGAAAACTCAGATGCTATTTCCAGAGTTTCTAAAAATTTCGTTGATAATATTATTGGAAATGTGGTTAGAAGTAATGCTGTTATCAATGAAATAAAAAATAATACTAAAGAAATTAATTTACCTGAAATTTCACCAATGGTTAAATTTATTTTAGATGATATTGTAAAAAGAGTTGACATTGCCAATAATATTGATGCAAATACTAAAAATATAGTAAAATCAATGTCTATTAAAAATTTATTAAAATTAGATAAATATTTATTAATGCTTGGACAAAAACGAGCTAGTCAAACAACTAGACCTACTGGTGAAGGTTTGGTTAAAGTTAAGGGAAAATCATATTTAAATCAAGCTCCAAATTTTGGAAATCTATATGTAAATGAAGGTGCTTTGAAAAGAGGTAATCTTTCCGTTAAGCGTCCATATTCAAATATTATTGAAATTTCTGTAAAAAATATATCTCCTTTGCTAAAAAAAATGGTCATTGACATAGCTAATACTTTGGAATTTGATAAGAAAGATTATTATAATCTAGATTCCTCAGAAAAGAGAGTCATTGAACGAATCATCGCTAAACAGAAAAATATGAAAAACATGAATATCGAAATGCTTATTGATTCTGATACACAGAAAATTCGAAAACGCCTTGAAGTGTTAATGGGAGAAGTCAATTCTGGAAATAACAGTTCTGAGTTGCTTCAAGAAATTAAAGAACTATTAAAGAAATTATACAATAATGGTAATATTAGTCATTTCAAATATAATTCTATTTTGAAAAATATAAGAACTCTGGAATAATATTTATTTTTTAAATCAAATTTAAAATATATATTATTTAACATAGTTAAAAGCAATGTCTGTATTTAATCCTATTACAAATAAAAAAGTCAAAGTTGGAAGCAATGTTTATAAATGTCTAACTGCTGATACTATATTCACACATGATTTGCAAAATAATATATTAATTCCAAATGTTAAAACCAATTATAATTGGAATACAAGACTCAAGCGCTGGCTTCATAAGAATTATGTTAAACCTACTCCAAAACCAAGAGTCAAAAAACCAGTTTTGACTACCGAACGTCCGGCAATCAGAGTTTCCCTCAACGTTGAGGGAAACCCATACAGTGATGAATTAAAGGATGCTTTACGCAGATTAGGTCAAATGAAAATTCAAGAAGTTGGAAATCCAGTTAAAGTAAAACCTCAAAAAATCTACATGTCAATAGACACTCCAATTTTGACTTCTTCAAAACTGAGACCAACCAAAGCTAATAAATTTAAATCTGAATTGAATGTCTTAAAATCTGGACCAAAGTTGAATGCAAAATATATGAAGGTATTTAAGGAAATAGTTGATACTCGTGCTTATAATCGCATTGTAGATACATTAGATGATTTTCAAAATAAATTATATTGGGACTATGATGATAAAAAAGAAATTGGATATTCTCATGCTGGAAATGAAAAGTTAAGTAGATTATTCAAAACTTTTGAAGATGTTGTTAATAAACCAACTGGTCAAAATTTAGATAATGCTATTAAAGCATTCAATACTATATTCAATACTTTACAATTTGATAAAAAATTAGTTAAAAAAATAGAAGATGCTTC
>ERZ1292642.1168-Hain-H14-01um-R1-1168-length-12857-cov-5_pt1 | contig 12857 bp, 17 predicted proteins | sample MGYA00564403_ERZ1292642 | MGnify/ENA primary metagenome ERZ1292642 (study PRJEB36523, sample SAMEA6512643) | groundwater metagenome | collected 2019-01-09 | study: AquaDiva: Metagenomics assemblies of 32 groundwater samples | reverse complement strand
TCTCCTAAAACAGGCTGGTTGAACCGAAAGGTCGCGGTGAGGTTGGTAGGGGCATAGGCGAACATGGGATTGATTGAGAGAATTAAGGAGAGTGTGCTAGCAAGGATTGAGATCATTATTTGCCTGTCAAAATTTTAATCGCCTCAATCAGGTCGGCGAAAGGCCAATTTGATGCTGCTCGTGTAAGGGCGTGCCCCGGATTTAGTCCTTTGACCCAATCTTCCCACGTATCACCTTAGCCTTGGACACGGGCTAGAACTTGCGCCGGGTAGTTTTGTTCCTCAAACGGTTTTCCACCCTCTTTAACCAAGCCAAGCTGACGCCTAGTCATCTTGGATGGGACACGTCGTAGAGCAATAAGTCGTCGCGGGTCTGTTATCGTCGCTAGCGGCCCCCCAACGGCGAAGTCATCCACGCTTGGGGTAGGGGAGCCTTTAGGAAGTCTCATTTTAGGCATTAGCGAGGATCCCATTCAAGGTGAGCATGTTCTTGGGCCTTTCCTTCTGATTTGAGGAACATTTCGTAACCAGGACCGAGGCGGAGAAGGACCGCAGCGATGAACTCCTGCTTCGCTCTCCGGGTAGGGAAATTCTTCGTGCGTATGTCCAACGCCTCCCCATCATAGTGCTTGGAGTTGGGCCGATGCTTGCCCTCCATGCCTGAAGTGATGGTCACATCCCAAGCAAGGTCCCTCGCAACATTAGCGACTGCTGCCAGGAGCAGGAGTGCTCGGGGCTCAACTCCCGACTTAACGAGGATCTTTCCCATGCTCCCTTAGCAAGAAGTCGGTGAGGTCCTCGATCCGTGAATCGATCCTCGCGATTGCCTTGTCAATAGAATCGAAGCGGTCCTTAGAGTTCTCCACTCGTTGAGCAAGGCGACCATAGCCATAGATCCCTGCCCCAACCATTCCCGCTAGTGCTACGGCCGTTCCTGGATCAATCATTTCGCCTCCCTTAACCGAACCGGGGTTTTCTCTTTTGGTCCCTCTTCGAGTTGCTGGATGAGTTGGTAGATTCTCCACGCGCTTGGGGTAACCTCTCCAAGGCGACCCCCTAGCGACCCTGCTCGGGAAATATTCCCTGGTGTAGCGAGGAGACCGATGCCTCCTCCTATAGGACCACCTATACTAGCCCCACCCAAACCTCCTAAAAGAGTTCCAGTAGTGAGACCTAAACCAGATCCTAGGCCACCTCGAATACCGGTAAAGGCAAGACCGCGCCGGAGCTTATCAGCGGCCTGCTCGATCTTAAAGGCATCGGTCAGGCGTTTGTTGAGGTTGAGGTAGGTGTCGGCTACCTCTCCTCCACCTTCCTGCCCCCTAGCGAGGTTCACAGCTTCATCCTTGAGGAGTCTGTTCCTCTCCCTCGCCGCGATCTTCTCAGGGGTATCACTTGCCCGGACCCACTTCCCTGCTGCGGTCTTCTCGAATGTGGGGGCCGCTGATGCCCCTTGTTTCTGTGCCATCTCTACGAGGTCGCCGAAGTTGACCCTTGGCTCCCCGGGAGATTCAATAGATAACCCACGAGTCTCCTTCCCTCTAACCCCACCAGGGAGTGTGTTAGGGGGTGGAGGGAGTAGTCTCTCATCCGGTCCAGGGAAGTAGGGTCGAGTAGTGGCGCGTCGGGTAGCCCGCGCTGTTGACCCAGCGGTGCCTTGCATATGCCCGAGCAACTCCTCGTTCCCGGCCCAGAACTTCTCATCCGACTCGGCGATAGTCTTCGCGGCTTGGCGAGGGTCGTCCAAACCAAGGAAACTCTCCGGTTTCCGGAGCTGGTTCCCTGTTGTGGCAGCCTCTTCGACCTCCCCAAAGGGCTTAATCCTCTTCGGGAGCTGACCCTTCAGAACATCCATTTGCTCAGACAGGTCTCTTTTCAAGCTCGGCTGCCCAGTAGCCTTCCGAAGGGCGGTTGTCTTCTGCCCCACAGCGGGGGTTTGGCCCCAGCCAGTAATCCCCCCTCTTCGTCTCTCATTGAGGAAGGATTCTACGAACTTTCTCGTCCTCCCACCCGAGCGAACTCCTGGAGGCACACCCACCCTCACCGCAGCCTGAGTGCCAAGCCAAGGGAGAGCCTTGCTGGCTACGCTGCCAACTCCCTCTAACCCTGCTTGGAACGCTCCCATGTTGACAGCCGACTCAAGACGCCCTTGCTCCTCTTCGGGGTCGATCGCACCAGTGAGGGCTCCAAGGAGTCCTTGAATACCCATCCGGACTGGAATGCCTGCTGGCCCGACCATCCCCGCCCCGATCGAGAGGGCCTGTGGGATAGTGCTTACGAGCCATTTAACGAACTCTCGGGGGTCGATGTCTCCGATGTTTGATGGGCCTGTCGTCGAAGCTGGAGCCCCTGGAGTTGCGGGCGGACCAAAAGAAGGAGGTGGCTCTATCGTAGAGCCGGTAACCTTCAACATCCTCCCGAGAGTTACGACATCTTGATCGGATAGCTGAGCGAGATCTCCCCCAGAAGCATAGAAGTCGAACAATTGTTGTTCATTCATACTATCTTCTCTGCCTACTCAACTCCAGCGCCTCTCGAATAGCCTCGATGTCAGTCTCGGGAATGCCATCCGTGAGTGGTGAAGGCTCACCGGGATAGGCCGCGCCCGCGCTCTGAGCATCAACCTCATTCATGATCTCTTCTAGAGTTCCACCGACCCCCGACTGGGCGCGTTGTAAAACTGACCGATTAAACAACTCGCGGGCCCGCCGCTTTTGCATCCTCGTTACACGATCTTCGCCACTCACCCCGACATAGGTGCCGATGAATCTGTCATATTCTTGCTCACGGCCTTGCACGCCGGTGAGGATGAGGTTCGCGATATTCACATAGTTCCTCGCGTGTTGTAACAGTTGCTTCTGTTCAGCGGTTACTGTCCACGCTAGTCCGGGCATCTGTCCTCTAAACTGCGTGCCCCACCCCAAGTCAACTTCCCGGTCCTCAAAAGATCGAATGCCCCGGTCTGCCTCGAACAAGATTGGAGCCATTCCCTGTGCCCGGGCCATCGCATCCGTGGGACGCGGAGCGGGTCGATGCTGCTCGCGAATGGCCTCCTCTTGCTCGAATTTATCTATCTGCCGTCTCACGACTTCAGGATCGGTTTGCCCAAGAGCGGTGGCCGTAGCCTCTCGCCCAGTTTGGGTGACGTCGAGTGGGTCAGTGACCCCTCGCTGCTGCAAGTCAAGCTGGAACTTGTTCTGTTCCTCCAGCGTGGAGCGGTTCAAGGCTGCGGGGAAATTCTCCTCAGTCGCGGCCTCAGTGCCCATGGCCGTGTTATAGGCATCTCCCCTCGCCTGAGCAAACCCCCGATCCAGCTCAAGCTCCTGCGCGGTGTTGATGGACGCCAACTGGCCCTTCCGCTGGTCAAATGACTGCTGCAACGCAGGCGGGGAGGTCATCGAACGGGTCGCGGATGGTAACTCTCCTTCCACCGAGGGGCGCCATTCCGCTGATCCTATCTGTGGTGTCGTCTCCACGCCCCTCGCCTTAGCACCTCCAAGGAGGGATTCAATAGTTGGAACCTCGACCTGTGTCTTCGCTTGCCGCGTTTGCTCATAGAAGGGAAGCATAGCAGACTCGTCCGTGCCACGAATGACTTCCGGGTTAACTCCCAGTCGCGCGACCAAGTCGGGAGGGAGGGAGCGGGAGTCAATGCTCCGGTCCCTAATCCCTGGAATCATTGATTGAGCCGTGTCAATCTTCTGTTGCTCCTGCATCCGGGAAAGGTCCGCTGCGGCTGCCCCTTCTTGTCGTTGGGTCGCCAACATGTGCTGGAGATATAGTTGAATGAGCAGATTTACCTGCCCGCCCCTACCACCAGGAGATCTACGCCTGGCCATTAGAGAGAACCGCCCCCTTGACCACTAAGAAGGATCCTCAGTAACATGTCAAGAGGCTCACCCTCAGTGTCCTCGAAACCTTCCCCTCCACCAAGCCCGAGACCGCCCCCAAGGAGTCCTTCAGTGGAGCCAAGGAGTGCGCTCTTTTCAATGTCCCCACCATATTGGCTGACAGGTGAGCTAAAGGGGGCACGGAGGGATGGTTGTGCTTGAGAGGGAGCTGTCGGGCTCCCCATCTCAGGGGATCGCATAGCTACACTAGCCCCTGGGTCCATCATAGGAGAAGGCGAGGGCTGTGGGAGAGCTACTGGGCTCCCCATGTAGGGAGCACGCATAGCTACAGTCATCGCCCCTGGGTCCATCATAGGGGCTAGGGGTGAATAGGCCACAGGAGACTGCGAGGGCACTCCTGGGCTCCCCGCGACAGGCGAAGGCGTCTTCGGCTGCGAAGGAGTATAACCACCTGAAGTGTCGCCACTAGAGCTTGATGGTTGAGGAACTCGGGGTTGGACATCAGGTGGTTTGACAGGGAGATCCCTCCCTGGGCCTTCGATCTCCCTCGGTGACTCGGTGTTCCCTTGAGTAGTAGAGTCAGGTGGAATCCGCCCCTCCTCGTCAGGAAATAATTCTCCTGGAGGGATCCCAGGCTCATAGTCGGGCTCAGGGGCGAAGTAACCCCCTCCATCATCCTCATCATCCTCGACGAGCTGCCCTAAATTATCTACGTAGCTACCTCTAGCCATGTTTCATCCAATCCTAAACATACCCACCCGCGGAGGTATTGACATACTGTTGGAACAACGCGAGAATGGTGTTGAGGTCCTCTATGCGGCCAGACGTGACGGCCTCTAGAGCCATATCCCGCTTGAGACCAAATTCAGCAAGGAATTGATTCCACACCATGTTCCGGTCCAATGTCCCAAGAGCGATCTCAGAAAGCACTCGCTGCCTGTCCGTAGAGCCTTCAAGGGTGCGGAGGAAATTCTGCGCCTGCGCGGCTTCCATGCCCGTCGCGAGCGTGAGGGCCTGGGAAAGTCGATCATCTTGTCTCCCGGCTTGGGCCTCTCCGTGGGCAAACCTCCGCTGGGCTTCACTCTCGCCTTGCGCAAACATTCTCTGCGCTTCACTCTCGCCGTGCGCAAACCTCCGCTGGGCCTCCACCTCTCCGTGGGCAAACATTCTCTGCGCTTCACTCTCCATCCACTCTCGTTCTCGATCGCTTTCATCACCCGCGAGTTCCTGTCCGGCTGTCGCGTAGAAAGGAGCAAGACGATCCTCAATCCTCCCTAGGGCACCGATCTCACTGCCTTGCGCCATCCCCGGCTCACTCAGGAGACCGCGGTTGGCCAGCGCCCCCCGTGCCTGGTTTGTCTGCATCCGACGGAAGGCTTCGATCGGTTGCCTCTTCGCTTCCATGCGCTGGGCGCGAATGGAGGGGTCCTCTGGTTGGTAGGGAGTAGAAGTGTAAGGGTCCGCAGGCTGGTAGGGAGTAGAAGTGTAAGGGTCCGCAGGCTGGTAGGGAGCCTCTTCGCGCGCCCCTTTACCTTCGGCCATAGACTTGAAGTAGTCGTTCAACCACTGCCAGTCTTGCAACCCTCCACGGCCTTCAAGGAGTTCCCCGTAACCGCCGGTGATCGCCTTGGAGAAGGGATCCTGCCCCACTTGCTGGACTGGTCCTTGCATGACTCCTTGGGTGCCTGGGCCGCCATAGTAAGAGCCCTGGGATTGAAGAGAGGCACGGTTCGATTCTCTAGTAGAAGCTCCGCCACCCCCTCCGGTGCCGCCACTTGCTCCGGCACCGGAACCACCACCCATATTTGTGCGAGGACGGCCTCGACGAGCATATTGCTGTTCCAATGCTCGTTGAAAATCCTCGAAGTCTTGGGACTCTTTGCCCATAAGTTGGACTAGGTCTGTTTCCCCTATGCTGGTGCCATACTTCTGCCCAATCATATCTAACCACGCTTGGGCAGTCGCTTCATCATCAAACTGGTCCCAGTCCGTGCCTGACACGGGCTGTCTTCTTGTTGGAGCCTGAGCTTCAGATGGTGTCGGCGCAGGAGCGCTTGGATCCAAGTTGGGATCATAACCCCCCATAGGGGGATCGAACGCATCATCAGGAGCCCGGCTGTAAGCGACCGAAATATCGTCGGCTGGTTCGGGATCTACCCGGACCTCCTCTGCTCGATCGCCCCGCGGCTCGGGATCTACGTAGACATCCTCATAGGGTTCCTCGTAGACCGGCTCTTCTTCTTCCCACCAGTCTCTAGCCACTTAACCCCTCCCCGGTTTCCACTGATCCCCCTTGATTAGTTCAAGCGCCGCTAGCGCCTCCTGCCCCTCCTGAGAAGAACCCCCCATTGTGAGCCCCTCACCTTGCTGCAACCCAGGGTTGGCCAAGGCAGGGTCATACCCACTCACCCCGATCGGCATCGGCATTCCGCCTCCAGTAAAGGTCGGAGGTTGCTGGACGTAGGAGGACCTCAACTGAACTGGGGTCATGGCCCGATTTTGAATCTGACCAAACTGGGTTTCACCCATCTCCACGCCGCGTCCAAGGAGGTCTTTCGGGTCAATCCCTACCCCACCATATCCCGTCTCATTCTCAAAGGTTTGTCGTTCTTGCTGGCCACCACCACCACCACCGAATAGGCCCTTAATACCCAGCCCGGCCATGATTGCGTCCAAGAGACTAAAACCCGAGCCTCCCATATTTTTCAGGTTCGGCATCTTTGGCATTATCTTACGCCCATTTCATCTCTCTCCAACGAGAACTCTGGTAAGTTAACATGAGGGCCCGGTTAGTTGCAACACCCAAATCCACCGCACCTTGAAACACCATCCGGTTGCCTGCGTCAGAGGAGGCATTCTGGTGCATATGCGTGATCGTCCCAGAGCCAGTGACAATTACGAGGAGAACGTCTCCATCTGCCCCAGGGGCTCGATAGCCGGTGACGTTCACAGCGGTTGAGCCAGTGTAAACCACCAACCCTGCCCCCTCAGTGTCAACATTGTTTTGGTTCGCGGAAGGGGCAAAGGTCACGACTCTTGGGGAGAGCCGATCCTCGATGCGCCTATCCGCGGACCGTCTCAACCTCGATTCCTCATTCGCAACGAACCAGAGGAGACGGATGGCATCGTTGATTGAGGAAAAGTCTCCCTTTTGGATCCGGTCGAAGTCAGGGGACTCGATGGAAAGATTCGTAGCCATCTACTTCTGCCCCAACAATTTCGCGATCTGGTCGAGATATTCCATGAAAGCAAGATCCTGAGTCGCGCGGGTCTGTCCAACCACAGAGGGCGGAACTTTGCTAGCTTCTCTTGGAAGGACCTGCGAGAGGTCTTTTGGGCGGAAGACTTCTTGGAGACGTTGCCAAACTTCTGCGGTCGGCTTGGCCCCTTTCATCATTCGCGCGACCTCAGTAGGGCCTTGGACCATTCCACTGACGGGCATGACTTCCGAACCCAGTTCGGCCGCGGACTTACCTTTCGCCTTCGGATATCTAATGTGAGCCACGAGGTTTCCTCAAGCGAGCCTTCTTCTCCCTCTCCGGCTTCCATCCTGTCGCGCGGAGGGTGCCATAGACATAGGCGTCAGAGTCCCGCACACCCTTTCTAGAAGCGGCTTTTCGTAAGCGAGCCTCAAGCTCCTTCGGCATTAGGACTGGAACCTCCGCCTCAATCCAGGAAGGATCTGATATGCTAGAGAGAAGGCTTCGAGCGACCAAGAACCATTCGCCGCGTTGTCTCCAATCCGAAGCCGAATCCCCTCATTGTGGAGGAAGTCTCCTGTCGAGGTCTGGAGTGGCACCCGAACCAAGCTCGACGCGGAGGCAACGATCACACTATCGGTTCCTGCTGACACAAGGGTGTCACCTCCCGCCGACAGGACCCCGGCCGCGTTGGGTTGAAAGGTCGTCGAGGAAACCGCTGCCCCGTTATCTGGGGTGTTCCCATTCAACCACTCAAGGGTCAACGTCGTCGCGTTGTCCGTCTCAAACAAGAAGTCTACCCAACGCCATCTCTTCGTATGCGAGAGGACTGACTGCCCCTCGTCGTTCAACCCAACGAGCGTTTTTGTCATCCACGTCGCTTCAATGTTCGCGCCGTCGAATGAGTTACCGCTCCAAAGAGTATAGACGCGACCACCAGTAGTGGTCGAATTACTTCCGCCGAGCAGGATAGAGGCATCTCCAGACGTCTCAATCGCTACCCCCGACGCGAAGGGCCAATCACGCTCATACCACACCCCCCAGCGATAATTCCAGGTGACCGCGGTGGCTGGCTCACTGGCCGATCCTACCGCGAAGCACCATGTCACCTCATTCCGTTCTGGATCATGAATCGCGTGGGTTTTCGTCCGTTGGGCGTAGTTAGCAGTCGCGAGGAGATCCCGTTTGGGGTGGGAAATGATGACATCATTGTCCCCGTCGAAGAGTCGAATGTCGCCGAAAGGGGTGAAGTAGGCAAGAGAGACTGCATCGGTGATCTGAACCTGTCCGTTCTGATCAAAGAACCTCGAACCTGCTGGGATCCTCACCACCGAGCGTTTCGTGACCCAGCCAATCTGGGCATTCGTCTTGGTTCGGGACCAATCGGTGATGTTTCCGATGATTTCCCCGGTGCCAGAGATGGTCCAAACGGAACGTTCCGTCCCAACAACAAGGTGACCCTCAAAGTCTCCTATCAGCCCAGTGAGAACGTCTCCAAACGTCTCCGCGTCACCGAACTCGATGAAATTATCCGTCCACACCGAGTCTGGGTCACCGGGGTCGGACCAATACGCTCGCCTCGGGTTGGTGTCAGTGCGACCAAACCACATCCGTTGCTTGTGAGCTTCACAGAAGTAGGCCCCGCTCGGTGGGGCGTCGCCATGCTCCTCAAGGACTCGGTTTTCGAGAATCAACAGGTCAGGAGTATTGTCTACATACGTGACGGTAGCGGATGTGTCAACGAAGTCAACGAAGTAGAACACCGCCCCTGTTCCAGTAGTTCGGTAGACCTCGTAACCCCCCACCCCAGCATCTTCAGTCCACGTGACTGTCTGCTGAAGGTCGGTGATGGTGGTCGCGGCGGACGCTGCCGAACTAATCTTCCGCGTGCCGTCGGTGTTAATGGGGAGGACCTTCCACTTGTAGGTCCCGGCAAGGTTCCCTGATGTGGTGCCAGAAAGTGTAGGGGCTGCTAGCTGCGTGCCTCCCGCTGTGGCCCAAGTCGTGCCATCGTAGGTGCGAGGCGTGACGACCCCGTTGGTGAATAGGAGGGTGTTCCCAAGCTGCGCGAAGTCGGGTTGGGAGTTAATCGACCCTGCCCCGAGGTCCTGCACGAAGGTCCACGTCGCACCGTCGTCGGTGGACTTCCAGATCTCGAATTCGTTCGCCTGATCGTCAAAGCAGCCAAGCATGTGCCGAGTGAAGGAGCCACTTGCGGAGGAGCGATACCTAAACAGTTCACGACACATGGTCGCACTTGCCCCTGTGTCGGTAGTTACCGCGGTGGTATTAGTCTTCGCGTAGCCGGAGATCTTCTTCGCGCGACCATACTTGTCGATCCATAGGTTCACCGACCCCCCCGATGAGAAGACGTCCGGGAGGATGATCGAATGGATCCCTTCCCCAGAACCCAGGAAGGCATCAACGAGTTGAATCCGGAGAGGAACACTCATTATAAATTCGTCCACACACCGCCCTGATAGCCTTGTATTGTGGCAGTCGTGGAGTTGTAGATAATCATCCCTGCGACTGCTGTCATGCCATCACGGACTGTAGTGGTCATTGTTGGAAGCTGAACAGAAGCTCCAGAGGCGCCGGCAAACGTCCATCCGGCTCCTGTGCTTTTGTTACTTGTGAACGTCGCGGAGCCATCGCTACCGTTCACCTGGGCGGCGGCAGTTCCATTACTGCGGTCCACACGCCAGATAGCACCAGTGACATTACCAATTTCATTGATGATTGACCCAACTTCTGCGTGTTCGTTCCCGTAAACCGTGATCGCCGCACCTCTAGATGCGGTCCCGGCTACCCACGCGCCGCCTCCAGCCATTGTGACCGCGCCGCTATCCGCCGCGTCGCTAGTGTTCCGTCGGATGACTAGGTTAGCTGTCGCAATGAGGTCTCCCCCACCAACACTCAGGTCTCCACCAAGCACTGCGTCTCGGGATAGGAAGAAATCCCTAGGTCGGGTCGCCCCGCTCGCCCCGATGTCATAGGTCGCGTCGGTGAAGATGAGGTTCGAGATGATAGTCGCGGTGACTGTGAGGGTATCTCCTACCGCGTTCCCGAGTGTGACATTGCCATTAAATAGCTGGTTTCCTGTGAAGGTCCACGCCCCAGAGATAGTCTGGTCGTTCTCCGCAACACAGAGGGTCTTGGCTGAGAGTTGACCTGTAGTATTAAGAACTGAGACGTTTGCCACTTACTCTTCCTTCGTCTGCTCGACCTTCAACTTCGCCACTTCCTGCCTCAACTTCATATTCTCCGACCGAAGGGAGTAGATCGTGACTTCCTTCTCCCCAAGGATCGCGAGGAGGTCGTCGAGGGAGACGTTAAGGGGGCTAGGTGTCATGAAATTGGTCATATTCCAACCCTACCGGGCCGTCCCGGTTGAAACCTTCGAGTAGGTCCAAAACAGACGTGAAATGTTTCTCAGCGAGCTGGGCAGACTCCCCAACGGGGTCATCCACACCGAGCCTCATCAACGCGACAGCAAACGCCGCGAGGGGGAGCATGACGATGTCCTCATAGAGGAACGTCCCTCCCGCGGTAATATCTGTTGCGGGCGTGAAGCCATAGTAGCGAACCGTGTGCGTTCCCGACGGGAGCGGATCCCAGTAGATGTTGATCCGATTCGTCCAATACGCCCTCGGACGGCCGGTGGTTGTGCTCGATGTCAGGCTCAGCGGCCAGTAACGATTCCACGCATGAGCACCAGTGCGCTTGATCGGGATGAGGTCCCACGCCGGTCGCGAGGTGTCGGGATCGATGAATTGAAGACGGTCTATTCGCAACACTGTCGATGGGAACGCTGTCGTCTCGGTCGAAACGGTCGTCGTCACGGTCCCTACCGGCGTGGAGGAGCCATAGAGGTGTGGTCGCATCGCCGCTCGCGACTCGAAAGTGTCTTGAGCGACATTCAAGGCTAGGAGACCTCGGGTGACATTCTCCTCCCCTGATTGGAGTTGTAACTCCTGGTTGAGTAACTCCATTCTATCGAGGAGTGACTGACCAGTCGCCAATTTAGCTCCTAACTCTGATAGTCACAGAACTTGCTCCCCTTGCCAATGTTCTTGATCTGGGAGTAGTCATAATGAGGCATCGCAATGTCGATCGCCTCTTGCGTGCGAGCCTTCTCCGCCTTCTCTCGCTCTCGTTCGGTTTCTCGCTCGATCGCCTCAAAGTAACGCTTCCCGTTTCCCCATTTCCTCCCAGAGGCGTTGTAAAGAGCCGCGAGAAGCCGTTCGTCCAAAGGCATGTAACTCCCGTCTGGGTGCTCGACTTTCATGAGGAGAGTCCAACCCGAGCATACTTTGTGCGAGAAGCCCGGCTTGCGGTAGAAGGCGGCCCACCTTTCCCGGATAGGGTTCCACCGTATGTCCACAAAGCCGTCCGGATCGACTTCTCGCAGTTTGGCGCGGAACCATAGGGGAGCCTCTATTGCTCCAATCCTATTTGGGTTCCAATACCAAGGGCTAGCCTCGGGGCCAACCCTTTCAGGCTTCGAAATGGGCTGGGAGAAAAGTTGCCCTCTCCCCCTTCCACGCATCATCGACCGCCACCAAACTCAAGCGAGTGAACTTCTCGGTGCCTGTCAGGATCCACCGTCGAGGATCGAAGATGCTTAGACATCCTCGCCCTGGCGGCGTTGAAACTGGAGCGGCTCTCGGACTTGAACGACTCCGTGTGACCACACACGAGGCATTCGACTCGGTTCAGGGTCTCATCGACCTTGAGACCGTCGCTGGCGGCAGGCTGATCAGCTTTCGCTACCGCCTCCATCCATTCGGGCTTCCACGCTGCGTCCTCGGGGATAAAGGGCACTGCGAACGGAACACGGTTTCCCTTCGAGTCGAAATAGGACCTCACCTGTCCCGAGTCGCTTCCAGGAGCCGACCACGAGGGGCGACCCTTGGAAGTGAATGTCCACATACTTGGAAAGCGGACGTTGCCACGTTTGCCTTTGTTTGACTCCCAGATCCGGGACTGCTGAATATAGGCCAACGCCGCAGCTTTGATGGTGTCCACGCCCATCCACTTCTCGCCCTTGTGGGTCTCTAGTTCGATGAGTTCGTAGATTCGCTCGATCACCGGCCTCACCGCGGCGGGAGTGACTCCGTCGGGGTAGTGGTAAGGAAAGGTGTCTTTTCGGTGAGGGTTGACGAGCGGAACGGGATGAATATCCTTCCCCGCAACCACCCAAGGCTCACCCGCGTGGCGAATGACGAATTCATTCTCTGGAATAGATAGCTTGACGGGATCGAAGATGTCCATGACTTACTCCCAATGAGGGAAAGGGAGGAGAGCAGGATTGCTCCCCTCCTCGCCCAGTGTTTTACGTGATTGCCGCTGTAGCTGTTACGATCGCTTCGACGTAGGCGCTCTCATCGAGGGGCTGATACCAGCAGTCCCACTTGATCGCGCCCGTCTTACTCGCGCCCGTAGTGATGTAGATTTGCCCCGGGCCTGCGACCACGAAGCCAGTTGAGAAGGCTTCTACTGAGCCTGCCACCTGCCCACCAGAGATGATCGCCGTGCCATCTCCCTCCACCGAATACATCGTTCCGACTTCGTCGGAGGAGATGTCAAGGGTCGATGCGATGTCATACGCGGTGCCTGACAGCAAGTTCGCCGCGGTGAGTTTGGAGACCGAGACCTTGAGAACTGGATCGGTGCCTTCGATTACGGTAGTAACTTCTCCTACGAGGAGCTTCACCAAGACTCGACCGGTCCGAACCCGGAAGATTTGCTGCGTCGCTGTCTGAGGAAGTGCAAGAGTCGGCCTCGCGACGTGAATCCATTGAGAA
>ERZ1292642.994-Hain-H14-01um-R1-994-length-14139-cov-6_pt1 | contig 12864 bp, 10 predicted proteins | sample MGYA00564403_ERZ1292642 | MGnify/ENA primary metagenome ERZ1292642 (study PRJEB36523, sample SAMEA6512643) | groundwater metagenome | collected 2019-01-09 | study: AquaDiva: Metagenomics assemblies of 32 groundwater samples | reverse complement strand
CGCCCCAGATACGCCGACCTATCGAACCCCCACGCATCACCGAAGGCCGAAGCTTGTCCGCCCGCTCATCCAGGATGCGGGAAGCCCTGGTGTAGATCTCATCCGAGGTGTGGCTCAAGGCTGCCTCGGGCATATGATCCACGACCTGGGGGGCTCCACTGGAATTGTCCAGGATGAAGAAGCTGGCCTCCCCCGAGTCCCGGTTCCGCTTGTAGAAGGCGTCGAAGTTCTTGGCCCCCAGCGAGTAGGAATCGGCGAATAGACGAGCGTCCACCATCCGACCGATGTTGTTAGCCCGCTCGACGACCCCCCGCTTGGGGTTCTCCCAAGTCTCCTGCGGGTTGGCGTGAATGAAAGCAAAGATAGGCTTGATCCCCCGCTTCTTGCATTCCTCCAGGACCCAGGGGTTCTCCGTGGCGTTCTGCTCCCCCGCTGCATCCCAAATCGCCCCGACCTTGTCCGCCAAGCTCTTGGTAGCATCCACGTTCTTCAGGGCATATCCCTTGCCAGAAGCAACCCCACCGGAAGTGACCAGAACCGTCTTCTCGTTCTCAGGCAGGTTGACCACCACCTCGTCCAAGTATTGCAGGAAGGCCCGCTTGGCCAGGGCGTTGGCCGTCTGGTGGACTGCCGCATTGTACTCGCCACGGGCATTCTTGACCTCATCCTGCTCAACCCCCTGGGGATTGTAGTCACCCGAGAGGAGCTTGGCGTCGTCGGTGTTGAACACGTTGGGAGCGTCCCCCAACTCCTTGGCCTGGAGCTTCTGTCGGTAGGACCTAGCCACCCCGTCGGGATCGGCCAAGTAGGCATCCGCGAAGCGGGTCTCGGCCTCCCGCTCCTTCCCCGTCAGATTGGGCAGGCGGGGGATCTCCTTCGGCGGGGGAGGAGCGGACATGCCGGGGACGCCCACCCTGGATGATTCCGATACTCCCGTTTCCTGGTTGACGGCAGCAGGATCTACGTCATGAAGGCAGCAGGGGGCCTCAGCGAGGGATTCCCCTTCCGGAGGCGGGGCCGTCTTCGGTTTGTCAGATCGTTCCTTTCGTGGGGAATCACCAGAGGAAATTCGTTGTTCTGGGTCTTCCTCTCTCCCCGTCTGCTTTCCATTTCCTCCCTCTGCCGGGATGCATCCGGATCGAGCGGCAGTTTCACCCGGTTTGCAAGGTTGCCCCTGATCTTTCCTATACCAATCCAAGTTCTTTCGGTTCCGGAAAGGCGAGTGTCTGACCTCAAACGACTTCCCCCTTATCCTTCGGATCGCCTTGAAAGCCTCTGCCACGATCAAACTAACAGCAATGGTTACAGGTTGTGTCCCCGGCAGTGGGATGGCCACGGACAGGACGGCGGTTGCAATTATCACCTTGGCGGTCTTCTCCCCATAACGGTCGTAGAGCTTCTGGAGGGCGGCGTCCTTAGTCTTGGAGACGAAGGCCCGGACCTTGTTCGGGACAACGACCTTCAGAATTCGAGCGGCCCTGGATTCAGGGTCCTTGTGCCCCTCCTCCGGCTTCTCCTCGCCCGCCTGGCCAGAGGGTAGGCAGTGACCCCCTTCGTCCCGCTCGCACTCGGCGAAGTAAGATTTGCGGAAGGGAGTTACTCCCGCTCTTGGGGATTGGATTGCTTTTCTTCGGACCATATTCCCCTGGCTTCTTCGATTTCCTCCATCGAGGGCTCCCTTCCGGTCAAGTGTCGGAACAGGGCGAAGATCTCGTCCAATCCCGCGTCCCCCCGCAATAGGGAGAAGGATGGCTTTTCTTTTTGCTCTTCCATATCCGATACCCTTTTGCCCCCCGGAAGTTGCTTCCGGATTGACGACCACTGATAAACCCCTGCCTAAGTCAAAATAGGCTATTTGATCCCTTTCCTCGGCCAAAGCCCTTGTCGCCGCTTCGTCCCGGGACACCACCGAAATATCGAGGAATACCTTCCCTGATACAGGATCGTGCCATGCCCCTAAAAAATGATCCTCCTTGCTGAGCAAATCCTTATTGCTAATCAAATACCGAAGCAAATCCGCGCCGGACAACTCGCCAACGGGCTTGGCAAAGGACCGATCCGGAAACGGCGAAACAGCAAATCCTTCCTTGGGTTCCTTTTTACTTACGGAATGATAAGTGAAGCCCCCGTCCGGTTGGGCCAATCGATGGAGCAAGCCGACCATCTCTTCATTATAATCGGGGCTTGTCTCCTCTTCCGTCATCCTCTGGGGCTTCCCTTGCCTTGCCTCCCCAGAAGCAGGAGTGCATCCCGTTTGGGCCGCAGTCTGGCCTTGTTCACAAGTGCCCTCCCCCTTGACCAACCAGGGGACCGTCCCCTTGACGGCCTTACCAAGGAACGAGAGGGAAATCATCTCCCGATCCCCAGCCTTACCAGCCCACTCAACTTCCTCAACTACGACCTGGGCCCCTAGGAACGGAGCAGGCATGTCCGCGTAGAAGTCGGCCAACTCAGGAGAGGAAAGGTAGGCGACGGTGAGATGGGGTTGGTACTCAGAATGCTTGTCCTCGTTGGGCAGCCCCGAAGACACCCGGTTCAGTTCTTCCAGGCCATGGCTTTCAACCTCGACGTACAGCACGTCCCCGTCCTCGTTCCGCCACTTGCCATAGCCGGACTTGAAGACCCCGAATCTACCCAACCTGATCCGGAAAGGGCCGTAACGAGTCAACAAGCCCCGAAGCCGATCGATAACGTCATCGTCCGTGAACCCATACTTAATCGTGATATGGGGATCGGGCTCCCTGCCCCCCTCCCCCAAATGACAATCGAGGATGGTCTCAATTGCCCAATCAGTGACGAGCTTCCGCAAAGCAGACGGGAGAACCGCCATCAAGCATCCGTGCTTATGCGGGCCTAAGAGCTTCGTCTCGACCTCTAGGACGGCCGCATAGTCGGCCCTGCCCGGACGGATGAGATCGGCGGATGGAATGGAATACTGTTCCATAAGAAATAATGGCAGCCCCGAGATCGAATAAGGAGACGAAATCCGAATCCCAGGGCCGCCAAATCCACTTATCAACCGATTGCTGGATTAACCTCGGGAGTGAAGCTCAGCGTGACTCCCGCACAACCGGAAGCCAGATTGAGAGCCAGGCCCGAAGAGAACGGCAGAGGGGACTCAATCGGAAATGGACCAGCCCCGAGACTGCCATTCCATCCAATCGTATTGGCCGGGATGATCGCCAAGATTGCGGCAGTCACCGAGGCCACGCCCGAGGCGGCCACGGCTGCGGAGTCATAAACCTGGCCCTGGACGCCGGAAATGGCCTGATGGGGGATGACGTAATTGAGCCGGCCAGGACCGCTCCAATAGACGGCATGACCCCCGGAATGGACGACCGGGCGGAGGTTGGTCGAGCCGGAGCCGAAGTTGATGAGGCCCCCGGAATAGACCGAGACGCAGACGGCCCCGCCGTTCGTGACGGCGAGCTCGTTCGTGTTCGGACCACCAGAGTAGGTGAAGGCACCGGCCACGCGAAGCGGATTGCGAGTCGTAACGGACATTGAGCTATTCTCCCTGTTGCCGCCCCCCGCAATTCTGCGAAGGCGGGCGGAATGAGTAAGGGCGGGGGCCGGGGACGATCCCCTAACCCTCCACCCCTATTCTAGCCTTTCAGGGTGGGTTAGGTCAATCCCCCTATCCCTATATGCAGCCCCCCTATCCCTGTTTGTTTGTTTTGAACAGATAGAAGAATTTAGATGATACTAGGCTAGGACTGTACTTATTGCAGGTTACTGAAAGCAGGTTGAACAGGATGTTTCGTTAGTACAAATGGACTGGGACGTTGGGGGGTGACGCTAGATCGACTACTAGCACGTTGCCCAGAAAAATACCTGGAGTTGATACTCCCACGGTCAAACTTTCCCTTTGCTGCTTTCACGACGCCCTGTATCGTCTGATAACCACTGGCAGACCTGTTAATGCCAGTAACCTTCACGCGATTACTATGATTGCCTCGGAGATAGAACCGCGAAAGAGACCGAACAAAAGAACTATTGACTTTCTTTCTAGAAATCATTATAATTCTCTTGTTAGTACGAATGGGTCAAGCGGGGGAAGGTTTCGACCAACCCCCGCTTGATTTTTTATACCCTATCACTCAGGAAAAATCAATCCCCTTTCCTCTCATCCGACCCTCGGGACCGCGTCGCAAAATAATGACAGGCAAGGCAGCATATCCAGAGTCTCTCGAAGTATCTGACTAAGACCCGAATGCCCATAAGGATAATCCCCGAAAGCGAACTTCCTGAAGGATGTCGGCTTTCCTTCCCAACCGCCTTCCCTCAAGGCCCCGCACAAGGTCTCCGCGTCGTAGCAGGCCTTGTGCCCCTCGTGGAGCAGGGACCAGAGCTTGCCAGCCCCAGTGGGGGCATTCGCACAACCCTCGTTGATCTCGTCATAATCGGAAAGAAATGGGAATTGCTTGCCTGGAGTATCCTGACAGCTATCGATGGGATTGCTCTGGGCATAAGACCCCATCAGACGGTATGCATCCGGCACGATGATCCTCATGGCCCCGTCCGGACGGATCACCCGCCGACACTCCCGCAGGAAGCTGACACCCTCCGCGTAGGACAAGTGCTCCAGCATGTGGGAAGAATAGATCAGGTCCACCGTCCCCGTCCCGAAGGGCAATCCCAGAGTCGCGTCATGAATCCGATAGTCATAGCCGAACCCCTGGGCGAATCCCCTCAGGTCGTGCACGTCCATATTCACCCATCCATTATGAAACATCGTCATGAAGCAGCCGACGTTCAGCTTGACCTTCCCGTCCCCCTTGACGTACTCCGGGGGCAGGGAACCGGACAGGAACTCGTGGAAGGGGACGACCTCGGCCTTCGTGCCCGTCTTCCTGAACAGCTCGAACCACCATTCAGCGGGCTTGAGCGTGACCCTGGTCTTGTCGGGCCAAGGCTCGGTCCCCTCGAACGTGATGGCGTGCAATTGCCTCCTGCTCGTCCGGGAAGCCTCCGCCAGGACTGCTGGGATCAGAGCCTCCGGGATGTGCTCCAAAACCCCGATGGAAAGACAGAGATCATGGCGGGAATCCACCCCTCCAAGAGTTCCCAATCCTCCATTGCCGGCTGATATGTTCCATTTCCCCATGAGATCCTTCAGATAAACCTTGTCGCTCGCCCTGGTCATGTGACAATGCTTGCTAATGTCAAAGCCGATTGTCTTGACCCCCGCGTCCTCCAGTCTCTTCAGGACATAGCCCCGCCCGCACCCCAGCTCCAGGACCGACTCGGGCCGGCGATCCATCACCTTGCGGAAGACGATTTCGTTGGACGGATGGTCCCAGTAGAACTGCCCCTGGCCCCGGTAGTTCTCGAAATAGAGCCGATTAAAGATCTTGGTGGAATCTAAAACGATGGATGAGGGGGAGGGGGAGTCGGGGGGAGTTGTCATGCCAGCAACCCCCTCAGGAACGCCCACATTCGTTCCCTTTTCCGACTCCCCCATAAGACCCTCCACATCCTCAATCATAATCGGATTCTCCATTTTGCTCGAAGTTTCGACTTTCAATCTCGGGGGCTTAATCGCTTGGATCACCATGTCCGTCCCCAGGACCCCATAAGCCTGGGTCAAGACCTGGGAGAATCCGGCCTCCTGGAACAATTGGGTGGCGACAGACGGGCTCATGTAGTTCCGATGCGCATTCTCGGGGTAATCCTGATCCCCGAACAAGATGCAGGAGGCCGACTCGAACAAGGGCCTGCCGTCCCACCCGGAGGGGTTCCCCTGGACGTGCCGAAGCTGGACCTCGGTGTTCGCCGTGACGATGACCGCCTTGCCCCCCGGCTTGATTATCCGGAAGACCTCGGCGACGAATTGCCGGACCGATCGCCAGGACAAATGCTCGATGACGAACTGGGAGAAGACGGCGTCCCATTCGTCGGAGCCGATGGGCAGGGGCAGATTGAAGTCGGCGATCAAATCGACGGTCGGCTTGCCGTCCTTGTCCTTGCACTGCCTGACGTCCACGTTGGGCCTCAGGCTGGGGTTGGCCCCTCCCCCCAGCTCGATCACCCTGTCGCCCGGATTGAACCGCAACGCAATTCCCATGAAGTCTCCTTAATTACTTAATGTCCTATATTTCCTATAGGAATTATCCATCAAATCGTTCCCCTTTCCCATTTTTGCCTCAATGTGGTCCAAAAGCCTCCCAGCGTCCTCTATCCTCCCCCGGACCGCCTCCGGATGGTTCCAATCAATGCCAGAATCCTCGATGGACGTCGTCGATTCCCTTCTAACCTCGTCATCCATGTTTTGAAGATGTTCTATGTAGATCGTCGATATCATTGCGGACCCAACCATGTTCATGACATGCCAAATCCAGTTGTCGCTATAGGGCCATCTTGGGTCGCCCCAATGCCCCAAGGCCTGAAAGGTGGATCGACGAAGGAACGGGAACTCATAAGCATAGATCTTCAGAAGCAAGTCGTCGACATCGAACCTCTGCAGTGTCGGGGCCAATAATAGCATCTCCCCGGTCCCGTGCCAGGTACTGTCCATTGTATTGAGCAGGATCTGATCCCACCCCTGAGTAACCATCCTGGCGTCGTCGCTAAAGAGGAACAGCCAATCCCCAGCAGCCCTCTCACCCATAGCATTATTCCATTCCCCTTGACTCAAGTAACCCCGCTCCCTGGGGGAAATGATCATCTGGCAAGTAGTCTTTGTCGCGATCCGCTCGACTGCCCGAATTGTGTCTAGGTCATCATCGTCAACCTTGAAGACAAACTCTAGGAGTGACTTATCGACGGCCAAACCCCAGCAAGAGTCCACGGCCTCAAGAAGCTGAGGAACTCTTTTCCTGGTCGCGATGATAATCGAAACCAGGGGGCCAATTCCCCGCTTGAATAATTTGTCGACGCCCCCCTTGAAAGGCTTGGGCATCAAATCATCCCCCTCGCGGCCAGCCAGACTTCCGCGTTCTCGTACGTTTCAGGCGTGCCGATGTCCAAAAACGACAACGACTCGGACGCAGTATACAATTGGACCTTCCCTGAAGGCCAATTGTCGATTCGCCCCTCCAAGGAAGACGGACCCTTCGGAAGGGCCTCTAAGAACCTCTGCGACAGCAAATAGGCCCCGGTCGCCGTCCGCCCGATGTGGGCCATCGTGACGTCATAGTCCAGCAGCCTATGGACCGCCAGCATGGCCTTCAATGAAAAACTGCAGACGGTGTCCCCGTTGAGGACAAGGACCGGATCGGAACCTATGAGCAATGGGCCGGCGACCCTCAAGGCCCCTCCAGTCCCCTGACGGACCTGGTCGCCCGAATACAAGAGCTTCATTCCGTCATGGGCGGAATGGAACTTGTCGTAGAACTTCTCCGTGTATGGCCCGCAACACAAAACGACCTCCTCAACTCCCTGTCCAGAAAGCTGATCCAAAAGGTAAGACAAGAAGGGCTTTCCACCGACCGGGGCCAAGCACTTGGGCAAGTCATCCCCGATAACGGATCGGAGCCGCGACCCCCAGCCCCCGCACAAGATCGCCGCTATGGTCTTCCTGCTCATGATCTCCCCTATTTTACCATTTCCTTCTCCATCCATTCCCGAGCGGCGGGACGAATGCTCTCGGAAACCTGTGTCATCAGGATCGTATGACCAACAGGCCCCTTGGACGATCGAACCCTGTCCATGTAGTCCAGGAGGGAAAGCGCATCACGGATCTTGAGGCGGATCATGTCGGTGTTCCGCAATTCGATACTGGTCTTAGCCGTCACCCTCTCCCTGTCCTCAGCCGTGGAATCCTTCACTTCGTTCTGGTGATCGATCACGATGGTCGAGGAGTAGAAGGCCCTGTCAAGCATGATCATAATCGTGGCGAGCCAGGTGTCCACATGAGGCGACGGGCCGACCCAACCGAGAATGTTGAACACGGTCCGGGACAGGAAGAGGAATTCATTTGTCTTGCTGTTCTCCCTCCCCGTGACCGTGGGGATCAACAAATGAATACCGTCCTCGAATATCGGATGCAGGGCCAAATGCTGGTCCCAGCCCTGAGTAACCATCTTAGCGTCGTCATTGAACAACAGTATCCATGCCCCAGTTGACAACTTGGCCATCAAGCTAATCCACTCATGCAAGTCCCCGTAGCCGTTTCCCCTAGGGGTGACCAGGCACTTGGAGGGAAGGATTTGCCCCATCTTCTCCATGATCGAGAGCGTTGCCAGGTCATCATCGTCCACTTTGAAGATGAACTCCAACTGTTTCCTTTCGACGGCCAGGCTCCAACAAGAATCCACAGCCTTGAGAAGCTGTGGGACTCTGCCTCTCGTAGGGATCAAGATCGATACTAAAGGTATCTTTGACTGCATCAAGTTAGTCCCGATCAATTCCATCTATTGGCTCCTCCCCATCCTCCCCTGAGAAACATCCACAACCAGTCTCGCCCCCTAAATTGAAACTATCCACTAAACCCAATTCAATTCTTTCCCTGAAATCCTTAAGTGTGAGGTTCTTCCCTCCCTGCCTCATCATGCTCACATCACAATCAAACTTTTTCCGGAATTCCTGTTCCTTTTCCTCATGGAATTTATACCTCTCCGGCATATTGATCAAAAGATTACGAAAATGACCCATTCCCGCTTTACAACAGAATCCCCCACAATTATTATGGGCAAATCCCATCTTATAGAGTCTAGGAAGAGCAATACCCTGACTGACTATAAAAGCCCTAGCCCCCGACTCCGCCAATTCTGGCCGCCAATGTAAAGCAGAATCCACCTTGTAAGGGCTATATCGTTTCCGAGACGAGATTAAACGATCCATCTCATCCCAATAGTAACCCAAATAAAGGATAGAATCATCAGGTGAGGCATTTTCCTTCACCCATCGCAAAGAAAGCTTCCTTTTCAACAATCGGGAACAAGGATCTTTCTGACTATTGCCAAGAAATCTCTCATCAAAATAAACATCCCAAGGGGTCCGACCATCCGCCAGAACAGTCAAAAGGACTCCTAGTTTGTTTTCAATGTCCTTGTTGAATCGGTAGAGGTCTTCATCTTCCATTTTAGTATCACAAAACAGAAGGACGGTATTTTCTGCTCCATACTTCTCAACGACTCGAAAAGCCGTAACAGCTGAAGCCACACCTCCAGAAAACATCACGATCTGCTTCATTTGTCAATCCCCCAGAAGACGACGTTTCAGTTTGACCAAAGCCAATCGTTGGACGTTCTCCTTAGCAGAAGCCCCGAACTTCGATTCGACCATCGTAAGGTAATCGGACCGGGAAAAGTAAGTCTGGAAGGCCCTGTCTCGGAATGACAAGACCTCCGCTGCCGTCAGATGCTTCGTCGGCAGGGGCTGACAATCGTAACTGAGGAAGCCATACCCCTCGAATGAATCCGGCAAGGGCCAACCCTTCTCTCTGGCCATCCTGTGGAGTGGAGAGCCTGGCAGGGCCATCGCCGGGTAGCCGTTCCACATCTCCGTATTCAACTCGATGGAGAGGTTCAAGGTTTCCTGCATGCTCCCGTAATCATCGTCCGGCAAGCCGAAGATATAGTTGGCGATCACGTTGATGCCGGCGTCCCGGATCTCCTTAACGACCCGACGAATGTCTACTTCCTCGTAGGAACCCTTGCTGACCTCGCGGCGGATCGTCCGCGATGCCGTCTCGATCCCCAGGGCCAGCCAACGGACCCCGGCTGAGCGGAACAGGGCCAGCTGGTCGGGCTTGACGGTGTCCACCCTGGCGTAGGCCCAAAGATGAAGGGTATCGCCGAACAGCAAGCGGATGTTCTCAAGCAAGGGGACGTAGTGCTTCCTGTTCAAGAAGAACATCTCGTCAGAAAGGCGGATCGTCGTGATCCCATTATTCGCCAGCCATGCCAATTGAGAGATGGTATGCTGCCAGGGGAAGTAGCGGATCTTGGCAGAATCCGCCGATGACCAACCGGGATCATTGCTGTCTCGATTCAGGCTGTTGATCATGCAAAACTGACATGCAAAAGGGCATCCCAGGCTCGTGTAGAGGGCAGCGGCGGGAGTCCTCTTGGCGAAGTCGAAATCGGCATGCCAGAAGTGGGAACGATAGAGGTTAAGGGGCTTCCCCTTCTTAGGGAGCAGGTCCCAAGCATATCCGGGGAGATGATGACTCATCGTCTCCTGGGGAACGACATGCTCGGGATCATTCAAATGGGGATTCCCATCCCTTTCCTTCCAACCGACTCCATTCGGGAAATTCCAAAGATCAGCATCGAGGTCGCAAGTCAACAACAATTGCAGAGCATAAACCCCTTCGTTCAACAGGACGAAGTCCACGCCCTTCATCCCCAATACTTCCAGGGGCAGGGCTTGGGTATGGGAACCGGCGAAGCAAACCTTGTACCAAGGGCATTCCTCTACCATCTTTGCCAAGAGCCCAACGGCCCCCGCCATGTTCGTGGTCCCTGAATTGGGATTCTGCCCGTAGACAACGAAGCAGACCAATCTAGGGTTCGCATCCCTGATTCGTTTGACGGCCTCTTCCGGGGAAAGCCGCTCCGCATCACAGTCAAGGATCGCGACCCCGAAACCCCTGGACCGGCAAGACTCGGCCAAGAGCAAGGACCAAACCGGGACTTCGATCGCAGAAAAGTCCTGAGCCAGGTCCTGATAGACCTGCTTGGCGGAATTCGGATTGATGAACAGCACGTCGAGCAGGCGATCCATCATGCCCCCTTGATATATTTTACCATCACGATCCCCAGGACGACCCCCTCCTTCTCCAAAAACCCTTGAAGGAGGTTTTCTGGGGTCTTAACTTCCTCGATACCCAACTCCTTTAGAACCTCCAAGGTCTTAGCGACATCGAGATAGAAATTATTACCAGAGCCCGGAACGCCATCCATTACCACGTCCATCGTCAAGAGCAAGATCCCCCCGGACTTCAGAACCCTGACCAACTCCCTTGCTGCCTTCACATGCCCGTCCGGGACATGCTCCAGGACCGAGACGCAGAACACCCTATCGAACCATCTATCGGGAAACGGAAGAGCCCGCACGTCCCCAACCACCTGCGTGATGTTCTCGAACCCGAGCAAATCCACCGCCCGATCCGTGTGCCGCATATCATCCTGGTCAATATCCGCCACGACCAATCGCCGGCACCGTTTGGCGACGGGGTACTTCATCATGCAGCCGGCCCCACCCGCCTCCAAGACAGAATGATGCTTCTCCAGGACCGCTTCCCTGATAGCCCAGGGCCATTCGGTTTGACGGGACCAATGGAGAGAGCTAGGAAGCGTCCGGTATCCCAGGATGCCCTGCTCAATTCGCATCAAATCACAGGCGTCCAGAGCCAGGGCGTCGTAGGTGAGCAACTCCTGGATCAGGGGGATATCCCCGTCCCCGCACGGCCCGGCGAACGTAGCATAGGACTCACGAGGGGAAGACATAAGCAACTCCGCGCGGGAATGGGCAATCCGCCCGCTCGTTGTATTCGATCCGATGCGTCGGGCTCCACTTCGTCAATGCGGGCTTAACATACTCATAATCAAGCCGTTGACCCCCATAAGTATCGAAACCTAATTCAGGATGATCCGGCACGAAAATATCATGGAAGACGATCACCCCCGCTCCTCGTTTGATCGCGGCGATCTCGTCCAGCAGAGGCCAATAAGCCCCCCAGTGAGCATCGAGGAAGTACAGAGTCTGTAAGGGAAGTAGGGGCCTTAGCTTCCGCAAGGCATTCGGGGAATTGTCGAGGATGAGCAGGGCACTGTCTCGCTCGGCGTTATTCAAGTTGCAATAAGAAGCCCCTATCGCCCCAAGATCGATGTCGATACCGATCACCAACTCCACCAAGAGAGAGAAAGTGACAGTGGACCATCCCTTGTCGATGCCGGTCTCGACCACGACACTGATGTTCCGCTCCCGAATAATCTCCCGGAGACGAGCCAGCATGATCGTGTCCTGGAGGGCATGAGGCTCAACATTCATAGATTTGTGTGCTCCTGTCCCGGAAACATCCGATAAGCCTTTACGAGTTCTTCGATCCCATCCCCAAGAGACCGACCACAGATAAAACCAGTCTTCGTAATCTTCTTCACTGATACCTCACAATCCCTTTGATCGGGGTCCTTCCCGACCTCAGTCCACATATATTCAAACTCCGGGATGTGCTCCTTGATCTTCTGGCAAAGGACGGACTTGGTATACCCGTCAGGCAATCCCACGTTGTAGATCTCACCCCCCATCGAATGCCACTGTCGAATGCAATAGACAAAGGCCCTGGCCATATCCACGACATGAATGTAGTTTCTACGGAAAAGCGGCTCGTAAAGGAGCAGCCCCCTATCCCGAACGGCCCGCAGGACGAAATCGTTCACGAGTAGATCCGTCCGCATCCTGGGGGAGCAGCCGAATGCCGTGGCAAACCTGAGCGAGATCCCGCCGTGCTCCAGGACGATCTTCTCGGCGTCTGCCTTTGTCATCCCATAATGGCTGATCGGCATAAGGGGAATCTCCTCCGTGCAGACTTCCCCGGGCCCGCTCGTCCCATACCCGCTGTTCGTGTTGGGGTAGATGATCCTAACGTCCCTTAATGAGCTATGCTTCGACATCCCACATAGGAGCCGAATCGCTCCCAAGTTCGTGGAGGTGGCCTCCTCGGGTGAGATAGAGCATGCCGGGGCCCCCACAACAGCGGCCAAGGGGATCACCCATCGGATGTCCTCCAAAACCTTGCGGAGGACTCCCTGGTCGCAAACGTCCCCCCGAATAACTTCCAAGTTCACGTCCCGAATGCATCCCATCAGGCCGGGGGAGCGGTGGCGGAACCGATCCAGGACCCGGACGGCGAAGCCCTCTTGGAGCAACAGGGGGACGAGCACACAACCGACGTAGCCGGCCCCGCCAGTGACT
>ERZ1292642.1166-Hain-H14-01um-R1-1166-length-12864-cov-9_pt1 | contig 12864 bp, 19 predicted proteins | sample MGYA00564403_ERZ1292642 | MGnify/ENA primary metagenome ERZ1292642 (study PRJEB36523, sample SAMEA6512643) | groundwater metagenome | collected 2019-01-09 | study: AquaDiva: Metagenomics assemblies of 32 groundwater samples | reverse complement strand
CGCAATCACCGAGAAAATAGGCGACCGTCCTACCCGTCAGGAGATGAAAGAATCCAACAAGGAAACAACGGACGGAATACAGCGACAGTTGGACGACATCAAAAAGCAGACGGACAAGATAGAAAATAGGATCGAAAAAGTCGTTGACAAATTAGATAGGGTCTTGCAAAATAGGGGGAGGTAAGAATGGAACGATTCGCAAAGTTTGCTGACATACTAACCGACCTTCTGCGGCAAGCCGTTAGGCCGCTTGTCACTCTTGGCTTTTGCTACGCCTTCATTGTTCTAACCTTCATGAAGCTCGTCTCATCTGAGGTGTTTGTCGGCGTCGCTATGTTGGTGATAAAATACTGGTTTGACAGTCGGGACAATCCAAAAAACAATGGTGGTGGTGTGCCAGAGGTGAAGCCATAGAGCCCGCCGCCGCAATCCTGATTCTCGTTTTGTCCGCGCTGCCGATCTCCGAGGCCGGGGTGCCGACTGATGAGAATACTTGGCAATCTTGCTGCTCGCATCAGGACTGTCGGGCAATTCCTCTTCGTATCCTATCGCGTGGCAAGACCGATACTACCATTCAGCCGCTTGGCAGTGCGGCTGTTGCGGTGGAAAATGAGAAGGTTCATAAGAGCAAGATTCCTACGTCTTATGTCTGCCTCCAAAGCTGGCAAAGACCCATCGAAAGGGAAAACATAAGGTGCGTGTTCTTGGCGAAGGACTCCTATGTCAGAGCTAGAGGAGGCCAAGCGGACAAGCGATAGCAGGAGGAAAGAGATGATAGCCAAATTTCTAGACGGTTTAGCAGTAATCGGCGTATTTTTCGTGGTTTTGTTGATTATTCTCTATTTAACGGGCACGTTGGGCGGCTTGTTTATATTGTGGGCTTACGTTGCCTCGTTCGGTGGATGGAACTGATGTAAGGAGGTTTTATGAAGAAAGTCTTATGTGGGTCATTGCTGGTGCTGGTATTGGGCGCCGGTGGGTGTACGGGCCTGGAGGCTCTTTTGATTGGGTCTATGATGGGTGGCGCTGGCACGAGCTACGGGAAGCCGTGGCTGGATCGTTTGTTGGCGCCCCCTGTTCAAGAGGAAGTAAAGAAATAGGCAATAAGGATCGTTCTTTCGGACCATGCATTGCCTGTTTTTATGTCTCATTTGAGGTTGCAAATCAAGCAATGGGCGTTACTTCTTTTGCCCTTGGTGCTTTGGGGTTGCGTCCCTGTAGTCCCCCAGCCACCCCCGTCGCCTTTGCCTAGAGGCTTTATTTGTTGGCGCGATAAGGACCGTCCCGATCTGCTAATGATCTGTCAGTTTATCCCAGCGGACACAGCCCCTCAAAAGGCCGATAAATGAAACTTTCTTGGGTCGAAAGAACTGCCGATAATAAATGGTACTGGAAACAGGTCGATAAGATCGCCGCTGAACTACAGTCGGATGGTTGAACGGGCGTACCAGATTTTTTCTTGGCCGGGTGCCAAGAACACGACATCCATTATAGAACTCATCAGACCATCTTCGCCTCTCCTATCACCAAAGCCCAAGCCGACTACATCTTAAAGCGCCGTATTCAACAATGGTCCCTTTTTGGCGCTCTTTCGCCTATGGCATGGTGGCGATGGTGGGTGCTACGTCACCTTGTTAAACGGCCTTGGATAGAAGGCGGTAAGATCGAGATAGTTCCCGCGCAGCAAAACCCCCGCTAAAGGTCCGACCCCCGGACCCCCTAGATTTATTTTGGAAAATTCTTAGAAAGCCCTTGACAAACCTCTTTAGGTGGGTTACAAGGGAGCCATGACAAACAATCAAATCCTCCGTGCTCTACTGAAAAAGATGCGGAAGATAGAGTTGGCAGTGCTGCTAGGCACTAGCCAGCAGTCAATCGACAACTGGCTCTCTCGTCGTACAAAACCACAACCGTATTTCGAGAACCAACTGAGAAAACTCTATTTGGAGAGGTGTGAGCCATGAAAACAGAAAAACGATATTGCTACCGATGCGAGAAAGATCAAGATTTTCAAATTCTACAAGGAGTGGAAACCGCCGTGCTTTGGGGGTCCAGTCACGCCGTGCTTAGGGAGTCCAGTCACGCCGAGCTTAAGGGGTCCAGTGACGCCGTGGGATCAAAATATTCTTCTATCACTATTCATGGACAAAAAGTCCATGTCAAAGGCGGAGTCCAGATTAAAATTCCCGAAGTTTTTACGGCTAAAGAGTGGTGCGATTACTATGGCGTCGAAGTCAAAAAAGGTATCGCCACGCTTTTCAAGGCCGTCGATGATGACTATTCAACAAATAACGCAAGAGCAAAAGGGATTTTTTACACTCCTGGCTCTAAGCCTATAGCCCCTGATTGGGATGGAGGAAAAGCCGAGTGCGGCGGCGGGTTGCACTTTTCAGCACATCCTATGATGGCGTTAGACTTCAATCCCAAGGCAAAGAAATTCATTGCCTGCCCGATCCGGCTCAAAGACATTCACCCGTGCAAAAACGCGCAGTATCCGAGTAAGATCAAAACAAAATCGGTATGTGGAGCAGTGTGGGAGATAGATAGAAATGGGAAGCGGGTAATATGAAAACCCTTTGGCTCCTATTTCTCCTAACCGCTGGCAGCTTTGAAGGTCCCGTTGGTATCTATACGCTTGAAAGTGAGTGTAGGCGACAGGGGGAGGAACTAAAGCGACTTGTGGCCCGTCATTATGAGTGCAAGCCGGCAATGGATATTATATTGCCCTACTTCAAGGGCGAGTGCTTAGGGGATGGTGGAAACTTTTGTCCAAAGAAAAGAAAAGACAAGGAGGAAAAAGATGAAAAGGATAGTTGATCTTTATTTTCAATTCGGGGCCACGTCGCACAAACCGTCATGTCAGGTCGTAGACGTTGGTAGTGGCGAGGTTTTGGCCTTTGTTACTCGTGACAACTGGGAAGAGGCGGAAAAGGCCGCAATCAGGGAAACCCAAAAGCGCCTTGTCGTAGATCGGCCACCACCGCATAAAACCGTCGAGATCGAGGTTCCCGACCCGGATCCGGTGGAACTGACTGAGGATATGGTGGAGGAAAAGAAATGAGCCTTTATAACCTAGTTCACGGAGAAAACCCGATGGCGGTAATTTTGCTTGGGCTATTGGGATTAAAACGCGATGATGTCCCACGTTATCGTGATTGCTATTGGACCGGAGAACATATCGCCGTCCATACCCGTACCGGCGGAGGGAATCGAGAGGGTTACAAAGTCGGTAATTCGTTTCTCCAAGAACTTCCTACTTACGTGCGCGATCAGGATGACTACTTCGACAGCACTTATGCGACCTTTTATTTTGCAATACCAGATAAATTTGCATGGGTTATTCCTCAACTCCAAGCTGAGGATGCTACACCGGCGCAACGCTGGCAAGCCTTTTTTGACAAGATGAAAGAAGCGATTGACGAAAACGATCCTCAGATGGCAAGAGTAATGAGTGCGATGCGTCCATTGCTTGAGCAGATCCAAAAATTTATTGAGACACCGGAAAGGAAGTAACCTTTGGAGAAGCAGATCAAAGTTTGCGATAACCCCGGCTGCGCTAAGAGTGAGGAGAACGCAAACCACTGGTTCAAGCTCCTTATGTTATTGGGGGCTATTACAGTGAGTCGCGTTGGCGTAATCAGTCCTCCAGCTTTGCCCCATAGCAAGGAAGATTGGAAAGACGCTTGTGGCCGGAAATGTGCGGCTGAGATGGTCGCTAATTGGATGGGTGAAGGCGATCCGAAATGACAGATGAAGAAGTCGGTATGAGGCCTGTTTTTATTCGCCCCGTCGAAACGGCTAAGACTGTTACTCTCACCTCAACCGCAGCCGAGATCCGCTTCCCCTACGACCCTGGTCTAGTAGAGGCGGTGAAAGAGATCCCCGGTCAGAAGTGGGAAAAAGACCGCAGGGTATGGACTGTGCCGCTTACAACAGCCGCGCTTATCAAGCTCAAGGAGTTTTGTGAGGATTACGGCTTCAATGGCGACGTGGACAAAGTGGCCGACCTGGCCGGCAAGATGGAGGTCGTTGCCGCTGAGTCTATTGAGGCATCCAAGGCTACCGACGCCGACTTCGAAGTAGAAGGGCTTGGCGGAACACTCCGACCCTTCCAAAAGGCGGGGGTCAAGTACGCCGTGGAGAAGAAGCGGGTACTGTTTGGGGATGAAATGGGGCTTGGGAAGACAGTCGAAGCGTTGGCAACCCTTCAGGCGTTAACCGCATACCCAGCCCTCGTGATCTGTCCAGCTACGATCAAATTCAACTGGTACAACGAGACACGGAAGTGGCTTCCCGGTAAGACCATCCAGATACTCGGGACGGAAACGGTAGGTAAGGCGGACGCCAATGTAACAATCATCAACTATGACCAGCTCAAGCGGTATTGGGACTATCTTGTGCGACGGGAATTTAAGGCGCTGATCTGCGACGAAAGCCACCTTTGTAAGTCGGCGACTGCGGCCAGAACGCAATTCGTTGAAGAGATCGCAAACGGTTGCCTTTATGGCCGTAACGGCAAGAAGCTGGACCGGCGCAATAAGGAGCAACTTAGACAGCCCATAGACGTGCGGCTCTTACTGAGCGGAAGCCCTGTCCTTAACCGGCCAGAAGAACTTGTTCCTCAACTCCAAATTCTTGACCGATTAAAGGAGCACGGAGGTTGGTATGGCTTCATGCGCGACTATGCCGGGCTAACTCAGACCCGATGGGGCTTAGATACGAGCGGTCACAGCAATCTAAAGACCCTCAACGACAAGATTCGGGCGAGTTGTTACATCAGGCGCCTCAAGTCCGAGGTGCTTACGGAACTTCCTCCTAAGCAACGTACCGTGGTTCCTACTGAGCTCACCAATCGGGCAGAGTACGACAGGGCGGAAAGAAACCTAATTGCATGGCTTAGAGAAACCCAAGGGCAGGAGAAGGCCGACGCGGCAGCCAGGGCAGAACAGTTGGTGCGAATCGAGGCCCTCAAACAGTTGGCCGCACGAGGAAAGATGGCTGCAATCAAGGAATGGGTCGAGGACTTTCTTGATACCGGCGAGAAATTAGTTTTGTTTGGGTGGCATCAAAATATCGTCCTGGATCTGGCTCAAGCTTTTAAGTGCGACGCACTATACGGCGCGACACCCCCCGACAAGCGCCAAGGCATGGTGGATCGGTTTCAAGATGATCCTACGGTTAAACTCTTGGCCGCAAATATCCAGACGGGGGGGCTTGGGCTTACCCTTACTGCCGCAAGCAATGTCCTTTTCGCCGAATTAGGCTGGAACCCCGCAACGCACGATCAGGCTGGGGATCGCTGTCACCGCATAGGCCAGACCGACAGCGTGATGGAATGGTGGTTTATAGGCAGGAAAACGATCGATGAATCCATTCAAGAACTCATAGAAAAGAAGAGGGCCGTAGTGGACGCGGTAACCGATGGAGTGGAACAGGGTGAGGATGTGAGCGTACTGAACGAGCTGGTAGCGCGGCTGAGGGGGGATGAGTATTCAGACGGAGCCCGGATGGCTCAGGGTGGAGATCTGTTTGAGACAATTTTATGAAAATCGTACTCATTGACGGCGGCTCTTATTTTTATCGTGCCTTTCATGGCACACCCGAAGACCCCATTGCCGGAATGAGGGCCATGATTCTCTCGGCGCTGGACTCTCTTCAGCCGGACCGTGCCGTTGTTGCCCTGGATGCGGGACGAGAAACATTTCGCAACAAACTATTTCCCGCCTACAAAGCCAACCGGCCACCTTCGCCGGCAGGGTACTCGGAGGCCAAACGGGCAATGGAGGCAGCATTGGTCGAGATGGGCATCCAGGCTTATTCCCTCATCGGGTACGAGGCCGATGATATTATCGGCTCCCTGTGCGCAAAACTTGATCGGTCCACCCGTATTATACTCTCAAAGGACAAAGACCTGATGCAACTCGTCCGACCAGGCACGCCTCCCAATGAACAAGGGAGCGTGACTCTTTGGTATGATGGAAAATCAACAGGGCCAAGCGAGGTTTCGGAAAAGTTCGGTGTTTTACCGACGCGGCTTGTCGAGGTGATGGGCTTGGCTGGAGACGGCGCGGACGGGATCCCGGGAGTCGCAGGGATCGGACTAAAAACGGCTATCAACCTGATTCAGTATTTCCAAAACCTCGAATCTCTGTTCGACAATCTTGGGGATGTGGAGCAGATCCTGGAAAAGGGCGGGGTGCGTATCAGAAAAATCTTAGAGCAAAGCCGAGAGATAGCCTTTCTCTCCCGCCAATTAGCAACGATTTGCCAGGATGTGCCTCTTGATCTATGAGGTATTTTCAGATCACCGCGCCGGATTTTTGCGCAGGAGTTGGAGTCAATGAGGCTGGATATATTTGGGACACGGCGCCGATCTTAAATTGGGCAAAGGGCGAACACATTGACGCATTTAGACACAATTTCCAGGCTTGGAAAATTGACGAACTAACTAAGGAGGACAAGATGACTCAACAAATCACAGTAGGGGCTGTTACAAAGCAGTCGAAAATTTTCAACAACGAGACAATGTGGGGGGTCAAGGTAGGTGATTCCTGGATGGACCTCCACGTAGTCAATAAGCCTGCCAAGGGGCAAAGCCTGACCGTGGAGACATGGGAAGTGGAAGGGACTAACGGACGGAAGTTCGTTCACGCCCGGCCCGTTCAAGCTAGCCAGCCGGCGCAGGCCCCTTCGGCGTCCTCTCAGCCTGCTCAAGCAGCCCGACCGCTGAACAACAATCGCGCAACGCCCTATACGCAGACCTTTGATGCCTACGCGAGCATGGCGCGTCAAGCCCATGCCTTGGCGATGGAATTGGAGCCGGCTCCAGGCGCAGAGCGGGCTAGGTTTGGGTTCGTGAGCACGTTCCTGATTGCGTTTTGTGATGGGAAAATCGTTCTCGATGCTACCGACGCTTGGGAAGACCTAGTCCCACCTCTCAACGAACCCGTCAGACACGAAAAAACAGCAGCTCATATTCACCTAGAGAAGGTGATCTGGGATTACTGCGAAAGGATAGGACAAACCCCGGCTGAAGCGTTTGCTATGTTCAAAGAGGTATCGGGGAAAAAGGATATGTCCGAGCTGTCCGAAAAAGAGGCGATCCAAGCACGGCTAAAAGCCGAGGCGATCATCGACGCAGCTACCGATTACAAGGCGTTGTTTACCAATGAAGCCATGAAACTAGCATCAAAAGAGGGGTGGGAGCTCACCAGCAAGGCTCCTGCGGACCTAAAGAAAAAGCAAGCTTTGCTCTTTAAAGCTGGGATCACCAAGAGCTTTAAAGACCTGACGAATTTGGAAGCCAAGGCGGCATTGGAAAGGATCACTGACGACATTACCCATTAGGGAGGGAGCCATGAAACAAGAACTCATAGTAGTCCCAAGGCAGGAGCCAATGGAGATCAGTATTCTCCCGCCAATGCCAATATGGGATGAGCATTTGGAGACCTATCTGGAAAGGGTGAAAAATTTTACCTGTCAGTCTAAAGAAGATTTTGACGCCGGAAAGATACTGGCCAGTGACGGGACTAAATTCCGGGTCCAGGTTCTCCAGTCGTTTCAACCCCTCACCCAGGCCATCGACGATATCAAAGCGCCCGTCCTAGAGCGACGGAACGAGGTGACAACGAAGATTGATAACGCAGTCAAGGCGGTGGATTCCGTCAACATCTCCTGGAAACGTGAGCAGGATAGGATCGCCCAGGAAGAAGCCGAGCGTAAACGGCAAGAGGAAATCAAACGCCGCGAAGAGGCGAGGCAAGCAGAAATAAAACGCCTAGAAGAAGAGAGACAGGAAAAGCTCAAGCAGTTAGAGGCCGAGCGGGAAGCAGAGCGCCTACGGCTCGAAGCGCAACGGGCAAAAGATACAGAGGTAGCCCAAGTATGGGGCGAAGAGTCTACGGCAAATGAGCCGCCGATTGAGCTCCCTCCGGTCGATTTGCCTCCTCCGGTGGTTGTACCGGAGATCATCCCACCGCGCCATGTCACGGTTGATTCGGGGTTGACGTACCGCAAGGGAGCGCGGATTAAGCCCAAAATGGTTGTTACCGTGCTCAAAGCCGACGAAGTGAACCGCGAGTATTGTTCTCCCGATAAGATAAAGATCGACGCAAAATGCAAATCAGATTTTGCTCTCATTAAAGATCCAACACCGGAGCAAATCGCGGAAGTAGAAAAGAAAATCGGCGGAGTGAAAATTACTTGGGAGTAAGGGCCAAGGATAGTCATGTCTCAATTATATCAGCCAATCCTTGATACGGCATTGCAGGAACGTCTTGAATTTCGATTTAAGGCGCTATGCTTATCAACCAATGACCAATGGGTTGTTTCACTTGATGAGGCTTCGTATCTCGTCAATTATTTTTTTGGCCCAGGGATCGCAAAGGCCATTCTAAACTAAGGGAGGTAATTTTATGACACCATCACAAGAGATGTTCGTTGCATTAGAGAAGTCAAGGAAGGCATTCCTTGACGACTTCGACGCTGCGCTCCAGGCCGTAGCAGCGGAGGTCGGTACTGACGGGTACTTCCAAGACAGCGAGGGAGTGGTATACAAGATCATTTGTCCCGCTGGCCGCTGGGTGAAGTTCGATGCCGTTTCCTACGTGCGTACGAAAAGAAACGGCGAAAGCCAAGGAACCCTATCCATTAAAGAAGCGGTTGCAGCAGGGTTTACTTTTCAATAAATTGTTTAGCAACTCAGAAACTTCGTGGATTGGTTCGCGGGAATAGTAATACCCTGCACCGCAGAGAAGGCAGCATTGGAGGACCAGTCCACGGAACATTCTTCAACAAGATGTATCAAGATTTGCAGAGGTAAAGATGAGCATCACAAATTTCCCTCTATTTTGGCCGCCAAGCTGGCAGCGCACTCCGCCTGATAAGAGAATCCGGGCCAAGTTTAGTAAAGGTGAGCGGCAGTATCGTCAAGACGGGCAGTCCAGTTGGATGCGGAAGCGCGAGTTGTCCATAGCCGATGGGGTCCGGCGGGTGATCGAGGAGCTGGCTAGGCTTGGGGTGGACAGGGAGAATGTCATCGTGTCAACTAATGTCCAGGCGCGTAACGATGGTATGCCCTACTCGAATCGCTCTGAGCCGAAGGACCCCGGAGTAGCCGTTTATTGGAGGACCTATAAAAGCAAGCAGCAGAAGTGCATGGCCATTGACCGCTATGATCGCGTGGCCGATAACCTTGGGGCTGTGGCCGCGACCATCGCCGCCATGCGCATGATAGAGCGCCATGGGGGAGCAGAAATATTGGACCGAGTTTTCCGTGGCTTCATAGCCTTGCCGGCGCCGGAGCAATGGTGGCAGGCGCTCGGTTTCGAGGATGAGGATGAGGTGACACTGGAGGCGGCAGAGTTCAGATACCGGATCTTAGCCAAGAAGCACCACCCGGACGTAGGAGGCGACGCGGGAAGGTTCGCCTCCATAACGGACGCCATCAACACGGCACGGGAGAGATTGTAATCTTTTCCCTTGACACCGAAATGGGATAGGTGTAAGGAAAGTGCGTGATCCTGGAGAATCAGCAGAATTCAGAAATGGCCGTAGCAACGTGGCGACCCCACGGGAGACCCTCTTCTTCCAGGATCATGGTTTCTGCTACGGCTATTTGTGGGTTTTGGGGGATAGGGTAGAGATGCCAAGTCCTAAGCGTTGGTTTCCTAAATCCCGCGACTTCAATGATGATCCAGAGGGATGGGAATTAACTGATACTTTTGGAGATAGAACCATCAGGCTTTGGGATGAGATCTGTACTATGTTGGATAAGACCGACAACCATTGGCGACTGTCTGGAGAATGGTTGGCCAGTCTCTCGCGGAAGGTCCGCCAGTCATCCGCCACTGTCTCGCGGGCCATTGGCTGGATGGTGGCCAAGCAGTGGCTAGTTATTGACCAGCTATCCGCTGATGGTTCACCAATGGTTTATAGCTCTCCTAACTATTGGAAATATCACAAGAGACAGGAAACAAAAGGGGAAATACCCGACTCCACAGCGGGATCTAGTAAAGGTCCCTCCCTTCCCTATCCTATCCTATCCGAACCTCTTAAGAAGAATCTTAAGAAAGATTCTCTTGCGCTTGGGTTCAAAAAGTTTTGGGAAGCCTACCCCAGAAAGAAATCCAAGGGAGATGCGGAGAAGGCTTGGAAAGCCCTGAACCCGTCCCCTGACCTGCAGACTAAAATCTTCCAAGCCATAAAGGTTGCTCGGGGGGGGGCGGATTGGCTGAAGGAGCGTGGAAAGTTTATCCCGTACCCAGCGTCATGGCTCAGGGCGAAGGGGTGGGAGGACGAGGTTGACGGCGAAGACGATCAAGGGAGGGTTCCGACGCTAGAGGAGGTAATGAAAACCGATGCGGAAAGAAACGAAGAACTCTACGCAGAGGAAAATAAACACTAGTCTAAAATTCATTGAGGCCACGGACAAGCTGATTGCCGCAGGGTCTTGGGAAGAGACCCTACATCAAATTGCTCATCGCTTTGGTAAGGTCCGTTTTCTATCCTACTCGCGGCCGAAATCCGATAAAGAGTTCTACTTGGATGGTAGAAAGTGGAAGGCAACGTGGACACGGAATTTAAAAGAAGGGCAATACGCAAAAGAGATATACTCAAGTCAAGATGGATGGTTGCATCATGTCGAGATCCCACTGACGAGTTATCGACCCTACGGGGTAGGGCCGTTAGATTGGCCTGAATCGGAAAACGAAGACAAGGTGCCTTTTTAAAACCACGGAGGAGAGATCAGATGAAAAAGAAGGTAGTCAAGAAAGGGTCGTCGATAAAAACGCTCAAAGTGAGGAAGCCCAAAACCCCGACAAGCAGGACTGGGATATCTTCGGGTAATGGAGGTGTAAATATATACTGCTCTGACCGGCAGTTGGTCCTTTCGTTTCCGGGCACCGTTACGCCTACGGGTTTGATTCTGCGTCCGACCTTAGAAATCGGAGAGTGGGCACCGATTGGGATGCGGCTCAAGATGGCTAAGGAGTGGCTCCAGTTTGCGATTGGCGACTGGCTGAATCATGGAGAGACGCATTACGGGGAGACCTATGTACAAGCTGCTACTGCCACCGGCTTGCCCGAGGAAACCCTGATGATCTTCAAATACGTAGCATCTCGGGTTGATCCAGAAACCAGAATTATCAAGGACAATGTAACGTGGTCCCATCATCGAGAGATTGCCAAATTCCCGCCTGATGAGCAGGCTCGATGGCTCAAAAAGGCGCACAAGGAGGGTTGGAGTGTCCGGGATCTCAAGGATGCGCTCAAGAAGGCAGCCGGGAAGGACGAGGATGGCCAAGAGGAAGGGGGAGAGGGCAAGGAAGAAGGGCCTCCGACTGGGGAAGGGTGCGAGGCATGTGGCTCCTCACCAGCGGGTATGCGGGCCTGTGGCTCGTGTATGGTTCTGGTTGCCAAGGCATTGGAGACCATCGGTATCAAGGGGGCAATGGACCTTTTGAGGCGTAAGCCGTCCAATCCGCAGTTGGCCATGCTCAAGTGGGCGTATGACTACGTTCAACGGCCAGAAATACCCTTGGACGAGCAGGCGCAATTGGAATGGGAGGCGCGTTATGAGGCGCTTGGCAAAGTGGCTGCAAGGGCGACATAGGAGGATGCGCCAGTCTAAATCTTGATACGAATCAAAGAAAGGAGATAGGTATGGCTATCAAAAAAACTCTCATAGTGGATCTAAAACGGCAGGGACGTAAGCGGTGGGCGCTCACCTTACAGGGTACTGATTCCGGGGTACCGGAGGAGTTGAGGACAGCTATTTATACCTCAACTGAAAGACACGATGTTGTAGTGTTGAATGCAGCAGACCCGTTTGGCGAGGAGACCCCCGTGGCCAAGAAGATCCGTAAGCCGAGGTCGGATAAGGGTACTCGCCGGGCGGATACAGCTCAACGGCCCCTGAGTTGAACCATGACTGGCTTTGAACTTAAAAGGCTTCGGCAAAAGAAGCATCTCACCAGAGAGCAACTTGCTAAAAAGATTGGCGTAAGCGTGAGGACCGTCGAAGCGTGGGAACAGGGTTGTCGAAAACTGCGGAAACCGATAATTACCCTGCTCAAATACCACTTGACGCATACTACTACGTTGTAGTATATATGGTGAATCATGCCGACCGGCGTATATCTTAGAACCCTCCGGCTGTGCGAGGTAGATGGCTGCGATAGAAAGCATTGTTCAGGTGGATTTTGCGCCAGACACTATCAGCGTGTTAAGGCAAACGGCAGTCCAGATATCCGTAGAAGTTATAAGCATGGTGAAGCTGCTCGCACACCAGAATACTGGGCCTGGACAAACATGATAGCACGTTGCACCAATCCCGAACATAAAGAATGGCACAATTATGGAGCACGAGGAATCACGGTGTGCGGGGAATGGAGAAACAGCTTCGTCGCTTTTTTAGTGGCACTGGGACGGAAGACCAGTCCCGAACATTCTCTTGATCGTATTGATAATAATGGTAATTACGAGCCGGGCAATGTCAGGTGGGCAACGAAACGCGAACAATTGAGAAACACGCGAAGAAATAGGCTCGTTACATTCAACGGTAACACTCAGTGTATAAAGGACATGGCCAAGCAACTCGGAACTACCTATCAAACGCTTCAATATCGGCTAAAACGAGGTATCCCGTTGGGCAGACCATTTACGGGCAAAAAGATAGGACCTCATGCGTCACGATATTAAGATACAGTGCCCAAAATATTTACAATTCATCCGCGAAAAACCATGCGCGGTATGCGGAAAACCGCCGCCATCAGATGCGGACCATCTCCGTGCCCGCGGCTTCGGGTCTGGGAAACAGAACGACTTGACGGGGTTGCCCCTCTGCCGGCGCCATCATTCCGA
>ERZ1292642.1165-Hain-H14-01um-R1-1165-length-12865-cov-5_pt1 | contig 12865 bp, 13 predicted proteins | sample MGYA00564403_ERZ1292642 | MGnify/ENA primary metagenome ERZ1292642 (study PRJEB36523, sample SAMEA6512643) | groundwater metagenome | collected 2019-01-09 | study: AquaDiva: Metagenomics assemblies of 32 groundwater samples | reverse complement strand
GGGTGGGACGGAAGCGTGTACGGCGAACGCGTCGTGGCAGCTTCGGGCGGTGCTCTCGTCGGAGGGACTGCCGCGTCTACGCTCGGAAGCAGCAACGGCAGATTGACTGGCACGTCCCGCACGCTCGGCTGGCGACCGACGTGCGCGTGCGCCGACGCGGGCGAGCCGATCCCGTGCGTCGTCTTAGATCCGTTCTGCGGCAGCGGCACCACCCTTCGCGTCGCAATTCAGCACCGTCGCCGCGCTATCGGACTCGACGCGAGCGCGACGTACCTGCGCGACATCGCGGACGCGCGCACGCGCGGCGTGCAGGTGTCGCTCATCGAGTAGCCCCGTGACATCTGCCCCCGATCGTCGGAAACTACAGGCATGAACCCGATCGACCTCGCCGCGGAAGCCGAGTCGGCCTGCCCGCGTTGCGGCCGGCGGGTCGCCGCGGACGAGTTCGTCGTCCTCGACGGCGGCACGGCCTACCACGCGCTCTGCCACGCCGAGCTCCCGACGCCAGCCAACCCCGGAAAGGACGCCACATGACCAAGGACACGAAGACCTGGATCGGTTTCCTCGCGTTCGCGCTGCTGGTCGGGGTCGTCACCCTCGTCGCGGTGCGGCTGGCCTCCGCGCAGTCCACCATGCCGGTTCCAAACGGCTGGCTCTGCGACGCGGAGCGCTGCATTGCGGTGCCGACCGGGTGGAGTCCGCGCGAGCACGGGTTGCTCCGCATCGAGACGTACCTGTCGCCCGACCGCTCGCAAGCGGCGTACCTGTACGTGACGCCGTGACGCGCGCGGCGCTCCTCGTGGCGGTCTTCGTCGCCGGCTGCGGACTCGACAGGCGCGGGCATGGGGGCCGCGACACCGACACGGAGGCCGGCGTGGACGCGGGGACCGATACCCTTTCCGTAGACGGAAACGACGCCGGACGGGGCGCGGACGTGACCACGGAGGCCGATTCGGGGGAGGACGCGACCGCGGCGGCAGACGCCAGCAAGGGCGAGGACGTCTGCGTTGAGAACCCGCGTCGCGGCGGCTGCGACGATTGCCCGCCCGGCCATTGCGGCGGCGGATGCGGCGGGTGCAGCAGCGGGTGGACGTGCATGGACGGGCGATGCGTCGAAGACCCGCCTCCGCCCGGACGATGCCGAGAGTCGAGGCGGTGCGACTGCCCGCAGGGCCAGGAGTGCAACACGGCCGGCGCGTACGTCGATCACAGCTACCCGTGCATCGCGACGGACCCGCCGCGGTACTGCTGCGACAAGCCGGGATGCCCGGACGGGCAGGTCTGCCAAACCGAAGACGGCCGCGACGGTCCCGGCGACGGGACGCGGTGGTCGTGCGGCGACGTGATCTTCTGCCCGGGCGATCCGAGGTGCTGACCGCTGTCAGCCAGACACCGATGATGCTTTTCTGGTGCGTGACCGACGACCACGAAGAGGACTGGTTCGTGGTGGCGCTGTCAGCCGTCATGGCAGCGCGGTTCGGCGAAGCGTGGCCGTGCGAATCGAGGCTCGCCGACGAATGCGGACTCGGCAAAAACGGCGACAGGCTCGTGCGTCGCGCAATCACCGGCGCCGTGCGGATTGGTCTCCTGCGAGTTCGGCACAGAAGACGTCAGACCAACGTCTACACGTTCGTCGTCCCGACCGAGCGCGATTCTTGGCCGGACTCTACAGACCGTCCAAGAAGACGCCTTGGCCGGACAATCAGTACCGACCAAGAACGCGACGCGTGCGCCGTCTTGGGCGGACTCCACAGACCGCCGATCAGAAGAAGAAGATAGGATCAGAAGCCTTGAAGGAAGGGACGGGGGCCGGTCCTCCGGCTCCCTTGATGGGGGTTCGGGGGCGGTCAAGCAGCCCCCGTCCGGGCTGTAGACGCAGGCGTTAGATCGCGCGCGTCCAGCCTTCGAGGTACGCGAACGGAACCCATGTCTCGACGTCGGTTCCGTTCGTGAGGCCGTGGTCGATGAAGAAGCTCCGCGCGGCGCCTCCGAGCGTGACCTGAACGAACGCGGAGTAGGCGCGCCCGACGATCACGTCTCCGAAGCGGACGAACTCGCCCCCGCGTCCGCCGGGAAGCGCCGCGACGCCGGGGTGGACAACGAGCGAACGACCAAGGCCAGCACCTCCAGCGGTCAAGATGACCCCGAGGCGAACTGCCGAGGCCGTGATTGGCACGAGGCTCAATCCGAGTACCGGGTTCGGCGTGAGCGCGACCGGCACATCAGGACCGCCGGCCACGCTGATATCAGGAGGCAACGTATACTGCCGCACCCACCCGTCCTGCGCCTTCTGGAAGAGTCGGATGTTCGTCGGCCCGATGGTCTCGACGAACACGGCGCCGAGGTAGAGCGCGTTGCGTCCAACGTGCGCGGCGGTGAGCGGCGGGCGGTTGCCGACGAACGGCGTCGCGGGGCGACCGTCCTGGCCCGGCGCGATGTTCGAGAGCCAGAGCTGCGCGTCGCGCTGCTGCGTCGTCGCGTCGGCGAGGCCATCGGGATCGGAGTAGCCGGCCGGCTCGGGGACCGCCAAGTAGAGGAAGAAGTAGGTGTTGGCGGCGAGCACGACGCCGCTCTCGACGATGCTGTCCACGGTGGCGACCTGCGAGACGTTGCGGCGGAACGGGACGCCGCGAATCCAGCCCTCGCACGCGCTGACGTACAGCTCGGTGAGCGAGAGGCCGTCCGTGCCGCTCGAAACGACGGGCGGCGCGGCGAAGCCGTGGCGGGCGTTATTCGGCTGAAGGATGCGGCGCAGGTCGATTACGCGCGTCGCGCCGGCGGGCTCGACGAAGACCGCCGCGATCGGGATGCGGCCGTTCGCGAAGGCGGCCAGGTTCGGGATACCGGCGACGGCGACGCTCGTGCGCGTCACGACGACGGTGCGACCGGGGCGAAGGATCTTGTCCACCGGCGTCGGGATGTACGCGCCGCCGGGGACCGCGCGGACGTCGCGCGCTTCGTTCAGCGTCACGTCGTACGCGGGTGCGAGTTCGATCAAGTCGAACGCGTTGCTGCCCGCGATCGGCGCGGCGAGGTTCACGTCGAACGTCGCGCGGTTTTCGAGCAGGCGCAGTTGCGAGTCGTCGGTCGTGGCCTCGACGACGGTCGGGTCGAACGCGAGTCCGCGACCGGAGCGGATGCGAATCTTCGGCGGGTTGGCGTCGACGATCGAGATGCCCAGCCCCTCGAGCACGCCGCCGCGTGCGCCGCTCGTGGTGTAGAGCGGCGGCTCGCTCACCGCGAATGCGCCGCGCAGCATGTTGAGGACGTCGCGGGTGACGAAGCTCGCGTGGCGGTTCCAGTCGGCGGAGCGCCACTTTTCGAGGAAGTTCTGGTGCATGCGCGAGAGGCGCATCAGAGCACCCTGCGGGCGGGATCGTGATAGCCGACGACGTCCCAGATTTCATTTGCTGCGGCGTCGAGCGCGCCCGAGTTCTGCCGTCCGATGTTGATTTGTCGGCTGTGGATTGGGCATACAACGTCGCGAGATCCAGCGGCGCCAGCGGCCACCTCGAGCACGACGCGGTCGAAGAAGAGCCCCACGCCCGGATCGGCGGCGCCAGGGTTGAAGCGCGCGTTGAGGTCGCCCGTCGGGGCGGCTCCGGCGAGTAGGTGGTACGCGATGCGGACGGCGGTCGCGGTTTGCGGTACGAGCTCGACGCCGGGGATCGATGCTGCGGACAACTCTACCGTCTGACCCGCGGCGGCGACGGACAGCGGACCGGCGATTGCGATCTGCGTCGTCGCCGCATCGATGCGCTGATGCGTCCACCCGTCGTCTGCGTGCATGCAGGGGCGCATCGCGCCGGTCCCTGCGGTCTGAAGGAACACGGCGCCCATGTAGAGCGCGGCGCGGCCAGCGAGGGCGGCGGATAGCGGACGCACGCCCCCGGAGAAGTCCGCGGACGGCCGCCCCGTCTCGCTCGGCGCCTGCGTCGAGATGATGATTTCGCCGATCGCGTCGGCGACGGGATCGTAGAGCGAGGCGCCAGCGGGGATCGCGCAGTAGACGAAGACGAAGCGGTTGTTGATGAACCCGGCGCCGGCGTCCATGCGCGAGAGCGTCGTGTACGTGCGCTGCCCCTCCTGCCGCACGCGGACGCCGTTGACGTACGCCTCGAACGGGCCGATGACGATCGACGTCGTCGCGATGCCCTTGATGCCGGTCCAGAACGTGCCGCCCGCGACGAGCCCGTGGAGGTCGGTCGTCGTGGCGAGGAACTTGCGCAGGTCGTAGACGCGTGCGGCGCCGCCAGCGGCTGTAACCAGCACGGCGGCGATCGGGACGCGACCCGGCGTGAAAGCGGGAATGAACGGCACGGTGCCGATCGCGGCGGTCGCGCTCGTGACCACGTAGTCGATGCCGGGCCGCTGCTGCTTTGGGACGAGTGCCGGCGCGAACAGGCCCGTCGCGTTGTCGTAGATGTTGCGGCTCTCCGTCGTGATCGTGTCGTATACGGGGACCGCTTCGATCAAGTCGATGCGATCGACGCCGACCGGGAGCGCGGCGAGCGAGAGCGTCTGCGTGCTGCCGTTGGTCTGCTCGCCGAGCCGGTAGAGCGAATCCTGGGTCGTCGCCTCGGGCGTGCCGGATACGTCGAAACCGAGGCACCGGCCCGCGCTGACGATGACCGTCGGCGGGTTGGCCGTGCCGATCGTGACGCGCAGCCCGTCGATGACGCCCAACCTGATTTCGTCGCTGACGACGCCGACGCCGTTGACGCCGAGCAGGCCGAGCAGCACGTTCAAGACGTCGCGCGAGACGAACCGCTGGATCGTGTTCAGGTCGGTCGAGAGGAGTTGCTCCCGCGTCGATTGCGCTGCGCCGGCGAGTCGCGTCACAGGTCTTCCTCGATCACGAGTTGAAAGCCTACCCCGCCGGCCCGTGCGGCGTCCACCGCGGAGAAGATCGCGCGGTACGCCGCCGCTGCGAGCGGGTCGAACCCGTCCCCGGCGCCATCGTCGGCCGCGTCGTCGTCGAACGCGGCACCGAGGTCGCCCAGGTTCAGGCGCGGCAGGCCGACGAGGAAGAAACCGCGCGCCTCGATCGTATCGAGCGGGACGCGAAGGAGCGTCGGCGCGTAGTCGGCGGCGTCCACGTCGGCGAAGAATCCGGGGAAGTCGGGGCGGACGCCGACCTCGCGCAGTCGCGCGCGGCGGCCGAACGGCGCGAGGATGCGGTTCGCGGCGCGCAAGACGGCGTTCGGGCTGATGGTGTCTGGCAGGTTCGCGACGCGCTCGCGGTACGATGGATCGTCCACCTCGCCCTCGCGCCGGTTGACGCCGCGTTCGGCGCCTAGCGCATCGAGCGTGGCGTCGCGGCCGTTCGCCGTGGGCGTGGGGTTCGTCACCGCGAACGTCAAGTCGGCGAAGTCGACGATCTGCCACGCCGCCGTGTCGGTCTCTGCGACCAACGCGGGTCCGTCGGCGAGCCGGACCGCGTTGGGCGGCCCGCCGACGAACCCGACGAGACGGGCGAGCGTCCCGGCGTTGGCGCCTCCGACGAAACGAACGTGGAGGCCGACGTGAGAGGCGAGCAGAACGGGCGCGACGCCGCTGTCGCGAAGCAGGCGCGACGCTGCGTCCACGGAGCCGCCGCCGTTCTGCGCGCCAAACGACAGCGCGGGCACCTGGGAAACGAAGCCAGCGGGGAGGTTGCCGCTCCAGCCGACACGCGTCGCGGCAGCGGCGACGTCGAGAGGACCGGCGACGCCGATGCCGAAGGTGACGTCCGCCGTCGTGGCGAACCGGGTGCCGTCGAGGGCGTCGAAGACGGTGCCGGTGGGAACGAGCACGGAGTCGGCGACGCCAGTGCGGGTGAGGCGAAGCGTCGCCGTGGCCGCGACGCCTCCGCTCGACGGCGCACGGAGCCGCCCGCTCCAGCGGCGGATGTAGAGCGACTCGGTCGTGCGCTCCGCCGCCTCCGCGATCGTCGCGAAGATCGCCATCTGCGACGAGTAGAGGTCGAACCCGGTCGGGTCGCCCGCACCCTGCGCGATCATCGGGAACGGCCCGGCGAAGCCGAGCGCGGCGGCAAGCGTCCCGCCTGTCACCGCGACGCGGGAGGGGAGGCCGCGCAGGATGGAGTTCAGGCGCAGAGCGCCCGCGCCGTCGAGGTCCGCGAACCCGCCAACGGCGAGCGCGTTGATGCGGTTCGCGACCGCGATGGCCGTGGTGTCGCCGACGTTGAACCGGATGACCAGGTCTTCGTCCGCCGCGTTGAAGCGCAGCAGCAGCGTGTCGCCCGCGATCGGTGCGTAGGGGCCAGCGACTCCGACGAGTTGCGCGCGCGTGCCGGCGGCGGGGAACGCAAGGGGCTGCGTGTAGCTCGGATCGAGCGTGCGCAGCCAGAGGAGGAGTAGGTCGTTGTACGACTGGCTCATCTACTCGACCGTCACGCGATCGAGCGTCGTGCGGATCGTGCGACCTGCCGCCGGCACGAGGTCTCCGACGGGAGCGAGAACGCCGCCGCTTGCTCCAGCGCCGTCGGTCGGCGCGATGACGCCGGCGATCGCGCGGATTGCTTCGGTCAGCGTCGCGATGCGGAGCGTAGCGTTCGGAGCGAGCTGGTTGACCGCGTTGACCACCGCGGCGCGCACGAGCGTAGTCGCCGTAACCGTGTCGGTGCCCGCGCTGAAGGCGAGCCGAAGCCGGATGTCCACGAACGTCGGCAGGACGTCGTTGACGCGCACGAAGATCCCGGCGGCGCGGAACTCCAGTAGCGCGTTGCGAACGAGCGCGGCCAGCGCCCCGTTCATCGTGCCGCTCGCGTCCGCCGCGAAGAGATCGACGAAGCGCGCGGGGAAGGCGAACTCGTCCACCGCCTCGACGGCGACGGCGAAGCGGATGCCTGCCACCGATCGCGCCCCCGCCTCGATCGCGCCGGGCGTGCCGCGACGTGCGCTGACGAAGACGTCGATCGCGCGGGCGCGCAGTTGATCGTCGGTCTCGCGGTCCGAGCCTCCGGCCGTCGCGGCGGCGTTGTTGACCGCGATCGTCGTGTCGAATGCGACCGACCGCATGATCGTCAAGCGATTCTGCGCGACCTGCGTGGCGGCGCCCGCCACGATCGCTCGCACGCCGACGCTCGGTGGAGACGAGACGAGCGCGAGCGGGCCGAACGTCGCGGCCTGCGTCGTCTCGTACTCGATGCCGTCGGACGTGGCGACGCGGAACCCGGAGGCGAGCGTCCCGGCGCCTGCGGTCGCGGTCGCGCGCGTGAACTGGACGGTTCCGACCGCGCTCTGGGCGCCGAAGACCTCGATGCCGTACCGATCGAAGACGAGCCGGGCGAGCGCCTCGCCGGTCGCGCTGCCGAGCAGCAGGTTCGCGAAGGCGATTGCCTGCTGTCGCTGGACCTCTTCGGCCATCGCCGCCGCGCTCGCGAGCACGACGTTGACATCGGTGCCAGCGACGTCGGCCTGCGCGGGGTCGAGACGCGGGTTCGTCGCGCGGATCTCGTCCAGGCCGATCCGAACGTAGGCTTGCCGACTCGGGAGGTCGGGCACGTTACGTCGCCTCCGTCGAGAACGGGAACTCGAATGCGTCCTCACCGATGTCGGTGCGGACCTTGATCTTGAAGCGCACGATCGCGCCATCGAGCGACACCGCGACGGAGACGCTGCGAACGCCCGGCTCCTGCGCGAGCTGCGCCTGCGCGTCGCGCTGAAGCGCGGCGAGCTGCACCGGACCGGCGAGTCGCTTGACGCGATCGAGCAGGCCCAAGCCGTAATCGGGCAGGTGGTAGAACCCGCCCGGCTGCGTGACGAGCCGGCGGTAGATGCGCTTGCGGACGTTCGTCAAGCCGGCGTCGAGCGCGTAGTCGCCCGCGCCGTCGATCGGGATGGTGCCGAGTTGGGCATCCGTGATGCCGAGTCGATCGCCCAATGCCTGCGGGTTCGCGATGTCGCGGAAGCGATCGGGCGCGGTCCGCTCGAGGTCCGGCGGCACGAAGCGTTCGCAGCCGAGGAACGAAAAGAACGCGGCGGCGGGGTCGAGCACCTCGCCGGCGGCGCCGCGCACGCGCGAGACGCGCGCGTCGTAGAGGGCCGGAGCGCCGGAGAGCGAGCGGTCGAGGCGCATGACGACGCTGTCGAGCGACGCGCCGTCGTGCTCGATCTGCGCGATGGCGACGTCGCGGGCGCCGAACGTCAGCCGCGCGACCGCGTAGTTTGCCGGCGTCAGCCCGTCGGCGAAGTCGCCGATGTTCTGCAAAAGCACAGGCAGATTGAACCTGACGCGAACAGCGTTTTCGCCGATCGCTTCGGCGCGCGTGACGGTGAGCAGATCGCCGCCGCCCCACGGTGCGCCGCCCCACGCTCCTGCGCCCCAGCCGGGAGGCATCTACGGTCTCCCCCGCGCGGCACGCTGCGGCGGCTTCGCGGCGTACGCGACGAGCAGGTTGCAGAAGTCGCACGGGCAGACGCGGCACCCGCCGGTGGCGACCTCGGGGTTGTGGCGCGTGTAGACGTCGACTAGGTGACGCCAACTCCCGCGCTTGACCGCGCGCTTCGCGGGCGCCGCTAGGAGGTCGTCGACGAAGATCGGCGTCACGGCACGACCCGGAAACGCACCGCTTGGAAGGTCTGTGGTCCTGGCGCGCTGCCGAACGAGAGCATCCCGGCGCGGCCCGCACCTGCGAGCGCGGTGTCCGCCATCGCACCGCGCGGCGAGAAGGAGAGCCGCACGATGCCGCCGTCGAGTCGCAGGCCGGAGGCAACGAAGCCGTCGGCCGCCGCGACGAACGCGAGCGGCTCGCCCAGCGTGAAGAGCACGGTGTCCACGCCGGCGACGCGCTTGCGAACGGTGAGCACGCCGATGCTGTCGAGGCGCACGGAGTAGTAGTTGGCGAGGTCGATGAAGTGCGAGACGAGCCCGACCTCGCCTGCGGTGGGCACGCGCAGCAACGCCTCGACCTGGTAGTTTGCCGTCGCGAGGACCGGCGTCGCCTGCACGACGATGCTCGTGGCGAGGCCGCCGACCGTGCAGGTGAGCGCCTCCTGCATCCGCGCGGGCGGACCCGCGATGACCGACTCGACGGAGAGCGCGACGTCGGCGCCCGCGAACTCGGTGAACTGCGAGAAGTCGATGCCGTTCCAAGTGAAGAGCGGTGCCGTCGTGACGACGTTCGCCTCGAGGTCGCGCAGGATGAACTCCATGCTGCGCTCGCCCGCGTTCCAGCCCTCGCCCGGCGCGGTGACGACGGCGCCGTCCTGGACGGTGTCCATCTCGCGCGTTTCGAGGAACGCGGGCGGCGTCCAGCCGCGGTTCGGCGATCGGACCGCAGCGACGCGCGTGTCCACGTTGCCCGAACCGCCGCCGTTGACGGTGAGGCGGACGCGGTACGGCCCCCAGATGTCCGGCGTGAAGGACGTCGCCGCCGCTCCCGGCACCGCGATGGCGGCGGCGCTGCCGACGGGGCGATCGAGCAGCTCCCACAGCCAGGTGACGACGCCGGCGTTGTTGTTGTTGGTGAGGTTGACCGCAGCAGCGAGCGCGAGGTCGATGCGGGACGTCGATGCGACGCCGGCGGGGAGCACGCCCTGGTTGATTAGGATGTTCGCGGCCACGTCGCTAGTCTACTCCGTGCGGACCTTTGCGGACAAGGCTGCGGTGACGGCGTTCGTGAAGGCGGTCGCCGCATTCGCGAGTACGCCAGCGGCCGTGCCGATCGCGGCACCCGCTGCTGCGCCTCCCGGAATGGTTCCAACCGCCGCGCCGACGGCCACCGCGAACGTGTTGAGCGCGGTCAGGAACGCGGATTCCGCAGCGGCATAGGCGTCGCCGCGAATGACGCGCTCGGTTGCGGCGAAGCCGAGCCGGACGCCGTCCGTCGCGCGACCGTCCAAGGCAGCGATCGTAGCGGCGCGGCGTCGCCACTGGCCCGTCGTCGATTCCTCCTCGACGTCGGCGTCGACCACGTCGTACGCAAAGCTCCCATCGTTCGCGCGGCCGTTGACGGTCGCGGGCGTCGTGTCGATCGAGTTGGCGCAGCGTCGCGTCAAGACGGCGCCCGCGTTCGGGTCGCCGGTGGGGATGGTGACGAACACGAGGTCGCCGCGCCGCACGGGGCGGTAGTCGCCCGCGCCTGGCGCGCTGTGCGCCTGGCCGAGCAGCGCAACGCACGGGATCATGGACGGCTGCAAGGTGACGTCGACGAATACGCCGCCGCGTTCGATGCTGATCGCACGCGGATCGTCGTCCACGATCGCGTAGCTGGCCCAGATGCGAGGATCGATGCCGGGGCGCGACACCGCCTCCGCCATGCGGGCGACGTCGAGTACGCGGCGAATCGCGGCGCCGCCTCTCATGGCTACCTCGCCATCATGTCGTCGCCGTCGATCCGCTGCTCGCTCGGCGACGGCGGGCCGGATGTGACGGTCGTCGTCGATCCGCATCGGCAGACGCCCTCGAAGACGATTTTGCCCTGTCCAAGATCCACCTCGGCGCAGTAGACGACGTCGTGGCAGGTCTGGCAACGAACGGCGGGGGCGCCGAAGTCGGTCACGGTGCCTCGGGGACGGGCTCGCGCTCGCGTGTGCGCCCGCGCAGTACGTCGGCACCGTGGTCGGAGACCGCCGCAGGCGTCGACTCGAGTTCCGCGCTGTCCTCGCGGATCGTCAGGAAGTTCGTCGCGTCGAGCTCCACCTTCAGCGCCGGCTGGTCGCTCGTCGCGTCCAGATCGAACCGGACGTTGCGCGTGCGGAACACGGGGTACAGATCCTCGCCGCGCAGGCGCGAGGCGATGGCCGCCGCCGTCTCGGCCGGGTAGCCGAGCGCGACCAGAAACGCGACGCGGTCGTCGGGGTCGTGGGTGGCGAGTTCAGCCTGCGTCGTCGCGGTAAGCGCACGCGGATCGAAGAGCTGCCGCGCGAAGACGAGCTCGATCGGGTCGCCGCTGCGAAGGTCCAATAGGTCGGGGTCTTCGTTGTCGCCGCCGAAGCTCGCAAGATCCTGCGTCGCGATCTTGAAGGCGACCTCCTGCCGGGCGACCTGGTCGAAGATCGACCGGGCGCGTCGCTCCAGGGTCGCCTGGTCGATGATGTCGGCGACGACGAAGACGGTGTAGCGCGAATCGGCGCCGGAGTTGCCAGGGGAAACGTGCGTGGCGCGCTCGCCAGTCGTGTTGCGCGGCCGCGCGCTGTCGGGCGGGTAGCGTGCGATGCGCGTGCTCTTGGTCTGCGGATCGAAGGCACGAACCTCGATGCCGTTCGCTCGATGCTTGCCGAACTTGCGCTCGATCGTGAGCGTCTCGACGTTGCGGCCATGGACGATCCGGCGGACGTTCAGGATCTCGTCGCCGACGCGCCTGCCAGCGCGGAACGGGTCGTCGTCGCGCACCGCGTGCATGCCGAGCAGGTTGCGCGGCTCCTGGATGATGACCGTCGGCTGGGGGCGGCGACCGGGGCGCGAGACGATGTCCACGTAGGCGATGAAGCCGAGCTTCTCGACCGCGTCGAGCGCGTAGTCCCAGTAGGACGCCTCCTCGGCTTGCTGCGATCGGCGCGGCTCCGCGCCGCCGCGTGCGCGCGCGTGGCGTGGGCGCAGCCCGCTCGGGACGGGCGGCGAGATCCCGACCGCGCGGATCGCGAGGCCGCGTGCGGCCGGGAGGGTCGCGAGGAACTTCGCGATGCCCTCGTCGAGCTGCACGGTGTCGTCGAGCACCAGGCCAGGCGGCATGTCGGCGTCGAGCAGGTCGGCGAGGAAGTCGCGGCCCTCGAGCTCGACGACGGCGGTCTCGTCGGACGGGATGTCGAGTACGTGCTTGTCCGCCCAGCCCATGAAGCGGAGGTTCGAGATGCCGCGCGCTTCGTCGAAGTCCGGCAGCAGCGAGCGCGTGGAAGCGCCGTCCGTGCGATCCGAAGAAGCCGCATGGTTCGCGGGGGTGATCGTGCCCAAGTATATTTCGACCGCGATCGAGCGAACGATGCGCGGATCGAACGGCATGTCCTTGAAGTCGATCGTCGCGCTGAACGTGTCGGCGGTGCGGATGCCGTTCAGATCGAGGCTCAAGCGGTGCGACCGGATGTCGCACAGCACCGTCAGATTGTCGTCGGAGGTGGCTTGCGGGCGCTCGGAACCTTCGTCGAGGCCGACGATCTTCCAGGCGCCGTCGTCCAAGATGACGCGGTTGCCGGCGTCCGCAGGCGTCAGCCGGCGCAGCGACGGCGCGATGTTCGGCTCGCCGCGATCGAGCGCACGCACCGATGGCACGCGCGTCGACAGGGCGTCGGTGCCGAAGTCCTCCAAGCGCACGTACAGGCGCATCTTCGCGGCGGGGTAGTAGACGGCCACGGCTACAGCTCCGCGATGGCGTCGCGCATCAGGGCGATCACGGCGGGCGCGTCGGGCAGGTCGGGCGTGAACCAGCCGGTCGCCCAGATGCGCTTGTCGATCTCGATGTAGACGGCGCCGTCGCTCCACGGCGGGTCGAAGAGCGGGCCAGCGCGCGCGACGTCGAGATTGCCGGCCGACTCGTGAACGACGACGTCGGCGTGCCACTTCGGGTGGCTGATCACCATCTGCAAGCAGCGGCCCGCCTTGCACGCCGAGCAGTCGGATGGGTCGCGGCTGTGCTCTGTCGTGAAGCGCACGCGCTCGCCAGGGCCGGTCGGGTACGGCATCACGCCCTCTCCGGGATCACGATGACCTCGCCGCCGCGCAGGCGCGAGCCGATGAGGCCGTTGCGATCGGCGATGCGCTGCCACAGGTCGGGGTTGCCGTAGAAGCGTCGCGAGACTTCGCGCAGATCCTCGTCTGCGTGCGCCACGATTACGCGGCGGGCGTCCGGGGTTGCGAGCCGCCGGAACAGTTCGGCCACGCGCAATACCTCCGCCTCGACGTCGAGCGTGGCGCGACGCATGTT
>ERZ1292642.1161-Hain-H14-01um-R1-1161-length-12891-cov-5_pt1 | contig 12891 bp, 9 predicted proteins | sample MGYA00564403_ERZ1292642 | MGnify/ENA primary metagenome ERZ1292642 (study PRJEB36523, sample SAMEA6512643) | groundwater metagenome | collected 2019-01-09 | study: AquaDiva: Metagenomics assemblies of 32 groundwater samples | reverse complement strand
GCCGCCCCTTCCTCCGGGAACATGGACTGGGCCAGGTCCCGCACCCGGGAGCGTTGCAGCTTGATCGCGTCGGCTGCCGCCTTCTTGGTCGGATAGTCCTGGCCGTCCATCGCCTTGGCGATCTTCTTAACCTCAGGTGTCGTCTTCCCCTTGAGTAGGTCATCGATCTGCTTCTCGTCATCAGTGACGGCGATCAGATCAGCCTGACCCTTGGCCCAGTCGTCACCAGTGGTATCGCCAGCCTCCTTGCGATCCAGGACACGCTTCGCCACCCGAGACTCGGGAACGCCGGCCAGGTCTGCCGCCTCGGCAACCTTGGTGTTCTCCTCCGGCGTCAGTTCAGCCGGCTTCGGACGGGGAGCGGTGGCCCGGGAGCGGCGCGTCTTGATGAGACGGTCGGCCAGAGCGTCGAGCGCCTGCCACTCGCTGTCGGCGATGTCCCGACGACGATCCATCTCGTCGAGGTCTTCCTGCGGAATCGGAGCCAGGCCCTCCCGCTCCCGAAGCCCGGGGGTCTTCATCTTCACGCCGCGCTCGTAAGCAACCGGCACGCGGGGGTCGGCCATGGTCCCGTTCCAGCCCTTGATCTTCCGACCGACACTGGCCGGCGTGACCTTGGGATTGTCCAGTTCCTTCTGGATGTCGTCCAGGCGAGCCTTGTCGATGGTGAGGCCGGCACCGATCTCCCGCACCTGCGGGGAGTCCCAGCCGGAGGCGGGAGCCTCGGTGGCGGCGGGTGCCTCGACCTTCTCCGGGGCTTCCGGCTTCTTGCCCGCCTTGCGTCGTGCCAACTCCTTCTCGATTGTCTTGCGGATCGAGTCGGTGAAGATTTCCTCGGTGGTGGTTCCACCCACCTCGCCGAGGCCGGCCGCACGGGCAGCCTCACGCATCTGCTCGCGGTCCTTGGCGGAGTCACGGTCGAACGCCTCGGCGATGGCGTTCTTCGTTACGCCTTCGGGGGCGACGGCCTCAAGTTGCCGGCGGGCAATGCTGGGCTCGGGTGCCTCGGCGACCTGGCGCACCTCTTCCTGGGTGATGACGGGTTCTGCGGAGAAGTACTTGCGGGTCCATGTGGAGGCGCGGGCCAGGCTCTTGTTGCTGCGCTCCAACCGATCCAGGTCGTTCTGCATGTCCTTGCGCTGAGCCTCGGGCACGTCCAGGCGACGTAGGTGAGCGTTGATCTCACCCATGCGCTCAAGGTTGGTAGAGATGTTGCCCTCGATGTTGCTCACCGCGTCCTCGGGCGCGACCTCCCCACGGGCCAGCTTGGCGAACGTGTCCGCCATGGCTTCGTTGGTGTCCGCGTCTGGGAAACTGAACCGCTGGCTTCGCAACGCTTTCCCGAACTCAATGGACCGCTCCGATTCAGGCACCATAGGCTCAGTGGCACGGGGCGCATCCGGCATCTCCGGCCGCCGTACACCCTCCTGTTCGTACCGGTAGACGCGGATAGCGTCGCGCAGGGCAGCCTTCGTCTTGTATGTGGACTGGCGCGGCACACCCTCGTTGCGGGCAATGGTGCGCAGATCGACCAACGTCGCCTTGGGCGCGTCGATGTCGGCGTTAGGTGTCGGCGCCTCGGGTGCAACCTTCTGTGCTTGGACTGAGGGGGGCTCATCCGGTGCAGCCTTCTTGACTGGTGCAGCCTTCTTGACTGGTGCAGCCTTCTTGGCCGGCGCTGGCTTCTCGGCCTCGGGGGCAGCCTTCTTTGCCGCCCTGGCGGGTGCGGCCTTCTTCGGTGCGGCCTTGCGGGCCTCGGCAGCCTGAGTCTTCAGTTCCTCCGGTGACGCCTTGGCGCGCTTCATCGCCTCTTCGTGGCTGGCACCGGCCTTGCGGGCGCGGGTGTAGCGCATCTTGGCGCCACGGTCGGGCAGGCCGTCGTAGTCGGCCTTCTCCGCCTCGGGTACCGCAACCTTGACGGCGCGCTTGGTGGCCTTCACTGCCGACTTGGAACTGCCGGCCTCGATGCGATCGGCTTCCCGGGTGATGGCTTCGAGGCGCTGCAAGTCAACCTCGTTGTCCTTGCCACGGCGGAGGGTGCGCTCCCAGGAGTCTCGGGGGATGTTGTTGTCCAACAGGTACTTGGCCTGCTGGGACGGGGTCATCTCATCAAAGGCTCGGGTGAGTTTGGCGATCTCCCGCTCGGCGCGACCGACATCAGACACCGGCTGCACGCCGGCAGCGCCAGCACGGATGTCTTTGGCAAGCCGCTTGTAGAAGCCGGCCGAGCGCGGATCCTCGGTGGCCAGACGCTTCGCCTCGGCCTCAGCTTCGCGGGCGGCACGGTCGTTGTCCCACTCGCCGGCCCGGAGGCGGTCGGCGATCAGGTCACGGGTGGCAGTCTGGTCCGGTGAAAGCTCCGGGGTCTTGCCGCCCTTCTTCTTTGGGATCGCACGGGCGCGGGCCAGCCGCTCGGTGTTCTCCACGCCGAGGCGCTTGAACGCTTCGCGGGTCGCCGATACGTCCGGGCCGAGCGGTTGGTCGATGATGCTGGCGCTGGACCCACGCTGGAAGCCGAACGCCTCCGAAATCATGTCGGCCAGTCGCTCCTGCTGGGCGATGTCGTTGCGCAGGGTGTCGCTCGGGGAGTCCTGATCCTTGAGTTTGTTGGCGAGGATGTCGGACTCAAGTTCCCGCAGCGCCAGTTCCGGGTCACGGTTGGGTGTGGTCGAGTTGGCCAGGGCGCGGACGAACTGCTTGCGCTGCTGACCCTCGCTCGGGTAGTCGAGGTCGGCGCCTTCGAGGGCAGCCTTGACCTGCCGACCGAATCGACCAGGAGACATCTGCGTAGCGGGTACGCCGCCAGGAGCCTCCGGCGCACCCCCGCCCGGAGTGCCCACTGACGGGGTGGCCAGTGCCTCCGCACGAGCGGCCGGACCCGGGGTCGGTTGCTGGAAGCCGGGCGACGGCAGCCGCACCGGTTGCTCCGGCTGCGGGGTGAGTGGAACATCTACGCCACCCTCACGGCGAGTGCCGCGGAACGTACCCGGGCCCGGCGGGGCCGGCGTGGGGGCTGGCGGAACAAGAGCCTGCTCCCGAGCCTCCGGCGTGCCGGCCCGGCGGGCAACCTCGGTGGCGGCGGCGGATGGGCGCAACGCTTGCACCTTCGCCCCGGCCTCGGGAGTCGAGGGCACCGCGAACACGGTCGCACCACCGCGCCCGTTGTCTTCAACCTTGGTGATGCGGAAAGCGGTGTCGCGGGGGAAGTCGACAGCGTGGCCCTCGCCGGGCCAGGTCACCTTGGTGCCCTTCGGCGCCATTACCACCATCTTGATCGGCTGCGGTGCACTGAGCACGTCACCGATCGCGCCCGCCGTGTAGGCCCGGTTCCCCACCAGCCGGCCGGTCAGGTTCTCCACATCGGAGAACGACGGCGGCTCCTCGCCGGGCTCGGCCATCTCGGTGCGGGGCTTCTTCACATTCCAGTCGGGGCCGAGGCCGAACATTTCCGGCGAGGCCGGGACAGTAACGATCAGGTCTTCATCCAACGTGGTGGCGTTGGCGTCCATCATCCCGGCGAACTGGCGGGTCGCCGGGTCCATCTGCCCCTGGTGCAGGGCGATGTTGGCGTTGTCGTAGTCCAGCCGGTAACGGCGGGTGTCCCAGCGACTCGGGTTCGCCGCGTGCTTGGCGGTGGCGTACTGCTTCGCGTCGGCGTTGTCGCGGAACTCGTGCGGCTTGGCGGACGAGAGGGCACGCAGCACCCGGGCTGCGGCCTTCTCGTCCATGTTCCAGGTCTTGATGAAGCGGCCATCGGGGCCGCGAGGGTGCAGCAACGCATCCCAAAAGCCGCCCTTGCCTTTACCCCAGTGGGTAACGCGGCTTCCGGCCCAGCGGAACAGGTTGAGTGCCACCCTCGCGTCTCCTACCTACTGTGCCGGGGCTGGTGGAGTTGTAGGCGGGGCCGGCTGCTGCTGGGGGGCTGGCGCAGCGGCAGGAGGCGGCTGCACGGCAGCCGGCCCACCTGTCTCATTCTGCCCTTCAGACTGCGCACCGACTTGGAACGGAACGCCCATGTCGAAGCGGGCGTACATGAACTGCTCGGGGGTCATGTTGAGTAGTTGCTCGTCGCTGTACTTCTGGCCGGCCGGCGGCTGCGTCGGCACGTCCCCGCCCACGGTCGGTGCCGCCATCGGGGCGGCGGCACCGGGGGCACCTACTGCCGGCGCGGCCATGGGTACTGCCGCTGGCGCTGCCTCGGCGGCGGCGAGCAGGGAGAACCGGTCGGCCAGTTCCCGTTGCGCGTAGATCTCCTCGTCCTCAACAAGGTCGGCGAAGCGGTCCAGCAGTGTTGCCTTGTCGTCGGGGCGGTTGACCCGCTCCATGAACGCGGCGAAGAAGTCGTCGTAGCCGGGGTCGTTTTCGTTGTCATCCACGACCTCGACCTCGACTGACACCGGGGGCATGACCATGCCGGCGGCGACCAGGCTGAAGCGGTCTTCACCTTCCATCGAGTACACCGGGAACGCGGGGGTGTTGACGGCCAGGGCCGCGACCAGTTCCAGGTTGCCTTCGACCCGGCGCCAGTCGCCGGAGATGGGGGAGCGACGCAGCCGGGCCACCATCTGTTCGGTGGCTTCGGGCACGATCGCGCCGGCCACCCAGATGCCGTACTCGTCCTCGCCGGCCCGCACGATGGCGATTTCGTTGCCGGTGGAGTCGTAGTGGAACGCGGCGGCGACGAACCCGAGGCGGGCGTCAGCGTGCGTGGTGTCCATCTGGATCTTGCCAGCTTTTACCGTCTCACCCTCGACGGTGCGCACCTTGCCGAGGTGGAACGGCTTGTAGTCCATGTGCGACTTCGGCGCCAGCACGCACTCATTGAAGTCGCGGTGGCACTCGCCCCAGGCGGCGATGTGACCGAACACGTGACCGTCATCGGTGACAGTGAGCCCGGTCTTCTCCGGCAGGGAAGGGTCGTCGAACCATTCCTTCGGCGGGTACAGCGGGTACTTCGACGAAGCTGTCATGCCTTCCTTCATCATCGGCGCCTCACTGATCTGGATGCCGAACTTCTTCGCCGCCACCATGATCTTCATTTTGATGGCCTTCAGTTGCTCGGGCTTGTAGGCACCGGCATTGTCGGCCTGGTTGATGTAGCTCCACGCCGCCCGCACATGCTCGGCGGTGTCGATCGGGTAGCGCTTCTTCTTGTCGCCCTGGTAACCGGGGTCTGCGTAGGTCACATCCCCGTACGGCTCCTTCGGGTTGTCTGCCAAGGCAAACCCCTCCTCTACTGCAAAGTTGCCGGCATTGGTTGCCGGCACTGGCTGGTACCCCTCGGCTGCCGCGTTGCCGATAGCCGGTGCGTCCCAGGGGGCTCGGATGTTCGGGTCGTTGAACGACTTCGCCATCTCCCCGTAGATGCCGGAGATGACATTGCGAAGTTGATTCTTCTCCGCGTCGGGGATGTCCGGCAGTCCCCCGTGCGCACCGGACAGTAGGGCGGCGGCGGCGTAAATCGCATGGAACACCATCGCCAGGTCGCCGTTGATTACATCCCCAACGGGAAGTCTGTAGCTCTGTGTCTGAGTCGGCGGGTAACGGGTGTCGTGCCACAGGAAGGCGCGCTGCAACTTCGCCGTGTCCACCCCACCGTTTTGGTCGGTGGCCCACGCTTGCAATCGCTTGGTGGCATCGTCATTGTCGAACTGGGCTTCCCGCACGGCCAAGGGGAGCCCCCGCCAGCCACGGTCGTTGACAGCAAACATGGTGGGCATGTACTCGACAGAGACCCGCTTCTTCACTGGTTCGTCAGCGTCGTCGCTTTCCTCGTAGCCCTCCATGTCGTCGTCGTCGTCCCACTCACCGTCCTCATTGAGCAGGCACAGTTGCATGCCCGAGAACGCCGGCCGGGACACCAGGGTGGCGCCGCCAATGGTGTAGTCGGAGACGTACTGGTCTCCGGTGGCCGGGTCGATGCTGGCGACCACGTTGCCGCCCGGGTCCACGCTGGCCCCGAGCATTCCCTGCTCAAGCAGATACTTGGCCTTGGTGACCCGGGGAATGACCGTCTCGTCGAGCAGGTCACCCCAGCCCCACATGTACTCCCTGCCCATGTGGTCGGGGCCTACCGTGACGCCCATGATGCGGCCCACGGTGCAGCCGCCGTCGTGACCCGCACCGTCGTACTCACGCCAGTTCAGCGGCAGCGGCAGCGGCCGGTGCTTAAGTGCGCCGGGGTCGAATTGCCGCTTGACGCGCGGTTCCTCGGTCGGTCGGCCGATGGGCGCGAGGGGGCCAACCCACAGCACCTTGCCCAGTTCGGGTTGCCGGGCCAGGAGTTCGGACGCCGCAGTGATCGCCAGCTTGTGGCGTACCTCCAGCGAACCATGTCCAGGGGGACCCCCAGTTGCCTTGGTGTGCAGAATGTTGCACAAGCCCTCGGGGTTCTTCGGGAAGTATTTGCGCAGGTTTCGGACGCACCGCTTGAAATCCCCCGGAATGTTCCAGCGGATCTTCAAAGCACCTTTTCCGGCGAGCCAGTACCGCTGGAGTGCCAGCGGCATCCCCCTGGCTGGATTCGGGTCAACCATTAGTCACCCCTCCCTCGGGCGTGGTAGCGTTCGTGGCGGCTGGGTGAGGCATGGCGGGACGGGGCAAGGCCCGGCGGGCGTGGCAGAGCCTGGGTTGGCCGGGGACGGCGTGGCAGGCTAGGCGTGGCCCGGCCCGGCATGGCGAGGCAAGGCCGGGCAGGCTTGGCGTGGCGAGGCGTGACAGGGCGTGGCAGGACGTGGCAGGACGTGGCAGGAATGGCGAATGAGGCGATCATCTGGTCGCCTCATTTCTTATGACCATGCTGCACCTGCAATTGATGACGTTCTCCGGGCTACCCGTCGGATCACCTGGGAACATCAGCCCCTCGCCGCCGACATCAAACGGCTCGTAGAACACTCGCGTCTGTCCATCGGCCCCAAAGTGCGAGATTCGGGTGCGCTCATCATGGTGCGCCACCCACGTCTTCTGAAGGATGCGGCCAGTGACACGGGCCTGTTCGGTGCCGGCGCCAAGAGTCCCAGCACCGCGGGCCCGGGTGGTCTCGGTGCGGGCGATGGTGCGTGCCCTTCCCGGCCACCGTTCGCTGTCGGTCCAGGACAGCACCTTCTCCACCTGGCGGGCGACGGCCTCGGTGTCACCACCGGCGTTCACCGTGTCATTGATCTCAGCGAAGATCAGGTTCGCCACCTCATCGGGCATGCGGACCATCAGGTTTTCAGCGTCGGCCAGCGACGCCACGATGAAAGCGTGCCTGGACACCGGGGGCACGTCGGTAGCCTCGGACCACGCGCCCATGCTGATCCGGCTCAACGTAGCCAGGATGGTCTCCACTTCCCGGTCCCAGTCGGGCTGCAACGAGTAAACGGTTCCGGCGTCGGGCATGCCACGGAACTGCCGCCAAGGGCGCAACACGGCGTCCTTGGCCTTGGTCAGCCACGAGCGCAGGCCCTTGGCTACCACGGCCTCGACCGCCCGCTCATCCTCAGCCTGACCCATCGAGGAATCCGTTCCGCCGCAGGAACGCGGCCAGCTTCTCCGGTCGGTGGGGGCGTCGCTGTTGGAGCAGGTCCACGCAGTAGGCGTGCAGCGTGTTCTGAAGTCCGGCCACGTCGATGCTGGGATCGACCGCATCCACCAGCGCCGACATCTGATCCCAGGACCCTTCGAGCAACCCCTCCATGTCGGGCTTCACCGGTAGCTGGGTGTGCAACTCGTAGGCCGGGGTTGTCGAGAACTGGCCCACGGTGCTGCGGGTCAGCAACCGCTTCCCCGCCCGTTCCAATGCCCGCAGCACGGTGGCGTTGGCAACCAGGAACACGTTCATCTCGGCGTTGAGCCGGGACGCGGCGGTGATTCCGGTGGGTGCGCTCGGCGGGGCCGGCGACCCGGACGGCAACCCGTTCACGTCACCCGGTCCACCGGGTGCGTTCTGAGCTTCACTGCCCTGCGGTAGCGCCTGCCCTGGTACCGACTCACTGATACCGGTGGGTGGCGGCGGTGGCGGTGGTGGCCCGGCACCCTCGGTGGGCACCATGATGTTGGCTGGCAGCATCTCTTCGGTGACACCGGCCAGGGCCCGGATCGGGGCGACCTGGAACAGGTTCGAGTCACGCAGGATCAGTTCCCGGACGAACCGTTTCACGTCCTCCTCTTCGGAGGGGGCGTCACTGATGGCGTAGTCGCCGAGGATGCGCACCGCTTCAGCGGAGACCAGACCCTTTTCGTACAGGTCCAGCGTCTCCTTCAACCTTTCCGGGCGAACGGTCAGCGGAGCGGTGTCGAACCACAACGTGTACCGGTCCGGGTCCTTGTTCAGGACCTTGAGCGCTGGCTTCAGGTAGGCGGTGGACAGGCCGTCACAGATGCGGGTCATGAGGGGTTCGATGTGAACCTTGACCTGACCCTCTTGGATCTGCCACGCCGACCAGTGGTTGCCTTCACCCATACCGGACAGGATGGACGGGTCGATGTCCATGGCCAGGGCGAAACGGTGGATCGCTTCGTTGCGTAGCTCGCGAGCCTGCTGGCTGAGTTCCGAAGTGAACTGGATGAGTTGCAGCTTGCCTAGTGCCTCGGTCGGCATCTCGACGAAGGTGGGGACCACCCCGGCGGCGGTGCCTTCGCCTTTGAGGCTGGCGGCACCTGTGCGCATCAGGCGTTCAGCTAGTTGGTCCGCGCCGGACAGTGTCGGGTCCTCATCCGGGAAGCTGACCTCGCGGGGGATCGCCATGAGGCCGGCGGATACCAGCCGGGAGTCGATCTGTGCGAACACGAACCGGGTGAGTCGCTCGATTTCGTACAGCATGGGCAGCGCACCGCGGGTGGGGGAGTCGGCCCACAGGTTGCGCCGCGGGTGCGGTGTCCAGACCCGGATGATGAGGTCCGTCTTCGGGTCGAGGATCTCCTTGTCGGTACGGCTGTCGCCGTACATCCACGCCACCAGGTTGCGGTTGGGCCCCCAGCGGCGTAGCTCGGTGCCGGACACCACCGTCCAGATGGCGTCGTCGCCTTCGAGGGGCTTTCCGTTGGAGCGGGCGAGGACGAAGGCGTCGCCGACAACGGTGAGGTTGATTCCCAGCATCCGCAGTGCCTCGGCCTGTTGCGCCGGGCCACCGAGCAGGGTCTCGGCCAGGGCGGCGATCTTGCCGTCCTTCACCTCATCCTGGACCCGGCCGTTCTTGTCCACGTTGGCCACGTACAGCCGCACCCGTGACAACGCCGACCCGACCCAGTTGGCGACGAACCTAAGTTCGCCGATGATGTCGTAGAGTCTCCAGGCTTCCTGTTGCCATGAGTCGTCACCGAAGCGCCAGGTGCGCCAGCCCTGCCCGTCGAGTCGGATGCGTGCTGCCGATGCAACGAGAGAGCGGGGTGTCACCTCAGCCGTGGGCTCAGGTTCGGGTTCGACGCGGCGACGACCCAGGGCCATCGGCTATCCCCTCACTTTGGAAAGCAACCCGGCGATCAGGGAAGCGGCAGGAATGGCGAGCAGGCTCAGCACAATTGACTGGGCACTGATACCCGCCACCGTCAAAACGGCGGCGGGCATGATGGGGAACGCAAGCCACATGCTGGTGCACCAGTTGCAGTGGACCAAATAAGCAGGTAGGGAGTCCTCCCCCCATTTCTTAACCGCCCATTGCCGGAAGCGCAGCATCAACTGGTCGTCGACCACGAGCATGCTCAACCTGGCAACCGCAAGGGCGGCAACAACCAAAGCGACAACGACCACGCTATTACTCTAAGGGTGGCGATAACGCAAGCGTAAGATCAGCCGATCAAACGGCTGAGATCGTATAGATCCTGGGTGAAACGGTAGTCGTACGCGGAGGCCCGACCCGACACCGACATCCGCCGCCGCTCCCCCGCCATCAGGTGCAGACAAGCGTGGACCATGGCGTCCATGCGGTCAGGCGACTCCCGGGTCGAGGCCGGGTCGAACAGCACCATCTCGTCTTCGAGGTGACGGTGCTCGCCGACCATGTGCAGGCGACCCTGCTCGCACCGCAGCGCCACCGGCTCGGCCCGGGTCTTCTTCCCGTGCTTGGCGTGGACCCCGCGCATCGGCGGTGTGGTCCGCTCGGGGAACAGGCCGATGTCGATGAGTTCCTTGTAGGCGTCGGTGAGCACCTCGGTCAGGTAGCGCTTGCCGAGGTTCTCCTCATATACCAGTAGGTCCGCCCCGGTGTCGGCGACCGCCCGCCACGCGGCGAGGCAGGCTTCCCGGCCAGCGGCCTGGATGGAGACATCTTTCAGGATCCACATGTGGTCTTTGTCGTCGCGGGCGGCGACCACGATTCCGGTGAGGTCTTCGTCGCCGGTCAGCGACGGGTCCATGCCCACCACGGTGGAGACAAGGGTGACATCGGCCGGCACCGCCGGCACCCGGCTCTTGACGATGTCCATGCGTCGGAATAGTCCGCCGCCGGACATCTCCAGCAGACGGCCGTACAACTCCTGCTCGCCGAGCGCGGTCCCGTCGTACTGACGCCGTAACTCGGCGAGCACGGGCGCAGACAGGTTGGAGGAGTTGTCAAAGGTTGACCCGGTGATGACGTGGACACCTTCCGGCCGGGCCACCCACTCCAGGAGCAGGTTGATCGGCTTCGGTGTGGTGGTGACGAACGCTCGGGGTTGGTCGCCGATCAGGTCGGCCCGCAACGAGGGCAGCAGGCCCTGGTACCAGGTGTCGTACGGCTTGATCCACTTGGCCAGTTCGTCGCACAGGATGCCAGCGGCGTTGTAGCCACGCCCGGTGTCCTCGTCGTCGGCGCCCTCGAAGTAAATCTTGGATTCGGACGGGAACAGGATCATCGGGCGGGGAGACTGCTTATACCTGTGCTCAATCTTGCGGCGGCGTAGCACGTTCAGGATGCCCGAGGGCCCCTCGGCGTTGATGGTGCGGGCGTCGGCCAGGGTGTCGGCGACCACCAGCCACTCGGTCGGGACACCGCGGGCGTCGAGCGGGTGCTTGTGCGCCCGGTCCACGATCCACTCGGAGCCGCTGCGGCTCTTCCCCGCCCCCCGGCCGGCGAGGTACAGGATGATGAAGATGTCTGGAGTGTTGGGCGGTATCTGCTCGGGGCGTGCGGTGTACCACCACTCGTCCCTTTGCATCTCAACCAGGAGTGGCTCGGGCAGGGACCGCAGCAGTGTCCGCCTGTCTGAGCGCGGCAACTGGGCAAGGCGTTCCTTGATGGACCGGGCCACGAAGATCAATGTAGCTGGCTGTGGTGCAGAAGCGCGCATTCCGGTGCTACCCAGGGCTGGGTGTGTGTCGTAAACTGCGGCAGTGACACAGAGCCTGCCCATGCGCGACACCAACGACGTACTGCTCGGCAGAGAGGCAGTTGAGTCGGGTTGGCTCAAGTCTCTGCGCGAGAAGCTGGGTATGCCGCAGGCGGCGATGGCCGACCTGGTCGGCACTGACGCCGCCCGCTACCGACTGTGGGAGACCGAGCCCGACACCCGACTGTGGACCAGGTCCGCCCAGCGCGTCGGCAGGTTCTACCGTTCAGCCCTCAACCAGATCATTGTTCTGGAAGAGAAGGGTATTGATCTGGACACCCTGGTTCCGTTCATGGCCGTGGCGCCACGGCTCGGCATGACCCACGAAGGCCTGCTCGCCCGCTACCGCCGGGGTGACGTTCGAGGAGAGGACCTGGGGGTGCTGGGACTGTGGATGACCAAGGCCGACTTTTGGGAGATGCAGCAATGATCAGCGTCAATGAGGAGATCATCCTCGTGTCGGATCAGGGGCGTATGGCAATGACCGCCACCGAGATCCGGCAGTTCCTTAACGTTCTCGACCGCGAAGGCTATCCGCCGAATGCGCGTATCCGCATTGCGGATGGACGGCTGCAAGCCCAGCGGGACCGGTACCCGGCAGCGGAATCGTCAGAGGGTGCCGGTACAACGGAGTGATGTTCGAGGCCCTGGATCCTGACGCCGACCCACAGAGCGAAGCGCTGCGTGCCGAACTGCTGGACATGATCCTGTACGGGGCCCGCAATGATGCCCGCAGTATGCAGGTGGAAATAGGTCCCTCCGAGGTTGGCAACCTGTGTGACCGCCGGCTGGCCTACCGGATGGCGCAGATCCCGGAGTGCAATACCGAGACCGACCCGTGGCCGGCAACGGTGGGCACCGCTATCCACGCCTGGCTGGCCGAGACCGTGGACTTCTGGAATAAGACGCACGGCACCAATTGGATGACCGAGCAGACCATCGACTTTCCCGAGTTCGGCGGGATCGGCCACGGGGACCTTTACAAGGACGGAGTGGTGATCGACTGGAAGACGACAAACAGCGACCTGTTGAAGAAGTACCGCGCGGTGGGACCGCCACCGGAGTACATCACGCAGGTCAACCTGTACGGGCTCGGCTACCGCAACATGGGGCTGCCCGTGAACAGAGTGGCGCTGGCATTTCTGCCCCGCGCCGGCTGGATCAAGAACATGTGGGTGTGGAGCGCAGCGTTCGACCCCACCGTTGCCAGCGAAGCAATCACCAGGCTCTATGAGGTCGCCAGCATGGCCGTGAACCTCCGAGTGGTCGAGCAACCCGAGCGGTTCAACGAGATCCCCGCGACCCCGGGCGACAAGTGCGGAATCTGCCCGTGGTTCAATCCTCGGCGCGACCTTGGAACGGGCGCCACCGACAAAGGGTGCCCTGGCCCCGGCTACTGAAACAGCAACAGGAGAAACAGATGTTCGATAGCCTCGCACCACGCGACGAAGAACAGGCGTACTACGCCAACCCCGCCGACATCATCAACCACCTTCTGATCGTCTGGACGATCGACTACGTAGAGAACAGCCCAGGCCGCTACACCAAGCCCGGCGAGCCGGCCTCGGTGTAAGTGCCATTAGATTTCAAACACAATATCTGAGG
>ERZ1292642.549-Hain-H14-01um-R1-549-length-21096-cov-8_pt2 | contig 12912 bp, 22 predicted proteins | sample MGYA00564403_ERZ1292642 | MGnify/ENA primary metagenome ERZ1292642 (study PRJEB36523, sample SAMEA6512643) | groundwater metagenome | collected 2019-01-09 | study: AquaDiva: Metagenomics assemblies of 32 groundwater samples | reverse complement strand
GGGCGTGGGCGAGCAGGTCCCAGATGGATGATGTGGTAGAGGGCGCGACAGGGACGGAGTCGCCCGCCGTCACGACCGGGACCGATACGTCCGCCGGGACGCAAAACACGGGCAGTCAGGTCAACGGTCAGCAGATCACCGAGAAGCCCGCTCCGTTCCACCTCCACCCGCGCTGGCAGCAGATGGTGCAGAGGCAACGCACCTCGGACGCCACGATCCAGCAGATGACCCAGCGCCTCGCCCGATTCGAGCAGGCGGGTCAGCAGCAGAACGGCCGGACCGTCGATCCGGATCGACAGGAGGCCATCAAGGCGCTGCGCGAGCTCTTCGCCGACGATCCGGACCTGAGGCAGTTGCTCGATGCCGGCAAGCTGCGACAGGCGGTGCAGCAGCTCCAGCAGACCACGCAGGGCCTGCAGGGCGCGCATACCAAATCCATGGTGCAGACCGTCCGATCCGAGATCAACACGCTCGCCAAGGGGGCGAGCTTGCCCACCAGCGACAAGGCGCTCCGTGCGTACGAAGAGCTCATCGCCTCCGAGATCCGCGAGTCCCCCGAGCTGCTCGATCGCCTCCGCCAGGGGGATCTCACAGCGGTCCGTGAGGCGTTTGCCAATGTGCAGGCCAGCGTGGGGGAGTTCCGCCGCAGCGATGCGGTGACCACCACCGCGGCCAAGAACGCGACTCGAGCCTTACCGCCACGCTCCTCAGGAGGCACCCCTGCGCCGCCGGGACAGGCGCCCCTGACCATGAAACCCGGTCAGGACCCGCGCGACTTCCGACGGGAGATGCACAAGAGTGCCCGGGAGGGGCTGCGCGCGCTGTTAGAGGGGTAATCCATGGCTGGACAGGACACGGCGAGTGTCAGTGACATCCTCAAGCGGTACTACGAGGGCGGCATCCGGGAGCTGATTCCCCAGGACGTCAAGGCCCTCAAGAAGTTCGAGGACCGCGACGCCTCCGAGTGGGGCGGCGACGGCGTGCACTATCCGATCCGGATCGGACGCAACCAGGGCGTGGGGTACACGGCCGAGATGGGATCGATCCCGCCCGCGGGCCGTCAGCGCTACGCCAAGGTCGAGATCCCCATGCGCTTCATGCACGGGCGCGGGCAGTTCTCCACCCAGGCCATGAAGGCCAGCCAGGGCGCCAAGGCCGCCTTCGCGCCGGTGATGGAACAGGAGATGGACGGCCTGATCCGCGACATGTCCGCCGATCGCGGCCGGGTCATCTTCGGGGACGGCCGCGGGGTCCTGGCCTTGGTCAACGGCGACCCGGGCACCGGCACGACCGTCACCGTGGACTCGCCGGGCGGCTTTGCCGGCGCCATCAACGGCTCCCGCTTCCTCAACCAGGACGCCCTCATCACCTTCGTCGTGCCCGCCACCGGCGCGCTTGTCGCGTCGGCCGACGAGACCGTCTCGGCGGTCCCGGCCGCGGGCACGACGTTCACGGCGTCGACCGCCGTGGCCGCGGCCATCGCGGACAACGACTACGTGGTCCGCTGCAACAAGGTGGCCGTGACCGATGTCTCCGACACGTCCTACGCCAAGGAAGCGATGGGCCTGGCGGGGCTCATCGACGACGGTACCTACGTCGCGACGCTGCACGGCGTGAACCGGACCACCTACCCGCTGTTCTCGTCCACCGTCATCGCCACCGTCGGCGCCCTGTCGGCCGATGTGCTCCAGCGCGGCATCGATCTGGCGGAGCAGCGCGGAGGCGGCTCCATCGACACCATCATCGGCCATCAGTCCACGCGGCGGGCCTACATGCTCCTGATGGACGATGGGCGCCGGTACATGGGCACCGACCTCCGCAGCCCCGACGCCGGCACCAAAGCGGCCAAGGGCGGCACGCTCACCTTCGGCGGGATCGAGTTCATGACCGACAAGTACGCGCCCTACGGGACGCTCTTCGGCTGCGACACCACGAGCTGGCGGCGCTACGTCGAGGTCGCCGGCGAGTTCATGAACGAGGATGGCTCGATCCTGCAGCGCCTCGGCAGCGGGTCGACCGCTCAGGACGGGTTCGAGTTCATCTATCGCATCTGGGACAACTTTCACGTCGAGAAGCCCAACACCTGCTTCCGGCTGGACGGCATCACGACCACGGTGGTCGTGGCGCACATCGACTAAGAGGAGATCGTCGCGCCATGGAGACCATCTCTCCCTTCGCCGTGCAGGGCACCCACATGTTCACGCTGGTCGACCGCGCGCTCACGGGAGGTGCCGAGATCATCGTGGATGGCCAGCGCATCGTCTTCCGGCCTGGCGAAGTGGAGAAGGTCGTCTCGCGCGCGCTGATCGAGTGGCTCTACCAGGTCGAGCAGCAAATGGTCTGGACCGTCGACGGGGCGTACGTGCAGCGCTTCGCGGTCAAGGACCCCTCACCGGACCTCATCGCCACCGTCGGCCCCGAGGTCGCGGACTGCTCGCCCATCGAGCTCGACACCACGCGGATCGAGCGCTCGAACACCACCGGGTTCGCGCGCTCGTCCGCGCCGATCACGATCCCCGTGAACGTCCCGATCCGCGAGCTGCGCGACCGACAGGCCGCCGGCTCGCACATCGTCGGGGCGTGAAGGAGTCGTCATGAGCAACATCGCCCAGCTCACGAGTATCCGAGGTCTCTCGGCCTACCTGCCCGACGGGGTGTGGGGGTCGATCCGCGCCCTCACCGAAAACCTGCCCCTGGACGTGCGGACCTCCGATGGGCTCACCCTCTACACGTTCGCGGGCCTGTCGACCACCAAGCAGGAGGTCTCGGACACGGCCGGCGCGCGCCCGCTGCTCATCATCGCGGAGTCCAAGGGCACGCTCTGCTGGATTCACGTCTACGATGCGGATGCCGACGACGTCACGGTGGGCGTGGACGTCGACTTCGTCGTGCCGGTCTCCGGCACCAGCGGCGAAGTCACCGTGCTGACGTGCTTCGGCGCCGGCTGGAAGACCTTCTGGAACACCGGGCTGACGGTCTCGGCCTCGACCGCGACCGAGACCTCGGCGGCGCCGACCAACACGCCGAACCTCTACATGCTCTACGCCTAAACCCTTTCCCTCGGGTGGTACGGGGGCCCGGGCGCGCCGTGACGCGCCGAACGCCGTCCTGAAAGGGAAGCGCACATGAACCTGAAAGACCTGATCGCCGCGGCCGATCTGCCGGACTTCGGCGAGACCTTCTACGCGGTCGACGCCGACTTTCGCACCATCGCCCAGGGCTGGAGCAAGTCCGACGGCACGGGGCCGCTGGATCTCTGGGCCGAGCGCAATCCCGGCCGCGTCTTCGGTTCGGGCGGCATCGGCGGCCTCGGCTATGCCACCGATGTCTTGGCGTTGCAAGCGGCCATCGACGAGATGGTCGACTTCCGCGGCGACAAGCTGCTGCTGACGCCGGGCTCGTACAGCGTCGGGACCGCCCTGGCGATGAACGTGCCGGGCATGCGGCTCCTCGGTCCGCCCGTGGGGCATCCCAAGCGCGGACTGGTCACGGTCACGGCCACCATCGACGCCGCGTATACGATCAGCGTGGACGACGTCGAAGTGGGACACCACACGATGATCCCGCTCACCGCCAAGAACTTCATCGACATCGCCTCGGGGGCGGACCGCGGCTACCTCCACCACCTTTTCTACAACGCCGCTGGCGTGGCCGCGAGCACGTCCACCGAGTTCGTGAACGGGACCACGTGCGTGGACTGGCTCGTCGCGAAGTGCGCGTTCTACGTCGATGACGCCCAGGGGGACGCGTTCACCCTGACATCGTCCCAGCGCTGGGTGTGGGAGGACTGCGACTTCATGGTCGGCATCACGGCCATCGCGTGGGCGTCCGTCTTCACCTTCCTGACCTCGGCCCTTGGCCACATCGCCCGGCGACTGTACTTCCGGGGCTGCGGCGGTGCGACGCCGGCCGTCTACACCAAGATCTTCACCGGCATCGCCGACATCAACGGCCAGCTGATGGTGACGGACTGCCGCGTGGACGGCACAGCCCTCGCGACGGCCGGCGATATCGAGGCGACGTTCGGCACCACCACGGATATCGAAGTCGCCGAGAACTACCAGACGGGCGACGCCACGACCGAGGGCGGTGTGCTCGTCAAGCTGACCTGATGCGGTGTACGGGACACTGCTGCCGCTCCTTTCGCGTCGGCGGTGGGGCGCTCACGCGAGCCCCCATCGTCGCCGCGATGGTCGTCCCTCTCGGGGAGTACCCCGAGGGGGCGACGCTTCCTGACGGCTCCGTCTCGAAGGGCGGAGCCTACTACGACTGCCGACACCTCGCGCCGTCGGGCAATTGCCAGATCTACGCGCGGCGTCCGAGGATGTGCCGCGACTATCCCAACGGGGAGCCCTGCCAGAAGCCGGGCTGCACCTACATGGCCGCGTGACGATGGCCACCTATGCCGCCGCCTCCGCCCGCCGCGAGCTTGCTGCTCGCCGCCAAGCGCAGGATCGGCGCGACGCCGTACGCCACGCCGGCTTCGACCTATCCGCGCAGGACCGGCACATGAAGTCGGAGCGCGCGCACTTTGCCGTGGTCGGGGAGGGCACGGCCACGGCGCAGGAGAACTACCGAAGGGGATGGGAGCGCATCTTCCGGTGCTCGTGACGGCGCTCAACAGCCCCGTGATCTTCGCGCGCTTCACCATCGAGGAAGCGGACGCGGTCCTGCGCCACCTGGAACGCCCGGACCCGGATCTGCCGCGCGCTCAGGTGGCGCTGGCCCTCTACGAGCAGTTGAAGGCGGCGGTGCAGGAGGCCGCGAGCAAGACACGCTGACCTCACAGGCGAGCGCGCCTGGGAGTAACCCCCGCTCTCGCGGGAGGCAAGGAAGGGACAGCGATGAATCACAGCCGAGAAGAGGCACGAAACGTTCGCAGGGGTGGGTCTCGATCTGCGGAATGGAACGCGACGGCGACGCATTGCCGCGCTGGGCGTCATCCTTGGAAGGCGAGTCCGAATCAGAACGGCTGCGCCGCATGTCGTGAGGAGAGGCAGCGCCGAAAGAGGCTGGTCACGCCCTACGTCAACACGGAGGCAGACAAGGCCAGGATCCGGCGCTGGACGTACGCGAAGCGTCTATCAGATCCGGCCTTTGTTGCGAGGGCGGCTGCGGCCCAGCGTGAACGGTATCGCCGGAAGAGACAGGCGCTGATGGAGCGCCTCGGCGGAGCATTCTGTGCGTGCTGCGGCGAGGCCGAGTATTCGTTCCTCTCCTTCGATCACATCCACGGAGGCGGGAGGAAAGACGTCAGGGCAGATGGCCGCGGGAACTCGGCCAATTACGGATGGATGAATAGAAAGCTGCAACAGCCTGACGTGCGGACCCACCTTCAGGTGCTTTGCCACAACTGCAATATGGGACGAGCGCAGAACGACGGTCACTGTCCCCATGTCATGGAAATAAGTGAGGGGCTCGCCGTATGAACCCAATCGTCGTGTACGACACCATCGAGACGTTCTACCCGTACAAGCTCCGCGGCATCGATCAGAGCGCCCCTGGCAACAACGCCGGCCTGCTCTGGTCGCCGCCGACCTCGAAGCTCCTCAACACCGGCCTCCCCACCACGGCGTCCGTGGAGACGCGCCATGGGGGCATCCGCCTCGGCATGGCGTCCCTGCACAACCGCTCCGGGGGCGTCGCCGTCGTCGGCATCGGCGGGCGCATCCCCGGGATGTTCTGGAAGGCCGGGCAATGGGTGGATGCGACCACCACCTACACCGATGACACCGACGACGCGCAGGACGTGGGCACCGCCGACTTCCCGCTGGAGACCACGACCAACAACGACGGGTACGTCATCCTGTCCCGCCTCCCGTTCAACGCGATCTCGATCGACGTCGGCACGGCGAGCGTCGATGCCGTCTCGGTGGCGCGCGCCCTGCGCTACAACATCGGCGACACGTGGCAGACGGCGCCCGCCAACCTCTTCCTCCAGGACAACGCGGCCACGAACTACGCCGCCACCACGACCACTGCCACCGAGTCCGTGATCGTCTGGGGCCCGTGGGTCGACTGGACCCAGACCCTCACCGACGGCGGGCTCGGCACCAACATCCCGAAGGGCTACTACGCCATCAACGTGCGCGCCACCGATGCGCCCGGCACGACCGCGGGCGTCGCGGACGCGCTCTCGATCTACCGCCTCTACTTCCTCACCGAGGCACTCGCGGACAACGGCGTCTACGAGGCGTCGCCGGTCGGCGAGCACAAGCTGCCGCCCGAATGCGACGCTCTGGTGGCGTTCTTCTCGGTGGCGAACGCCGGCAACCGCGTGCTGTGCCAGGTGCGGTCTGGCGGATGAGCGATCTCCGCCCGGTCCTGCGCTACGCGGGCTCGTTCAAGGCGCTCAAGGTGCCACCGGAAGGCGCGATCATCGAGGTGCCGCCGGGGACCTACACCGACCGGTGCCTCTTCCGGACGGACGGCGACGTCACGATCCGGTGGCTCGATCCCACCGCGCCGCGTCCGAAGTTCCTCGGCTCCTTCGCGCTCTCCACGCCTGACCGCGAGCGCCCCGGCCGGGGCTCGCTGGAGCTGGTCGGGCTGGAGCTGGAGACACCGACCGGCCTTCCGGGCATGGACGGCGTCGGCTTCGTGAGTGGGCGGAAGCTGATGCTCGATGATATGTACGTGCATGGGTTCAAGAATGGCGTGATGGGCTCTCACGTCCCACCGGGGCATCCGACCGAGGTAGAGATCCGGCGCTCTGAGTTCTACAACTGCGGCCAGGGCGGCTCTTCGACGCACAACATCTACATGAGCCGGGTTGGCCGGTTCACGTTCGAGGACAACTACTCCCACGACTCGCGGGGCGGACACGCCCTGAAGTACATCGCGCTGGACGCGCGCGTCCGGCGGAACCGTCTGAGCAATCAGGTGAACGGGACGACGCTGATCGATGGCGTCGCCTGCGGCACGAGCGTCGTGACCGGCAACACGCTGGAACACTATGCTCGCTACGGAACGGGCAAGAACCTGCTCGAACTTCGGCGGCGCAAGTCCATCTGCGGCGCCGAGCTACCGTTCGGGCCGTATCTGCTGAACGACGAGGGCTGGCCGTACGATCTCGCAGGCAGTCAGGTCAACAACACCTTGGAGGGCATGGCCATCCGGGACCCGCGTTTCTGGGACCCGAAGTTTGGTTTTTGGTGGGAGGTCGCCGCCGCGGGCGATCGTGACCACACGAATCCGTGGCTCTTTCAGCACTACCTCGCTGACAACACATTCATCGAGCACGGAGCGCCGCGGACGCCGCTGGGAGTCGCGATCAGCAACGAGGGAACGCACCCGGTCGAGAACACCCCGGGGGCGAGCTCGTCGACGCTCATCGTGCCGCCCCCCGAAGGGTGGGTCGAGCGATCCATCGCGTGGGTAGCCAAGAACCGCTTCGAGGGGGACTTCGGGACCGAATACGACAGCACGCTCGCCCCAGTCGTCGATCTCGGCGACGACCCGCCCGCGTGGTTCACGGCGATCGTGGGGAGTGCACCGTGAAGGCGCTGCTAGCCGGACTCGCGTTGCTGCTGAGCGGCTGTGCGACGATCCCCACGTTCGCCCCGCGCTGGGAAGTGGATGTCAGCGTTGTCGTCAGCGCGATCGGAGGCCGCGCGACGGCGTTCGTCACCGCCTACGTTGACGTACCGGCGTCAGCTCGCCCGGTGACGCTCACGATGCGTCACGATGAAGTCCTCGTGGACGTCTGGACGTGTGCGGAGATGGTCTGCCAGGGCTCGGTCTCGTGGTTGCGCGCCTCGACGCCGCCGGTGCTCGTCGTTGGCGTGGAGGACCGTCTGGGCAAAACGGCGTTCACTACGGTCGAGCTGCATCAGCCTGTCTCGCGCCCTGTGCCGCCCCGGCTTCTAAGACGATGAGAGGACTCCCGCCCTCGGTCATTCGCCTGCCTGATCTCGATCGGGAGCCGTGGGCACGTCTCGCAGCGCTGGGACGGTTTCTGCTCGAATGCGTCACTCGGAGCGCGGGCGGTTACGTGTGCATCACGTGTGGATGCGTTCGGTCGTCGTCTCACGCCGCCATGATCCGAGGCCCCGACGCCCATGAGTGGCGTGTCTATACCAAGAACCCGGATGGGCGGTCAGACCGGAACTCGGGCGCGACGCTTGAGGAGGCGCTCGAGCGCGCGTGCGCGCGGCTCGTGGGCCGGGCCTGATGGCGAGTCATCGCATTCCTCTTGAGAGGAGCTGAACCATGGCCGTCTCCGTCACGCTGACCCCCCGGCCGCGGGTGCCCCGCAGGCGATGACAACATGAGCGCACCGCTGATCCAACGTGGTGCTGGCGCGTCTCCGGCCAGCACTAGCGGGGCAGTGCAGTTCAACAACGCGGGGGCGTTCGGGGGAAATGCGACGAACTTCGCGTGGGATTCGACGAATCAGGTCCTGAAGATGCGGGCCTCTGGAACGTTCGATCACGGTGCGGCTGGGTTGGTTGTCGGGGTCGACGAAGCCTTATTTCTCGCCGGCATGCTCCTGTTATATGGAAGCTTTGACACAGACACCCCAGAGATTAGGCGTCGGGTTTTCCGCGGGACGGTAGCCGCGCCGACCGCTGTGCAAGCGGAAGATTTTATCAGTTACGAAAGGTCGGACGGATACACGGGAGCCATCTTTCAGACTGCAGTGACGGTCGCCACACAAGTCGACGCGGCATTGGGAGCATGGACGCCGGGTCGCTGGAGCGTCTTGACGGCTCCTGCTGGTGGATCTGGGGCGATTGAGCGCCTCCGCGTTGACAGTCTGGGGGGCATCCGAATCGTCGAGGAGTTCGCGAATGGCGCCGATCCCGCCGCGCCTGCTCTTGGTTTCCGCTTGTACTCTGTAAAGACCGCGGGCGGCAAGGAACAAGCGGCGATCCGCTTCGCCACGGGCGCACCCATTATCATCGCGACGGAGCCATAAGATGGCGCGCAACCCACATAGCAAAGGGGGACAGTCAATGATGATCCCGGCCGGATCGTCGGGCGCAGTGCAGTTCAACGACAGCGGGGCGTTCGGTGGGGACGCTGAGTATTTCAGTTGGGATAGCGTCACGCGAGCCCTGCGGATCGGGGGGTTCTCAACGCAGAATGACGGTAACCTAGGTCTTATCGTGGCGAGCGATCAGTACGCGTCGATCTATTTGGACGCGGCGACGGCTCAGGGCGCCAACATGGAAGCGTTCGGGCATCGAGGTACGTTGGCCGTGCCCGAGGACTCCCAGGTCGGCGACCAAATCTTCGAGTTGGACTTCCGCGCTGGCGCTGGCGGCGGGGGAACCTCTCTCGGCGCCATTTTCCGCGTGGCAGTCGACGCTGTGTCGGCCGCTACGGCGGCGATGGGATTCAGTTTCTGGACCCTTCCGTCCGGCGGTGAAATTGTGAAGCGCGTGGTGATTGATAGCCAGGGCGGTCTCATTCTGGTGGACGAGTTCGCTAACGGGGCCGACCCGGCTGCCCCCACAGATGGCGGACGCCTTTACTGCGTGCAGACGGCCGGCGGCAAAACGCAACTCGCCGTCCGCTTCCCGGGTGGCGCCGCCCAGATCATCGCGACGGAGCCGTAAGGGATGCCCGCCCCGCCCCTGGACGTCGAGACGTCCATGAAGTCCATGCTCGGGCACCTCGCCTTCGAGGTCGCGGTGCTTCGGGCGCAGGTGCTCCACCTACGGGCAGAAAACGAAGCGTTGAAAGCCGTACCCGCGACTCATGCCGATCACGACCAGAACCATCAAGTCCGTAGCTCCGTAGTGCTATAGCTCTTCCATGGCCAACCCGGGCGATCCGCAGCGAGGCGTCGCGTACCAGTTCGTGATTGGTCTCGTCAGCCAAGCCGATCGCTCGCTGTTCAAGGTGAGCCCGACGCTCGCCGCAGGCGACTTCAAGGTCAGCAAGGACAGTGGAGCCGCCGCGAACCTAGCCAGTCTCCCAACCGTGAGCCCGGCGGGCAGCTCGGATGTGGTCGTCGTGCTCTCGGCCACCGAAATGACCGCCGACGACGTTGTCGTCAATGCGGTGGACGCAGCTGGCGCCGAGTGGGACCCGGTTAAGATCGCGATCCGGCCCGAGCCCGTGCTCACGGAACCGGCGGGCGTCTTCGCGTGGAGCTCGGCAACGCCGCGCAACGTGCTGGCATGGCTCGGCGCCCTGTCGAGCAACGAGGTCCGCCAGACCAACACACTCCAGACGCTTCGGAATAGAGCCGACTCGGCCACCATCGCCACGGCCGCGGTCGCAGACGACGGCACGACGGCAACCAGGGACAGCTTCACGTAGCCATGGCGATCGACACCCGCAACAAGCGATTCGCGCTGATGCACCTCGACCTTCCGTGGCGCGTGCTGCCGGACCCCGATGGCGCGTTCGACGCGGGCGACCGGATGCAGCTCGCCATGAAGTACCGCGGCCTGGTGGCCGGAGGGGGCGGCGACGCGGCGCACTACTACAAACAGGTGCATCATCGTATGGGTCGCCAGCACGTGACCGCCGAGGCCGACGTGCCCCAGAAGTACCAGAAGATCGGATAGGAGAGCGCACATGCCCAAATACGAACCGCTCCCGGAGATCAGCGGCGCCGACGCCATGCTGTCCCTGCTCGCGTTCCTCCAGAACCCGATGCAGGTGAAGACGCGCCTGCACGAGCTGCTGGCCGTCCGCGACGAGATCAACGCGACCGTCGCCCGCGCCGGCAAGGCCGAGGCCATCGACGAGTTGCATGCGTCTGCTGTCGAGAACCGTCGGAAGGCCGACGACGAGTTCCGGGAGGCGCGCGAGAAGGCCGCCGCCACGGTCAAGGCGGCGTTCGTCGCGCGCGACGCCGCCCTGAAGGAGGCCGAAAGCACGCGCGAATTCATCGCCTCGGGCCGGGCAGCGCTGGCGGTGGAGAAGGCCGACTGGCGCGTCGAAGCGCTGCGCCGGCGGGACGCGCTCGACGCCCTCCATGCGGAGGCCGAGGCCGCTCGGACAGTCGCCGCCGCGATGGTCCGTGACGTCGAGGCTCTGAAGGCGGAGTGGACCGAGAAGGTGGAGAGGCTGAAGGCGGCGGGGGTCATCCTCGGGGTGCCGGCATGACCCCGATGCCGGGCTTCGTGAAGGATCTGCACGCGTACGACCGCCAGCTCCGCGTGCGCTGGAGCACGCACACCAGCCGTTGGCTGATCGAGCGCAAGCTGCCTCCCCGGAATCCGCAGTTCCTTCGCGAGATCCCGAATGCCTGGACGTCTCCCCGGGGGCTCGACCTCTACGAGGGCATCACGGAGGGCTACGTCCACGTGATGTCGGTCCATCCCGACCTGCTGGCGTGGTCCATCGTGGCGCCCGAGCTGTCCCGCTGCGACGCCGAGCGCGCGGGCGGGTTCGCGGGGCTGAACGCGGAGCTGGACGCCGCGGAAGCGCAGTGGCAGGCCGGGGTGGATCGCGAGCGGCAGAACTTCCTCGAGTCGGCCTCGCGCGCCGCCCATGACGACCTGGCCTGGGCAGACGGCCGGCGCGTCGTGGTGGGGGAGACGCTGGAGACGGAGGCGGGCGGTGGCGCTGCGTAAGACCAGGCTCGAGCTGCGTACCGCCGTCCGCGAGAACCTCGACGAGGCCACGGCGAGCTACTGGTCCGACGCGCAGCTCAACCGCATCCTCGATCGTTCGAAAGACCGCGCGTGGAACGAGGTCAAAAAGCTGAAGGACGACTTCTTTCTCCGTAACCGCACCTCGCTTGACGGCACGCTGACGATCCTCACCGAGTCCTACGCGGCGACAGGCTTCGAGTTGGTGGCGGGCACGCGCGAGTACACGCTGCCCTTCGACGTCAGCGAAGTGAAGCTGATCGAGGTGACCACGGTCGGCTACGAGACCGTCCGGTTTCTGCACCGTGATCTCGCGAGCTGGGAAATGCGCGGGCTGCGCGAGCTGACGGAGAACCAAGTGCCCGGCGTCATCTACTTCGACCTGGTCGGCGAGCGCACGCTGACCATTGCGCCAAAGCTCGACACCACGCTGGACCTGCGGCTCTGGTACGTGCCGATCCTGGACGATCTCGCGGCGGACACGTCGACGCTGGAGATGCCGCACCCGCTGTACATGGCCGTCGAGGAGTTCGCGACGGCGCGGGCGTTGGTGCAGGACCGGGAGGCGTCGGCGGCGGTGTGGGAACAGATGGGAGTGGCGACGGTGCAGCGGTTCATGGGCGGCCATCGGCGGCAGACACAGGACCCGGAACTCGTGGTGCTGTACGCGGCGGAGGAGTGGTAGATGCACGAGCAGTCCGAGACGATCCAGGACGCCTCGGGACGCTGGATCAACGTCTACGGCCGAGGGACACCGAAGGCGGGCCAGCCGCTGCCGAGCGTCCACGACTTCGAGCAGGACGCCTACGACACCGTCGACGAGGCGGTGGCCGCAGCCAAGAAGCGCTCGCAGATGGAGCGCTCGTCTGGGCGCGGAGGCCTGGAGCGTCTCTTCGGGGAGGACGCGCCCTGATGCTCGAAGAAGATCGGACGGACGACCAGTTCGTGATGAATCCTCGCCGGCCGACGCTGCGGCTGCACGTGGTGCGGATGCTCCCGCCCCGGCGCCCGTTCATCCCACCGCCGGGCGCAGACGAAGAGCGTCCCTTTGGGGAGGACGCGCCCTGATGGGCTACGCGAAGATCGACGATCGCGTCTCCGGCGGGAAGCTGGTCGAGTACGACACGTGTGCATGTCGCCACTGCTCCGCCGTCATCAAGATCGTCAAGCGACAGCCCCAGGGCGCCTACTGCATGCCCTGCGGCGGCCCCGTGTGCAACCGGGCGCCCTGTAACACGCGCTGCCGGCCGATGGAGCAGCGGGTGGAGCGCTTCAAGCGCGTCGTCGAGCAGCAACGCCGGAGCACCGCGTTCGCCCAGGCGGCCGGGCTCCAGATGAGGTAGAGCGACCATGGCCA
>ERZ1292642.1156-Hain-H14-01um-R1-1156-length-12933-cov-7_pt1 | contig 12933 bp, 19 predicted proteins | sample MGYA00564403_ERZ1292642 | MGnify/ENA primary metagenome ERZ1292642 (study PRJEB36523, sample SAMEA6512643) | groundwater metagenome | collected 2019-01-09 | study: AquaDiva: Metagenomics assemblies of 32 groundwater samples | reverse complement strand
GCCAAGGCACTGTTCGTGCGACTGATGGCAGAAGATACCGCCAGCAGTGGCGATGGGGTTGGCGATGACGGGCTTCTTCCTGTGGGCACTTACCACGACATCGCCTGCCAAGCAGTGACCGCCGCGGACGAGTTCCTGCAGCGGTTCTACGAACCGTAGCCGACTGCAGTCCTGCCACCATATGAGGGATAATATTGTCGATGAAAGACGAAGAGTATAGGGGTTGCACAGTACGCGAGCGACATAGATGGCGCTATGAAGTGGCTAAAGCCCGATCCTGCCGCTATATGAGGAGTGACATGACCAAGCTAACCAAATTCACCGACATTGCTCAGGACACCCCGCGCCTTGTCATAATGTTTCGGCAGGATGGCGACAACGAGATATTTCAATGGGGCATCGTCGGCAAGGTGCCAGTCTTGACCTTCGTTGGGGTTATTGCACGCGTACAGGCTGAGTTGCCACTTATCGAGCCAGAGGATGCAAGGTACAAGTGCCCTGAGTCCGCACTGGTGATTGCGTGGGACGAGGGGGAGCGCAAGTTCCATTGGTTCGTACACCCAAGTATCCCGGTGGACTCCCTCGTCGGCATGATGGAGATGATCAAGGCAACGCTTGTGGACACGCACATAGCACGGTCAGCGGCGGCGCAGCAGGTCATCCTCGGACCAGACGGGCAACCTGCGAGGAGATAGTAATGGACTACGATGGAAATATAAATGCTACAACTGTTCGCTGTTTTCGCCGCATTCCTGGTGGCAAGCTCCGCCACGGTGTCTGGCTGATGACGCAGCCGGTCGGATACCGCGGCATGTTCGTACACGGCGACAAGGATGAGGTCGAGCCGCCGCAGTTCACGGTGGAGCAACTGGCTGAAGGCGACATGAAGGCATGGAAACGGCTTACCGATTTATTCAGGGTCGAGGAGATCACGCCGGAGCAGGCGCTCGCGGAGCTGGCCAGCTGGCCCGAGGCCGCAACGGCGGCGCAGGCGTGCTTCGCCAGGCACCCAAGTGATACGTTACCGACAGTAAGGAACTGAGTAGAAAGGTGGTGTGCGATGGCAGAGGAGCAAGTATCTGAAGGCTTCCAGTCCCCTGGTGGCTTCGTCTTTGGCGTGCAGGGCTGGACTTGGGGCGAACCCAGACCGAAGTCGATCACCTTCTTCCTCGACGGCTCCGCCAAGGTGTGCGACCAGCACGGCAGGCCGATAAAGGGGACGGTGGTGGATAACAAGGAGGTGCTGTTCGCCCAGGGGCCACCGAAGAACGACGACATGCCGAACACCCGAGCGCACCTCGCCTCGCACGCACAGGTGGTGGCGGCACTTACCGCAGAGCGTGTGGACTGGCGGGCTCTGGTATGTGCGGGGTGGCCGCAACTGTCGTATGCCGACCTCAAGGCGCTGGCGGAACTCCCACCAACGCCCTTGGAGGAACTCAGAAAAATACGCGACCCTGCACTCCGCAAGGACGCGCTGCGGGCGAGGCGCGAGGCGGACGAGATCAGGACGAAGGAGCTGGCGGTGTCTGAGGAGGAGTAGTGGGCGGCAAAGCCCACGTCAGGATGAACTTCGACCATTCCCACCGACTGTAAATGTTGCGGCGCTAGCTTGGTTAGCCACTTGATCCAGTTGTCTTTATGCTCTGGGTCATTGTTGTGACAGATGCGATGGTATGCGACCGCATACTGATCCGTTGTGAAGCACTGAGCATCATTTCCAGCCATCAGTGAGCGTACTACCTTACGCCGTGAGTGTAGGCCAAGCTTCTTTATCAGGTCATCTATATCAATAGTCATTTACTCTTCCTTTCTTATACATACATACACATTACATACACACACCATCCCCCTCCCAAGCTCAATGGGGTACGTGTGTAGTGTATCACGGGGCGGTGGGCGGCGGAATATCGTCCGGCTTGCACACTATCAACCTGGCCCGATCTATTAACCAGCGTGCTCCAGCTGACACGTCTCCGCGCCCCCACAGGCGCAGTAACTTAACTTGATTGTCAGTAAGGTGTATGCATCTTACTTTGGTAGGAGGGTCATTCTTCGGTCGACCGGCCCCTGTTCGCCTACCACCACGCTTGCTGCCCATTCCTGTGTCCCTACGGATTTTCGATACCACATATCATACCGCCCCTAATCCGGTATTGCAATCAACGAATGCCGTCATTACGATTGCTCGGGTAGTGCGGGGCCCGCCCGCCCGCCGGAGGTTCCACATGCTCGTCGAGAAGGAAATAATCGGCCCAGGCACCTTCTGGTACACGGATCCGGCCGGACTCCCACGCAAGTTGGTAGTGACGCCGGAGCTGACGAAGCACTGGTACGAGCAGGGCGGCAAGATGCTCAGCGCGGGACTCACCATCCCAGTGCCGTTCGAGCACGACTTCAGCGCGCACCCGATGACGCCGAAGGACAAGCTACTCAACAACGCGGGCGAGGTGAAGGAATACCGGCTCAAGGGCAACGTCCTATTCGGCGTCGTGGACGTGCAAGACCCAGACGCCAAGCGCAAGATCGGCCACTCGATTCGCTGGACGAGTCCTTGGATCAACAGCTTCACAGATGGCGACGGGCGCGAATGGAAGAATGTCATAAGCCACTTAGCACTCACCACCAGACCACGCATTACCAAGCAGGCACCGTTCGGCAGCATCGCCACCGCACTGTCACTCGCTACCGAGACGAAAGCAGATACCCTTGGTGCCGGCGAGGCCAGGGAGGGCCTCTGTCTCTCTAAGGCTGGGAAATTGGTGCAGCGGAAGAAGGACAAGCAGCTGCGTCCGCAGTACCCCATCGCATTCTCCCTGCTCAGCGGTGGTGCCAAGTTGGCCCACGGTGACGACATAACAGAACTAGACGACGACGGCGAGGAGGCGAAGCCGAAGAAGAAGGGGAAGCCGAAGCCAGAGGCGGGGGCAGATGGCGTCGTACCAGACGACGACCTTGAAGCGGACGACACCGTACCCGACCTAGAACCATTCGCTGACCAGATGGGCGACGTGAAGATGGAGGAGCTGCTGTGCGACCTCCTCAACGCCCTCGGCGTGCCGATGCCGGATGCCGTCGGCGAGTCGGAGTTCAAGCGCGCGCTGTACGAGGCCACGATGGGCAAGATCAAGGAGCTGACGGCCAAGGCTCAGGCGGCAGGTGACGCAGGCGCACAGGCGGCCGGCACGAATACGACCTCACCCGCTGGTGGGAACCAACAAAATCCAATTATCCAGCAGGAGCAGCAACCCATGTACATGAGCCTTGAAGACATCGGGAAGATCACCGACCCGACGATGAAGAACGTCGCGCTCTCGATGTATAACGAGAACGTGAAGCTCCGGGCTGAGGTGGACGCCAGTACCAAGACCGCCAACAGCCTTCGAGATGCAAAACTGAAGGATGCCTCAGCACAGCGCGCAACGCGCGTACAGATGCTTGGTAAACTATCGCCGAAGGTCAAGACCGATCTCGATACGATGCTTGCTCTACCGTCGATGGCGCTTTCGATGGGCGACGAAGGGGCGGTAGTGGACCCGATGGCGCAGACCCTTGCGGTGTTGGAGAAGGGGTTGGCCGACATGCCACGCCTCCTGACGGTCGAGGCGTCTACGCTGTCCATGCAGCCGCAGCCGACCGACGACGAGATGTCGCAGGAGGCCATCGACAAGACCGCCGACAGCTTCGCGCGGATGATGGGATGCCCACCGGAGCAGAAGAAGGCAGGGTAAGGAAAAGCGGGCGGATAAGGTGCTGATACACCGAACCCGCCCTGAACACGCCAACCTAGATAGGAGGTCGGAATGCCTGTTTCTAATCGTACCACACGCTCCGCTAAGGAACAACGGAAATATGAGAGGAATCGGGAATACGCAAGAAGAGGAATGCAGAAGTACCTTGAACGGGGCGGCTGCATAGCGTGCGGTAGTGTAAGAGAAGACGAGAATGTTCAACACTGTAACAAGTGTCGTGATAGGAGAAGGTCTGCTACTCTAAGGCGACTGTATAAGGTTACTTTAGAGGAGTACGAAGAGCTTGCAGCTCTACAGAACTGGGTGTGCTGGATTTGCAAGGGCAAAGTGACATCAAAGAAGGGGAATCTACTTGTAGATCACTCTCATAAAACTGGCAAGACCCGCGGACTCTTGTGTACCAAGTGTAACGCAGGAATTGGCGGTCTTTGTGACTCGATAGAGATGCTAGAAAGAGCTATCGAGTACCTGAGAGAGTTCGGCGAGTAGATTCGACTTGTTAAGGAGTCCCTGACCATCCTGATGACAGATTCGTATGGCATAGTCCCAGGGCTGACGACCAGTCGTGAGACATATGAAAGTGAGTTTAGGTGGGGGTCTCAGTTCCAAGGGGTGTTCGCCAACGCGCTGATCGACGGCGCGGCGGTGGACAGCGGCAACTCACCGACCTACGAGCTGCGCCCCGGCCTGCTTCTGGGGCAGGTCATCTCGACCGCCAAGTACAAGCAATACTCACCGACCGCCACGGACGGCAGCGAGGTCGCCGCCGCGATCCTGGTCGAGGCCCTGCGCATGCAGGACTTCAACGGAAACAACGTAGACCGATTCTACGCGGTCCTCGTCGGCGGGCCGATCCAGGGGTCCAAGGTGCTCGGACTGGACCTGATGGCCCGCCAGCAGATGGACAAGTTCATCTTCGACGACATCTTCCAGATTCCCGGCAACCACTGGTTCCCGTGGAAGCGGTTCCAGACGAAGACCGCAGCCTACACAGTCGTTGCCAACGACAACTATACCCTATTCGATAACGTTGGTGCGGGAGCAGCGATCACGTTCACGCTGCCAGTGCTGGCGAATGGCTACCTGTTCGGCTTCCGTGTGCAGGCGGACCAGAACGTGACCATAGCGTCGAACGAGGGTGACAACATAATCGCCTTCAACGACGTGAGTGCAGACAGCGTGGCGTTCTCCACCGGCGGGTCACTGATTGGTGGCTTGGTGGTTGTGTACGCCAACCCAGGTGCGACGAAGTGGATCGTCGAGGACCATTCGGCTGGCGCGAACACGATCACGGTGGCGACGTGATAGAAGCGGGCGGGTAGAGTGTTGACAGCACTCATTCCCGCCCTGAGCACCCTAACCTTCGTAGGAGGTCGAGATGCCTGTTTCTAATCATACCAGAAATCTATCCTTGTCTGCCGCTAGGAACAAGAGGAGCCGAGATAAGAAGAGACAAGCAGGGCTGTGTATTAGGTGTGGGAAGGAATCAATTAGGATTCGGTGTGATGAATGCCGAGAAGCGGTCAATGAGGAGACCAACCAACGTAGGGCTAAGTTGGCACAAGATGGCAGGTGTCCTGGATGCGGCGAACCTAATGACACGGATGGATACAGGTGCTCTGATTGCAACGCAAAGCAGAGAAGGGCATACAAAAAACGGTACACAAAGAAGGTTGAGATTGGAACGTGCTCAACCTGTAGTGAGCCGGTGGATGATGGACGGAGATTTTGCAAGAGATGTTTGTTAAGGATGAAGGTTGCACGCGAGAAGTGGATTGAAGAGGGGCGATGCTGTGTCTGTGGAAGAGAGTCGGAACTAAGCAACCAATCGCTCAGGCATGGAGAGGGACGACGGAACTACTGTAAGGTCTGCTGGCTTAAGACCTTGGCGAATCGGGTTCTTGGGTCGATCAAGCACTGGAAGGTGCTGGTAGATAAACTGGATGCCTGCAATTGGAGGTGCCCGTACACTGGCGAGATGTTAGTCATAGGGGAAAACCTCTCATTTGACCACATTGACCCAGTCAGTAGGTTTCCAGAGAAGAGGTACGATCCTGAGAATGTAGAACCCGTATCTTGGCAAGCCAACATGGCCAAGAGCGGACTTACCAAGAGCGAGTTCTTGGCGCTGGTGGAAAAGATTCACCTACACGCCACTGTAAGGAGATATGCAGATGACGGTCAGTCTCCATAGCCTATTAACGCCGCAGGTGATCCTAAAAGCTGTGAGCAGGATCAGGAAGTTTCAAGGGCGCCTGGGTCGCTGGGTCGGCTTCCAGCCGAACCGATTCAATCCAGATAACGTCTCGCTTGAGGGACCGAGTGCTCGATACGGCGACACGCGCTTCGCCGCATTTAGGCTCGACGACGTGACGCGTGTAGTAGGCAAGGGCCGGGCACCGGGCACCGGACCGGCCTCGGTCGCCGTCAACCCCGTCGGCGACGTGCGGGTGTCCTGTGCAAGGTTCCATGAGAAGGTGCGGTTGCTTGGTGAGTTCCTTGGCAACCTGTCCCCAATCATCGGACCCAACAGCCAGATTGACACCGGCGGGCAGTCCTACATCGCACGTCAGACCGTCCACCTCGCCGAGAAGTACAATAACACCATCGAGCTGATGACCACAGGCATGTTCCAAGACAACCTGTACTTCCAGCTCAGTGGTGACAACCTGTTGCCGGTCATCGGTGCGCCGGTCTCTCCTGCCATCGGCGTGCAGATACCATTCCAGCTGCCTGCCGGCAACAAGAACCAGCTCAACCTCCTCGGCACCGGAAACATCATCCTAATCGGATGGCAGAACGCCGGCGCGCCACTCATCAAGAACTGCCTGCAGATTCAGGCGGCGATGACCCAGCTCAGTGGGTACCAGCCGAAGCACTTCTGGATGAACTCGATCATGTGGTACAACATCCTCCTCAATACGGAGGTACGCAATACCGCAGGTAGCGCCAACCAGCCATTTGCGACCTATGATCGCGTGCCAGAGATGGCGATGGACGGGATGCCGCAGCCGGAGTTCGCTGCGGAGCTGCGCGGTATTCCCTGGGTGCAGTGGCACATCGCTGACGACGTGCTGGTGACTGGCGGCGACATTGACCCAACATGGTCCAGCTCATCCGGCACCACGACGGTGAAGGTGTGCCCGGACAACACAGTGATTATCGCACCGGACCCATCGCCGGACTGGTGCGAGATGTATCACGGAGCGGAATACATCTCGGAGAACGCTGGGCAGCCGATGGTGCTGAAGCGCGGCTATACGTTTTGGAAAGAATGGGTGACTCAACCGAGTTGCATTGAGTTGATCGCGCTGATGAATATGATCCCTTTGCTATACGTGCCGAAGGCCATAGCTTTCCCGACCGTGGCGGGATTCTGACGTTGGATCAAATTCTAACCAAGGACAGGAGGTGATCCTTGTCGGATGCCGCAATTGCCACCGTCGTCACGGGACTCGTGACGATAGTAACACTGATATGCGGCGTCGTGACGCTGTGGATCAAGCTGAGCGAGAATGACCGAAAGATCGAAGCCAACACCGTGTTGACAATGGCCGGGACAACCGCTGCTACACAGAATGCGGTGGTAGCAGCGAGTGCAGCAAACCAAGCATCGGAGAAAGCTGATGTACTAATCGAGCAGATGAACGGCAAACTGGAGAACAGGATCGAGGCTATAGTCAAGACGCACACCGAACCGATAGCCTCCGCGCTGCGAGCACACGCCGAGCAGGACGACAAGAACATGGCAGAGATCAGGCAAGCACTTGGGGAACTCAGGGACAACACGAAGCGCTGACCATGCCGATTATACTGTCAACCCTGTTCTGCACCCCGCAAGACGTGTGGGACCTCCTCTCCGTCGAGGGGGTTGACCTGCGCGAGGACGACCACAACCTTGCCACCGGGCAGATCATCGAGACATCGGCAGCAGCGGCAGTGGACGCAACAAGCATATCAGTGCTAGCGCTGCCGGTGGCATTGCTCAGGGGAGCGGAGTTGGTGTTTGACCTAGCGGGAATGAGTGCTCCGGTGACTGCGAAGTTGACGGCCGCAGCGGCAGCCAACGCAACATCTATCTCGGTTACGGCGCTCACCACGGCAATTAACGCAGGTGCTCAAGCGCGCGACAGCGGCGTGAACGCTGCGACCGGTGCAAGGTTGGCAGTCGGAACCCGTAAGGGCACCAGCAAGGTCAAGCTGTACTGCAACCAGCGGTACGATGACAGTCAACTGAAGCTCTCTGGTACGGTGCTTGACTGGGCCACGACCGCCGCCGCGAAGTTCCTATGCACACGCCGGGCGCAGGGGTGCCCGAAGTCGATCCAGGCGAGCTATGAAGAGGCCATCGAAGAGATGCGCATGGTGCAGTGCGGGCAGCTCTCTATCGAAGACATCGGCACGCGCGGTGTAGACTGGCCGACGGTGACGAACGTAATCGTCAACCCCGGATACGACGGAATGCGGGCGCGGGTGCAACCGAACATCAGTGAGCAGACACCGACGGCGTACAACCAGTTCATCGACTGGAACTCAGCTGTCATACTCGGGTACTAATCCTCAAGGGGATCACGGCAATGGCTCTCACGAATGTATCAAGCGGCGCGACCAAAGTAACAAAGGTCTTGAATGCTGTCAACCAAGAGGTGACGATCTGGTGCGCCGGACAGGCGAAGGTTGGCATCAGGATCATAACCGTCACCGGCACGCCGACGATCAAGTTCACCGGCTCCCTAGACGGCTTGACGTTCAACCCGCTGACCGTGGGGGCTTACCCATCGGCTACACCACCGGCTAGCGGAGTGACTGAAGCCACCGCCGCCGGCGACTACGAGGTGAACGTCCAAAACTATCAATTCATCCGCGCACAGATGACAAGCGGAGCTGGCCCAGCCACCGTCATACTGGCGGCATCGGTCGACAGTTCCTACCAAGAGGCATATTTGGTAGGGCAGAGTGGGGTCAACCTGAGTGCTACCCTATTCCCTTCTACCACCTCCACCGCCGCCGACCTTAACACGATGACTATCCCTGGTCAGACCAACCGCACTCTCAACCTGACCTTCCTTGAAGTAGCAATGGTGGGACCAGGGCAGGGTGGCAACCCACAGCTGCGCATATGGGATGGAGCAGTCGGAACCGGCGTACCACTCTACAGTTGCTTCCTGACCACACCGGTCGGCAGCGTCGGCTCGGTGCAGAAGATCAACCTGCCGGAGGACGCACAAGGCAACGTTGGAGTCCAGGGTACTCCAGGTAACGCACTGGTCATCCAGATTCGCAACCTTGGCAACGTCAGCACCGTCATCAATGCGAGAGCGAGTGCATTATAGCCGCTGTATATACGGGTATGCATATGTCCTAGAATCGCACAGGATGCCCCTAGAATCGCCCGTGTTCGTCGGATGGGAATCCGTTCCGTCTGTGTCCATGAAAACGCGGCTACGGCCATCCTAGGCGATTCTAGGGACATTCCCATAGGCGGCACGGTACACGGGAAATCCGATGCCGGCGAATATAGTTCCAACCGCACCGACCGAGGGGATCACTTACTGCACAGCGGTCCCGATCACCCCACCAGAGGCGACACTCGGCGACGCGCTAATCACTCCCGCTATCATCCCAGTGGTAGAGGGGCAGACCATTGTTGCAGTGGTCAAGCTCTCGGTCAACGGACACATCACCGGAAACAACACCTTTGTGTTCTTGCAGACTGACCTCGGCGACGGAGTGTGGGTTGATGTGGCATGGTGCAGGACAGGTATTACGGACGGCAGCGCCACCTTCGTGCTGTGCGGCGGCGGAGTCGGTGCCATGAACAATGCTTTTGGACCCCTACGGTTGGGTGGCAGCGCACCGACCACGCAGGCCAACGGATCGAACGCTGTGCCGCTGGGAGGGCGTGTGCGGTTCACCGGGTTCTCGGCACTGACTGGCGGGAGCAGTTCTGTGGCGGGCACGGTGCCACTGATGAGTGCGACCATACTGTACAAATTGCAGAATCCAAGGTGACGTATGCCAACAGGATCGAAGGTTCATAAGGTGTACCAGGTGCTCCTCCGCCAAGGCATGAGCAAGGGGAGGGCGGCACGCATCGCGCAGTCGAAGACGGGCCAGTCACTACAAACTGGTAGACCGCCGAAGGGCAAGCGGTGACGCAGAACACCATCTAAGGTAGAATCATGAATCCCGACCCAGCCAAGCACGCTGTCACAATTTGGAAGGACGGCACCTTCAAGGTCTGGGGTGTGATGGATGCTTTCTACGCGCAAGCGGACCCCGACTTCTTCTTGAACATCGGCATGGCAGAATTGCTGGCGGAGATGGAGAAAGACTTCCAAGAGGAGATGGGGCGTCCCAACGCGGAGAAGGGTGCTGCACTCCGGGCCATTGTAAGTTGAGCGGCTTATGATTCAGACCATCTACGTCCGGGCAACGCGCGCCGCCGTCCGCAGTGCGATATCGCGCATACCACAGGAGGCGCGAGCGGGTGGAGCCACGGCCAACGCAATGATGGTCTGCTGCGGGATGGCGGCGCTGGGGCGTATTAGCCGTGCATTTATTGTTAAGTCGCTTGGTGGGACAGACGAGGCGGGAGATAGCTGGCTTCCACTGAAGCCAGCAACCATCGCATACAGTCGCCGCCACAGAAAGAAGCCGGGTGATACGAAGGAGTCGCGGGTATTCAGCAGAGCTAAGGAGATGCCTTGGATACCTAAAGCAAGAATACGCGCTGGATACACTCCATCCTATGCTCTGACCAGAAAGCAGAACGACCGTTGGTGGGAGGTATACGGCCAAGGATTGGCTATGTTCAAAGGGAACAAGGGGCACGCTGCAGCACGAGCATGGGTAATTCTCAAGAGTGAGGGTGCCACGACTCTGATGGCCCAATATGGCAACGCCAAGGTGAAAATACTGAATAGTACCGGCCTACTTCTTAGCACTTTGGAACCAGGCTCCAAGTCCTCTGGACAAGTGTTCCGCGTGGGACCGGGGGAAGTTATTGTTGGTACTAACCGCAGGTGGGCTGGAAAACACCATAAGGGTATACCAGGTCGCCTACCGCAGCGACGACTGTGGCCGGAACCCCGCAGGTGGCCCTCGTCGTGGTGGCTCGACATTGCCGAACAAGGTCGGCAGGGGTTAGTAGACATTGCAGTACAACTGATTATAGCCTAAAGAAAGGCACAAAATGAGGGAGGAAGATGATGGGCACCCCGAAGAATTAGAGGAAGTTAGAACTTTTGAAGAGATACGGATAGAAGGCAGTATGCGCCCAGGACGGGCTGCACTATTACTCCTTCATGGTGTTGATACATTCGAGCGGGTACATAATAGGCGTGTCAGCCGATTGTATATAACACTATATGACACAAATGTACGATGTGAAGCGTTCTACAACGAGATGAGGGATGGACCATGAGCGAGAACAACGGCGTCATCAGAGTAGGAAGGAAGGGACTGAAGAAGTTTGCCTTCGGTGAGGACGGACCCGTATTCGAGGTGGATGTGGTAGTGGCCTTCCAAGAGTGGATCACCACAGACGCGAGCTTCCGCCAAGAGGATGGCACCGGTCCGATCCTCTCTACCGACATGGCGGCGTACCATCTTGCCGCTGTAGGATTTGCCGAGAAGATAAGTGGTAACGAGCCTAACCCACTGACTGAAGCTATGGCGGCAGAGCGGTGTATCAATCGCCCAAGCAAGATTACCACTGCCGAAGCGCTCGACTTCATAGCGCGCCTGCGCGAGCAGTACGATGAGTTGGTCGTTTTTTTTCAACCAAGATCACGGGAAAGGCTCGCCTCGCCAGATATTTCGGAGGGGGCCTCGGCACTGCGCTTTTCGACGGAGGAGAGTTGACCGACTTCGATGAGCGGGTTCTCCAGACGACGATGATGAAGGTGCAGGCTTGGGAGCTGATAAACAACCCCGAATACTGTGGGCAGCTAACGATGGAGCAGCTCCACAGGCTACTAATTGAGGCAGGGTACTCCGAAGAGTCAGCCCAGAAGGCAGCATCACAGCGCGGATGGGATCGACTCAGTGCTGGGATGGTAATGTGAAGACCGAGCTTGAGACCTTCGATGGTCTCGACAACCGTAAGGAGGTAATGATCCTCCTCCAGCGCCTTGGTAGTGACCAGCGGAGGGCGCGGTTCCTAGAGTCACTGATACCATCGTCCCTCAAGGGGTTCGCCGGGTGCCCGATGAAGGTGACAGCAAGGTGTGACCCAATCTCGGCGTACTATATGCTGGTGGGTGTGTGCAATGAGTTGGGGGTATCCATCAACACAGCGGTACGTAGGTTGGACAAGGTGGTAAGTAAGCAGTGATAGACGCACTACTTTACAGTGTGCGCGACAACATCCGCAAGGCCGGTATCAACTATGACGAGGCCAGTTGCGAGATTATGGACAGTGGCCAACCACCACCTCGATGTGGAAACTTCTTCGCAGCTGTACACGACGGGATGATACGCTCGGACGCCGACAACCAGCTAAATGAGTGGTACGAGTTCTCGGTGACACTTACAATGCGCGTGACCGTGCCACTAGACCGTGTTGGGGACCAGCAGTTAGCGCGGAACATAGCGCGCGTTCCGCTGGGAGAGAGACAAGGGTTCTATGCCAAAGCCGACCGCCTGCGGCGACTGCTGCATATGAACTGGAACGTAGTAGTAGTCACCGGGCGGACCCCGAATAGTGCCAACGATAACTTGGCAGCATGGGCGACGGGTACAGTGTACGGGTTCTGCGAGCCAATGCGGTTCCTCAGCATGGAGTCGCCGAAGTTAGTAGGGGGTGAGTGGTTCAGCGCGGAACCGGATGCGGAGGACATAGGCATGAAGGCGACACTGACCTTCGGGCGATGCCGCAGGTTCCAGCCGGTGACAGAAGCATCTGGACCATTTGTGTAGGGCAGTGTATGGCAGGGATCATTACATTGGGTGGCGACTATACAATACATCTGACATATAAGCACAATGGATTGGACGAGGGAGCCATGACGGATATGTGGTTGATTGCTTGTATGCCGCATGTGACTGATTTCCGCACCTCATCATACCAGCCGATCTATCTGCGTAGTAACGATACACGGGCGGTCACGTGCGCGGAATGCAAGAAGACGAACATATTCAAGGAAGTTCAGCGGAAGGAGACCCCATAATGGGGCGA
>ERZ1292642.1155-Hain-H14-01um-R1-1155-length-12937-cov-6_pt1 | contig 12937 bp, 31 predicted proteins | sample MGYA00564403_ERZ1292642 | MGnify/ENA primary metagenome ERZ1292642 (study PRJEB36523, sample SAMEA6512643) | groundwater metagenome | collected 2019-01-09 | study: AquaDiva: Metagenomics assemblies of 32 groundwater samples | reverse complement strand
CCGCTCAGGTCCGAGCCGCTCAGGTCCGAGCCGCTCAGGTTCGAGCCGCTCAGGTCCGAGCCGCTCAGGTCCGAGCCGCTCAGGTCCGAGCCGCTCAGGTTCGAGCCGCGCAGGTTGACGCCTGCCGCCAGTGCCGCCTTAATCGTCGCCAGCATCGTGTTGTCTTCAATATCGTGCTCGAACAAAATGCGACCGGTCCAGCGTGAGGCGATTGTCATTCTCATTTCTCTCTCCTATGGGTGTTTGCTATTTTTGCTGCCGATGAATTACTTTAGCTCACTAAATAAAAAACAGCAAGAAATAATTTATTTTTCTAAAAATTCCTTGGCAGCTTGCGTATTTATCTTTAGTGGCCTAAAGTAGACTCATGGAAACCAAAAAGTTAATCAACCTGCTCGGTGGAACTGCGAAAACTGCCGAGTTATGCCAAGTTACGCAAGGAGCTGTTTCGCAGTGGATCCATCATGGAATTCCAGATGCGCGCCTGATGTTCCTCAAGCTTGCTCGTCCCGATATATTTACCGCGCTCGAATCGCACGCCGACAAACATCTGCCGTACGATATTCCGAACGGCGGCTTGAAGCGAGAAACAAAGGCATCGGTCGGCCGTCAGCCGGTGGACCCGAAAAAGGACTTGACGTGAGATCAATTAAGCCGTCTCTGCGCATCGAGATGCGCAAGCAGCGCCTACTCGTCAAGCGCATGCATATCGACACAAGCGCGCGATTTGCAGAAGAATTGAGTGCGTTCACCGCTTTGTGCATCAGGCTAATCTGGCGAATGAGGATCACGGCGAAATGAAAATTCTATCCGCGTCCGAAGTGAAAGAAACCGGCCTATATTGGTGGCGTTCATCACGGGAAACGCACTGGATGATCGTCAGGGTCATGAATCGCGAAAGCGGCGATGTGCAAGCACTCAAATTTCGCTGGGTTGAGGACGCTTTCTGGAATTTCGAATCTCTACACGGCGAGTTCGTCGGACCAATCGAGGCGCCGAACAGCCTTCTGAAATCTTCCAGCGAAAGTGGGGTTGGCGCATGAAAATCCCCGCGAAAAACACGACCGCAAACAGAATGATGCATCTGCTATACGAACAAGGCGCTATGACGCTTGAAATGCTGGTAGACGCATTACCGGGTGTGCCGCGCAGGAGCATTATAGGGGCCGCCACTTCATACCATTTGTGCAGCAAAGTGCGCGGAAGCTATGAGCTGCCTGTGAATTTGCGCCACCACCTTAATGATTGTCAGCGCCAACAGGTGGCCGAAGTTGCACCTAAAGTCACGCCACGAACTTTCAATATCTGGACGTCGCAACTGACTGGGTACGAAGCAGCGATGCGGAAAACGATGCGCGCATGAACATCTTCCATCTCAACGAGATTCGCGATCAGGCCGAACATGCGGCAGAACAGGGCATGGGGCCGCAGGCCTGCCAATACCAGGCGGATTCCGCTGCGGCTGAAGAATGGCGGACCGCATATTACGCCCGCATCCGCGAGCTGGCCGTGGAGTGTGCATCTTGAACGCTATCGCTTGGACAGCGGCCGCACTCAGCGCCGTCTGCCCACCTCCGGGCACAGGTTCGACACGTCAGCACAAAAGTAAGCGCAAGCAAGCTCTCGACGCGATTGTCAGCATCATCGTCAAGAGGGAATTCTGTCGGTCCGATGAAATCCAGGCCGACCTGGCCAATGTGCAAATCGATCTGTGCTTGACCCAAGTTCGCATCTATCTCACCGAGCTTTGCAACGAAGAGCGAATCGCGCGGAGCCGGCCGCAATCCGGCGAATTCTATATTTATTCACTCGCGCCGATTGCGCCGGAAGGCGATGCATGAACCACGCCGACGCAATCAAAAAATGTATCGCCGACCAAATTGGAAGCTGGCTTTACCAAGATGTCGGTACGCTGATAGGGATGGGTGTCGACAGCTTCGACGCCGTCGAATTGCTGATGCGGGTAGAGGATTCACTGGGCATCGAAATCCCCGACCCTGCAGACGGATTCAGGGCTCTTATGGCGATGACTGTCGACGAGTTCGTCGAGTTCTGCATGCAGTATGCCAAAACCGTGCCAGACGAACTATGAGCGCACTTTTTCGCCAGCGCGACTCGATTCGCGATTCCAACCCGGCAGCGACACACGCCTACCGCGAGCGCACCGCGATGCTGGCGCCATCGCTGAGCAACTCATTCCGCTGCGCCGACTGCGGGAAGGATAAAGCATTGAGCGGGCGGCGCCGGAAGCCTGCGCCCTGGACATCTAAGATGCTTTGGACCTGCGCGGACTGCGTCGAACAAAACAAAGCCGGCACCCGCTGCGAACGGGAACCGGCTTCTGAACAATCACTATGTGAGGTAGCGAATGTCTGACCTGAGTGTAGTCGAGTATTCCGATTTCATCAAATCGAAGAGCCAGGGCGGTGCCGATACAGGCTTTGCCCCGGTGTGGATGCCAGACTTTTTATTCGACTTCCAAGCTGATCGCGTCGAGTGGAGTTTGCGCAAGGGTCGCGCCGCACTATTTGAGGACTGCGGCCTTGGCAAAACAATTCAGGGGCTTGTCTATGCATCCAATGTGGCGCGCAAGCGCGGCAAGCCCGTTCTGTACCTGACGCCGCTGGCGGTTGGCCAGCAAACGATCCAGGAGGCTGAGAAATTCGGCATTCAGGCGCGCCTGTCAAGGGATGGCGTCATTCGTCCCGGCGACCACATTGTTGTCGCTAACTACGAGCGCTTGCACTACTTCAATCCACATGATTTTTCCGCTGTGGTATGTGACGAATCGAGTTGCATCAAAAATTTCAGCGGCGCACGTAGCGGCGCGATCACTTCATTCATGCGCAAAGTCGAGTTTCGCTTGCTGCAGACAGCTACGGCTGCGCCAAACGATTTTGTCGAACTTGGAACGTCGTCCGAAGCCCTTGGCTATATGGGCCATATGGACATGCTGAATCGTTTTTTCAAAAACAATCTGAACAACAGCGCGACCGGTCGCATGCGCGGCGAGGTTATCAAATGGCGCCTGAAAGGGCACGCCGAATTGCCGTTCTGGCGCTGGGTGTGCTCATGGGCCAGCGCAGTCCGCAAGCCGTCAGACCTGGGTTACAACGATGCCGCCTTTGTCTTGCCGGCTTTGAATGAGGTCGAGCACTTGGTAGAAGTCAACTCTCTTGCGGATGGGATGCTTTTTTCGATGCCGGCAGTAGGTTTGCGGGAACAGCGCGAGGAAAATCGCCGCAGCCTGCAGGAGCGATGCGAAAAAGTGGCAAGCCTCGTCAACCATACAGGCGAGCCGGCAATTGTCTGGTGCCATCTGAACGACGAGGGCAACCTGCTAGAAAAGTTGATTCCCGATTCCGTTCAAGTGGCCGGCAAGGATAGCAATGACGCCAAGGAGGAAAAGCTGACCGCATTCGCCGAGGGAAAGGCTCGCGTCATCGTCACGAAACAGAAGATCGCTGGATGGGGGGTGAACTGGCAGCACTGCAACCACATGACAGAGTTCCCCTCCCATTCGTTCGAGGGCTACTACCAGAAGGTGCGCCGATGCTGGCGATTCGGACAAAAACGCGCTGTCACCGTGGACATCGTGACAACCGAAGGCGAGCGCGGCGTGATGCGCAACCTGCAGCGCAAGGCAGCCCAGGCTGACGAAATGTTTTCTCGTTTGGTGGCCGAAATGAATAATGCTCAAGGTATCGAGCGCGTAAATAATTACACGAAACCCGTTGATGTACCGCAATGGTTGCGATAAGATAATGATTCGGCTTGATCTCCGAATTATTTGGTAAAGCTCCACATGCGCACTGGCCGGTACCAACTGGTTAGATCAACTTCCGAAAGGATGAGTGCGCAGGTGGAGCTTTTTTATTGGGCGAATGAAATGAGTTTGAGAGATAGGATAGGTCCAGAGAATCCATTATTTGGAGATGGAAAAACAGAATCTCATGGCTATGTCACGTTATCTTCAAAAATATGGGGTGATGATGTTGGCAAATATGAGCACAGGGTGGTGATGGAAAAAATCATCGGGAGGAAATTGCTTTCGACAGAGATTGTTCATCACATCAATGAAGACAAAAAGGACAATAGCCCAGATAACTTAAGCATCGAATCAAGAGCAAGCCACAATCGCAAGCATGGAACTGGCGAACTTCTATCGTGCGGAAACTGCGGAAAGACTAGATGGTATTGCCCGGCGCTGATATCTCTACTTAGGTTGCCGTATTTGTGCCGAGCCTGCTACGTTGATAGGAAAGACGAAAAACATCCATTGGCGAAATTAACAATGGCAGAGGCTAACAGAATAAGAGAGATGTCTGCAAATGGAATGAAAGGGAAAGATTTGGCGAAGATGTTTGGTGTTACGCCGGTCTCTATCAGTGAAATAATCAACATGAGAAAATACAAATGACTATCGCCGATCAAGTAATTACTGACAAGTACGCAATATATCTAGGTGATTGTGTTGAGGTGATGCAGTCATTGCCATCTGAATCGATACATCTTTCCGTGTACAGCCCGCCATTTTCCGGCCTTTACCAATATTCTAGCCACGAAAAAGATCTATCAAATTGCGATAGCTATGAATCGTTTTTTGATCATTACACATTCGTAGTGCGCGAACTTGCGCGCATCACAAAGCCTGGACGCATGTCGTGCGTGCATTCCATGGATGTCCCGCGCAGCAATAGCGGAACCGATTCCTATCTCGACTTCCCGGGAGATATCATCAAATTGCACGAACGCGAAGGCTGGCATTACGCCGGGCGTCACGCAATATGGAAAGAGCCGCTTGCCGTTCGTTTGCGCACGATGCAAAAAAATCTGGCGCATGCATCGCTGGTTGCTGATTCGATGGATTGCGGTGTTGCATCCGCAGATTACCTATTACTGTTCCGTCGCACAGGTAAAAACGAGGTGCCGGTAATGCATCCGGTCGGAATGCTCGATTATGCCGGTGAGCGCGCAATGCCAAGCGATATTCTGTCGTATCGAGGATGGACTGGAAAACAAACAGAAAACCGGTTTTCGCATTGGATATGGCGTCAATATGCCGACTGCATGTGGGACGATATCCGCATGAATCGCGTTCTTCCGTACCGCGAGGCGCGCGACAGCGAGGACGAGAAGCACGTACACCCATTACAGCAAGATGTCATCGACCGGTGTGTAATATTGCGAACAAACCCAGGCGAAACAGTATTCACTCCATTCATGGGTGTCGGCTCCGAGGTCTACAGTCCGGTTCTGCTTGGGCGCCGCGGCATCGGCGTCGAGCTGAAGCCGAGCTACTACCGTCAGGCATTGAAGAACGTGGAAATGGCGGCCGCAGGCAGGCGCGACAGCGAAGAAAACCACGAGCTCAGTTTTGATGCTGGCGAGAGCGAGGCCGCATGATCCCCCACTCTCACATTCTGCCCGCCGCCGGCGCAATAGGCTTTGACATTCGTCAATGGGAGGCCTTTTGACCCAAGCTCTCATCATGCGAGATCGCAGCGTGCAGCTATCCGACGCTGAGAAATTGGCCGCGACCCGCGCGCTCGAACAAGGGCTGCGCGGTGTCGACGAAAAGAATCATAAGCGGTGGCAGCGCTTTCTGCGCGAGGTGTTCTCGCTTGAGGATGGCGAGATTGCCGAGGTCGGAACGCGCATCCCACGGAGCGGCGCATTTCATCGCTTTCACATGGCGATCGAGCAGGCTGTGTTCAACGCGCAGGATCGGTTCGCGCAGTTCGAGATGTTTCGCAACTGGGTAAAAATCGGGTCCGGACATATCGTCTGGGTACCAGGCGCCAAGGGCGGCATCGTGCCGCTGCCAAAGTCGATCAGCTATGCAGACCTGGAAGAAACAGAGATGCGCGAGTTCCACGACGCGATGCTCGCGTTCCTGCGTGGGCCGCATGCTGCCCCGTATTTGTGGAATCAGCTCTCGCCGGCGCAGGCTGCCGAGATGATCGAGACTGTTTTGCGTGGATTCGACAAATGAAGCCTTGCGCCCACACATCGACCTGCCAGCACCGCCTGCGCCACGGCGATGCCGAATCCGGCTGCACATTGAAATCATCGCAGACCTGCAATGCAGCGAAACTCAATCGATGGTTTTATCCGATGGCGCATGTGGTGCGCTTGATTGTCGCGAAAAGGACTGCGGCATGACCATCCGCTCCGAACAATTGCCGCGCATCGTCTGCCAGTTCTCGTGTGGCGCCGCCTCTGCGGTCGCGACAAAGTTGGCGCTAGCCCAGTACGGCGCAACGCATGACGTGCAGATCATCAATGCATTTCTCAAGGAAGAGCATGAGGACAATCGGCGTTTCGCTGCAGATTGCGAGCGGTGGTTCGGCCGTGGCGTCGTGACGCTACGTGACGAAAAATTCGGCGCCAGTGTGATTCAGGTTTTCAGGCGCAAGCAGTACATGAAAGGCCCAATGGGGGCACCGTGCTCGCGTGAACTCAAACGCAAGGTGTTAGAAGCTTGGGCGCAGCCCGGCGACATCATGGTCTTTGGCTACACCGTTGAAGAGTCCGACCGCCTTGATGATTTCCGAGACCGGAATCCAGATCGTCCGGTATTGGCGCCGCTGATCGATGCTGGCTTGGGCAAGTCCGATTGCAAAGCAATGGTGCAGCGCGCTGGCATTGCGCTACCGATTATGTACCTGATGGGTTACGACAACGCGAACTGCATCGGATGCGTGAAGGGCGGCGAAGGCTACTGGCGCGCGATCCGCGAAGACTTCCCTGAATACTTCGAGGCGATTTGCTTGCTACAGGACGAAATCGGCGAGGGCTCATGGTTCCTGCGCTATCGGTCTGGACCGAAGAAAAACCAACGCTTCCCGCTGCGCGACCTTCCCACTGGCCCGGCGCGGCGCAATGAGGCGTTGCCCTCCTGCTCGTTCTTCTGCGACATGGCCGAACAGGAGTATGCATCGTGAGATCAGAACAACTGCGCCGCAAGACCCCCATGAAGCGCACCGCATTCAAGCGCGCGGTGAAGGTGGTAAGTGGTAAGCCGAAAGTGATGAAATCGAGCCAACGCGCCGTCAATGGCGCCGACAAGGTTTTATGGAATGCGCTCGCCGCCTTGGGCTGTATCGCCTGCCGGTTGGATGGCCGGTTCAATTCGGTGGTCAGCATTCACCACATCGACGGCCGCACGAAGCCGGGATGCCATCAAAAGGTTCTGCCGCTGTGCGCTGGCCACCACCAGGACGGCACCGGTCCGGACAAATCGCTGATTGCCGTGCACCCGTACAAGGCGCGATTCGAAGCGCGATACGGTCCGCAGATGGATTTGCTGGATGAAGCCATGGAGTTGCTGCCATGACCATCAATATTCCACTCGATCCCGTCGACGGCGACAACGTCATCAAGCTTTCCGCACCATTCAAGAAGCCGGTCCCTGAGGGCCAGTTTCTGATGGTTGGCCCGATGCCATGCTGTCATTTCAACGGACCATTCATCGTCGACGACACGCTCGCCGAGGTCACATGCGGCAAGTGCCAGGCGAAGCTGAATCCGATGTTCGTACTCAAGCAACTGGCCCACCAGGAAACCCGCTGGCATGAAAGCATGAGGCGGTACCAAGGCGAAATGAAGCGGCTTGGGGAGCGCAACAAGACCAAGTGCCAGCACTGCCAGAAAATGACCAGGATTAGCCAATCATGAAGCCAATCCACCGTGGCGCCCTAATCAACCAGCGCGGCGGCGTGTCGGCGCTGTGCTTTGTCCGGCCGCGCGCCATCAATCTCAAGTCCGCCACTTGGACGAATCGGGATGAGGCGGTGACGTGCAAGAAATGCCTTGCTGCGATGAAACCGGGGGGCAAGTGACAACCGAGCTACCAGAACCACTAACGCCGACAGATTGCGATCTGAGCGATTTCCAATATATGGAACTCGACGTGCGACGGTTACGCGATTCGAAATTTGCCGCATCGGTTGACGGCGAGGCATTTCGAGCTGGGGTGCTGTTGTGGTGCGCAGCTTGGCACCAAATCCCGGCTGCATCGCTTCCTGATGACGATATCGAACTTGCGAATCTCGCCGGCTATGGTCGGGTCATCAAGGAATGGCGCAAAGTTCGCGCCGAGGCGTTGGCAGGATTTGTGAAGTGCTCTGACGGCCGACTATATCACTCCGTCATAGCTGAGAAGGCGGTTTCCGCGCACCAAGCGAAGCTGCGTCACGCGCACGGTAAAATGTCGGAGAGGGTCCGGAAAGAGAATGCAAAGCGCGCCAAGGAAAACATGCCGGTGCTCGGAATTCCGACGTTCGAGCAGTGGAATTCCGGCGCATACACAGACGGAATTAAGCCGGAAAACCAAGCAATTCCAACGGAAAGCAAAACCACTTCCGCCGGAATTCCGGCGGAAAACCCTCTTAGAGGGAACGGAGAGGGAACGGAGAGGGAGAGGGAACAGAACGGAGAGGGAGATTTTAAAGCTGTAGGCGCCGAGCTTGAAATTGCTCCGCCTTCGGCTTCGCCTGAAGCCAAGGCAGCGGACGAATCTCGTGGATCGCGACTTCCGAAGGAATGGCATCTGCCGAAGGCTTGGGGCGAATGGGCGCTGGCAGAGCATCCGACCTGGACGCCTGACCATGTGCGGAGAGTTGCCGAAAAATTCCGTGACCACTGGATCGGCAAGGCCGGGAAGGATGGCCGGAAATCGGATTGGTTGGCGACATGGCGCAATTGGGTGCGGAACGAAAGCGCATTGACACATCGCGTGCGACCGCCTGCACAGGACCAGGATGAGGTCAATCGCAGGGCGAAGGAAATGCTGTTCGGGGAAAAGCAGGAGATCATCGATGTGTGAGGGCGATTTCGACGAATTTGTGCGGTTGCTGGACGATGCCTACGTGTTTCAACGGGAAAAGTTGACGCCTGAAGCGAAGGCGGTTTTTTTCCGTGCGATGGCCGCTTATCCGGTCGCCGTTGTCCGCGCGGCCATGTCGGCTCACATGATTGATCCGAAAGTCGGCAAATGGGCGATGCAGCCCGCCGACTTGATCGCTCAAATCCAAAGCGCGGCTGGCGGCGATGGCCGGCCTGGTGCCGAGGAGGCATGGGCGATCGCGCTGACGAGCCGTGACGAAGCGCAAACAGTCGTGTGGACGCAGGAAATCGCCGAAGCCTTCGCCGCTTGCCGACCGGTGCTGGAAGCGAGCAACGCCATCAGCGCGCGCATGGCGTTCGTTGAGGCCTACACGCGACTGATCGCCGCGGCTCGCGCCGGCGCCGTGCCGGTTCAATGGTGGGCATCACTCGGATGGGATTTGCGGATGCGTGAGGCGGCGCTCACGAAAGCCTCGTCGGCCGGCCTGCTGCCTGCGCCAACTGTCGCGGCCATGCTTCCGCCGCCGGTCGGCGCCCAAAGCGGCGATTCAAACGCCAATAACCAAATCAGCAAGATCAAGGAAATGCTGGCAAAGATGAATGCGGAGAGGCGGCGTGAGACTGAGTTGCACGCCCAGCGCAAGCGAGATGCAGATGCCGCACGTAAGCAGGAGATTGCTCAGCAAGTCGCGGACTATCGGGATGCAATCGACCGGCCGGCCGACGAGTCGGCATGACCTGCGCCCAATGCGCAATCGCAGCCGGGCCGAAGCGCCTGCGGACGAGCGCGGTGAATTTTGAATGCATCGCCTGCTGCTTGCGTTGGCTCGCCGGCATGGACGCTGAAACGATGAGGCTGAACGCGCCGGTCATTGGCCTGATTTCAGGACCGGATTTTCTTGAAAAAGTACGAAAGGCATGGATGGAAAAATGAAAATATTCATATCTGGACCAATGACCGGCATCCCGGATTTCAACTACACGGCATTTAATGCCGCAGCGGAGAAATTGCGCAGCATCGGTCATGAGGTAGAGAACCCAGCCGACAACCCGATGTGCGATACATGGGCGGCATACATGCGGCTATCGATAGCGCAGATGCTGCGGTGCGATCAGGTTGTCATGCTGCCCGGTTGGGGTAGCTCTCGCGGCGCGTGTATCGAGGTCGATCTGGCCGCAGCACTGGATATCCCGTGCGCGATGATTGATGTGATTTTGGGCCGCCATAAAAAATGAACGAGCAGATCACAGTTGTCCTCCCTCAGGCTATCAGCGCTAACGTTTATTGGCGAACACGAGTCATCAAAAATATCGCGATGACATATGTGAGCGCAGAAGCCAAGGCATTCAAAGCTGAAGTGGCACGGCGCCTGCGTGCTGTTGGTGTTGCCTCGCCTCTGCCGGGGCGCGTGGCTGTTTCGCTCACGATGTATCCGCATCGGCCACTGGATTTGGCAAGGCGTATGCAGAAGCTCGGCGCGGCCTGGGATGATGGTGTTCGGTCCATCGATTTGGATAACTCGATCAAGGTGGTGCTGGATGCGATGAAGGGCATTGCATTCGACGACGACGTATGGGTGCGCGAGATAGTCGCCAGGCGCGCCGAGCCAGACGGCGAGGCCCGGGTCGTCGTGACCATCACGCCGATCGCCGTGGCGCAGCCGCAAACCGGACTATTCGGGGAGGTTCAATAATGGCCATTACCACATACGGTCCCGCTGATTGGGCGGCGATTCTGGTTTGCGGCGCTATTGTCGTCGGCTTGGTCGGTTGGGCTGCCATCAAAGCTATCGGATGGCTCGCCGACAAATTGATGGGCGCTGTCGACTGGATCACGAGGCACGAAAAATGACGCGCATCAAGCGCCTGACCCCGATAGTTCCAGGTGAAGCGCAGCCGGTCCTATTCATCGACGACAAGATCCGAACCGGATTTGTCAGCGGCGAGGCGAACGAAGGGCGGGGGTTTCCTCAATGGGCAAAAGACCTATGGTCGCAGGGCGGCATCGTTCATTACTTCCGACCGTTCGATGCTTACGGGGTCGCGGATTCGCTTTGTGGGAGAGTCGAAAAGCACCACCGCGATCTCTATTTGCCAGGGAACTATCCGCGGTGCAAGGACTGCGAGCGGCGATTTGCGAAGGCTAAGCGCGCAGGGCGGTCAGTGTGACCAGCGATGTCAATGTTCTGGCGCTGCACCTGGTCGGCGGCCGACTGAATCCGGAGCGCACCCACGCGGCGCCGGCTGAATTCTATGACGACCCCGCCAAGGTGGTGCGCATGACAGCCGAAAAATGCGCCGGCTGCAAATACGAACGCCAGATCATGGCAGGCCCGGCCGCCGGCGCAATGCTTTGCCAAAAGAAGGAAAAAAACAACGAAGAGCGCAAGCACGGCGCGCGCTGCATGGATTTTAGACAGAAGGGGACGAAATGCCAAAAATAGAGAAAAAAGAATTCGATAAAACACCTCGCCGCGTCCTTAAAGGGGAGTCGCATACCAAGAATTGGCAAAACGAAGAACCATTCGACAACTGCCTACGATGCTGGAAAACATGGATGTTTGGCGATGCCGATCGCGATTTGGGGATGAAGGCGATGGGCGGCCTGATCAGTAATTCTGACGGATACGGCGCCGACCCAGCGGAGCAGGATCAAGCTAGAGACACGCGCATCGCGGTGGCGACTGATGCCATGATCGACAGTATGAAATTGATCCACCGGTGGGCGATATATGAATCGACAGGGGTCGGCACAGTCTGGAAGTTCCAGAATGCTGACCTGATAATAACCTACGAAGCAGCACGCCAAGAACTGGAAATCCTGCTGAGAAAAAATGTTTGCACAGGCGTACTTTTCTGATATGATCCCGAACCATAGGCGCACCGCTGTATGGGAAAACGGATTTCAATGGAGTGCCAACGCAAAACGAGGCCCTGAAAGCATCAGCTTTCAGGGCTTTTTCATTTCTTTCTTGCATTTTCCGTTGCTGATCCTAAACTGGCTACACACCATCTTTTCGGAGGATGTCATGTACTCAGGTCAGAAACCACTGCGCGTCGCGCAGCCCAGTAAGGAAGCGGTCCGAGATCTGATTAGGATCGATGCGCGTGAGCATAAGCCGCTGCGCACTCAGGAGCAATGGCGCATCTTCTGGGATGCTGAGCGCACCAGGCAGCAGGCGATGTCATGACCGGTGCCGAGGTAAGGCGCGCAATGGGATTCGGCCAAGGCACGCTGGCGCAGAAACAGAAAACCCATCGTGACCCGTTCGCGCCGTCGGCGCCGATAATTCAGTCCGCCGCCCCGGCGTTTCCGCTGTCGATGAAATGGTTCGATGAAATAGCCGAAGTCGGCGACATCACGATCTTGGATCTGCCGACGCCGTGAACATCACCTGCGCCGCTGACGCGATCAACGAATACGCCAAGGCGCACGTGCTGCTACTAGTCGCCGCTGGCATGCCGCCTCGCCATGCGGTGCAGGATGGCGAAAAATACAAGCAGGCGCTGCGCGTCCTAGTGAGCCTCGGGCAGTCCGAGATGATTATTGGTTCGGCAGCGGATTTCGAGCGAGTTGAGCAAATTAGGGGTGGGCCATGATTATCACTTGGACAATGGTTCCCGCAATGTCACTGCAGCCGTTCCCGACCAACACCGTGGCACTGTGGCACGCATACGGCAAGGCGAGCGATGTCCGCGCGCCCTAGGTTGCAGACGCTCAAGCCACGCGTTGCCGTGCTGAGTACAAGCCGAATCGCAGTCATGGCACCCGGCAGACCAGACGCAACCCCGCGCCTACGTGGCCGTGCTGGCGTCGAGCGCCGCGCAATGTGGTTGGCACAACACCCGCTATGCGTTGACTGCGAAGCCAGAGGCATCACAAAAATGGCAGACGTCGTCGATCACATCACCCCTCTGTGGCAAGGCGGTGCTGACGACGACAGCAACCTTCAATCGATGTGCAACCAAGACCACGACGCTAAGACTGCGCGGGAAGCTGCGGAGCGAGCAGCAGGCCGATGACGCATCAATTTGGTGCGATTGGTGGGGGGTATGCCCCACTTTGAAAATGTTTTGAAGCGGACAC
>ERZ1292642.476-Hain-H14-01um-R1-476-length-23125-cov-14_pt5 | contig 12972 bp, 14 predicted proteins | sample MGYA00564403_ERZ1292642 | MGnify/ENA primary metagenome ERZ1292642 (study PRJEB36523, sample SAMEA6512643) | groundwater metagenome | collected 2019-01-09 | study: AquaDiva: Metagenomics assemblies of 32 groundwater samples | reverse complement strand
AATCGAGGTCAGCCCAACGGAGCTTATTCCACTGTGCAATCGCCTTATTCACAGGTATCGTGAGACCCCCCACTCCCCCGCCATAACGAATGTTGTGTCCATGGTGGAAGCGAATAGTGGTATCAAAGACCTGCAAATACGAATGGTAACTCTTGGAAATCAGAAACTTCACTCGTTTTTCGTTCTTGAAGTGGTTAGCCAAATGCTGATACATGAAGTATTCCAGCGAATGACCTGCTTCGGTGGCGTTGCGAGTCTTCTCCGTGGTGCGAGCATGATTGCCCGAATGACACGGAATGATGAGATTGAGCTTCGACTTCTTCAAGAGAAACTCGATACCTGAAGCCAGACGATTCTGGCACTCGATGATAGCGTGTATCGGTTCGAGTTCGTTCAGTTCAGGCATCTCGTCGTGGATGTCGTTGGTGATGAAGTCGCCCAAGAGGGCTAATACCATCGTGTTGATTTGGACATCTCTGCCGCAAATTTCCGTCAGACGAAGTGCTCCCCGAAAGAACTCCTCCTGCCTCTGTTTGGAGATAGAGAGATTGTATTCGTTCTTTTGGTTTACATCTTCTGGCCGCACCCGTTCTTCGATATGTTGGTCAGAGGCGAGGACGACAGCCACGGCCTCGTTCGTGCCGCTTTTTTTCTGCGGCTCGATACGATAGGTCGAGATGGGCTTGACCGCCCTGAATGAATCAAGGGTGGTTTGGAGATTGTCAATGGTCTCCAACGCTTTCTTATATTTCTTGGTGAGTTCAGTCGAATCGTGCTTGGTGTGGGAGGATTCAATATCTCCCGCCACTTGGTCTTTGATGGATTTCATCAAATGCTTCTTATGTTGTAGAGAACGCCTGTATTTGTCTCTCAAAGATTCTCCGTGGAAATTAGTTCCTAAGAGTTCGTTGGCTCTTAGAGCTAACTGGTGCCACGATTGGCTTCCTTTATTTTCAATGAGCTTTAAGAGTTCTTGTTCCATTAAATTACAGTCTGGATAATTCCTCAAACTTTTTTACCTCTTCCTTTTTTCTTTTTTCTATCGCAACATAATCAGCGTAATTTTTGCCCGTTCGGTAGATTTCGCCCCCCACTTTGTAGGTTTCAGGCAACTTGTTCCTCCCTCGACTTCTAATGTAAGGTGTTGTTTTAGAGGCCTTTTTGGGCACTACGGGGGATTTTAGGTTAATTCTGACTCCTTTTCTGACGGTTTCAGGAGCAAGCAAACTTCGCCAATAATATATTGTGGAGTGGTCGCAGTTAAAATGTCGGGCTATTTTGGTATTGGAAGAAGTTTGATGGAGCAGTTCCAATAACTTCGCTTTGTTTTCAGGGTTATAGAAAAGTTTTTTGAAAGAGGGTTTATACATTCCCCATAATTATACCACACATTCCCGCCCTTGACATGATATAATTGTGTGGGTGTGGATAGCTTTTTGGTCTATTGAACTCTCCGCACACAGAGTCGGAAATATAAAGTCTAACTCGGCTTCCCGTGAGTGTAGAAGACAACGAGCATCACATTTATAAAATCTCAGAGGTCTGAAACAATACCACGATAGAGTGTGCGAAGAGGTCAAGAGGTCAAAATTAAATATAGGGTAGTATAAACCGACCCGCAAATAAGCAGAAAGGGCAAGATGTCCCACCTACTCATAGCATTTTACTTTTCCGTCAGTGCACACCCCCCACGCCTCGAAACCGTTTTCTTCATAAATCTTTTTTGCTAATTGGATATTCATATCAACATCATACAGAGCTTCTGGGTTTTCTAAAAGATGTTCGCATGAAAGTTGTAGGAGACCGAAGCTACCTTGACAGAGTTTTTTGCCGTCTGAATCGTAGTGCCATTCAGGATTATAAGCATTGGGTTTTAAACGGCTCTCGGCTTTGGCAATTTTTATAAACACAGGAGGAAGTTCCGCAAGTATTTTTTCTTCAATAGTCGGTTCGGGGGGCGGAAGTGGAACAGTAGATAAACGATTGGGCATGCCAAACCCAACGCTAACAGACAGGCCAACAAGAGTGTTGACGAGCCAGCCCATGTTAGTAGGACTAACCTATTATTTGTGAGTGATTATTTGATGGCGTCTCGTAGAGAATAAAGACCCAAGCTACCTAACAAGACATAGAGTTCTTTTGGAATCGCAAATCCAAGCGCTTCAAGGCCGCCCAAGACGAACACAGTTGTGGCAACTAAGTAAGTTTTGTTACCCTTCAAGTGTTTAAGTAATTTCACAAGTTTAAGGTTAGCTGTTAAACATACCCATTCTAACATAAAAGCAAGGTATCTTATCCACACCTTATTTTTTCAGAAAACTACGCAATAGCCCAATAATTTGTCTATAAATGGCTAGAACGGCTTGCGAATCTTGAGCAAAATAGCCATTGAAATATGGCCCTGGCGGAATCGCTCCAGCAAATCCATTATTCTGCTCCAAGTTCCACCAAGTCCAATCATTTTCACCCCTAGCTTGGGGCTTGAGACCAAAGTGCAAATGCGCGCCCGTGCTTTTACCCGTGTTGTCAGCATATCCGATAAAATCTCCCGCCTTAACTTTTTGACCAACCCTTACTGGAAAATCTTTGACCATGTGCCAATAGATACTCTTAAAATAAGCCGTTCCGCCATTGTATTCCCTCGGCTCTAAAGTTCTCACCACAACACCCCAACCCTCATTGGAATCTACTCCCGCATATACTACTTCCCCATCATGGGCGGCATAGACTTTTGCTGGTGGAGTATTAGGGGCGAAAATATCCAGTCCATTGTGTCCTTTAATGCCATACTCTTTATATAGTTCGGGGTTGCCTCCAAATCCTTGAGTCTGTAACCAGGGTTTTATGGGATAAAAGAGTTCAAGTTTCATTTCTATATGAGTTCATTTACCTCTTTAATCAGTTTATGTTTAATCGCTACTTTAATTAGAACCTTGGTGTTTTTGTCCACCGAATCACTAAGTTTGGTCATTGCCCTTTCGTGGCGGCCATTTCTATCTCGGAGATACCATAGAAAAGCTCCGACTACTGCCACCGTGCCCCCTAGGTCTATGACCGATTTAAGAGTCTCGCTGTCCATCTTTTGATTCTTTTAGTTCAGAAATAATCTCCTCTTTCATCCTTTCCATCATCCCTCTCATTTCGTCAAGTAAAGCCCTATTATCGTTTTCTTGGGGTTTTTTGGGGGGTTGTGGGACTTCCTCCACTTTCGGCTGTTCCGCTTGTCCTTGGGGCAATTCTGCGTCTTGGGGGGCTTCTGGGGCCTCTGTCTCATCTTGATGGGGTAATTGTGGGGCTTGGGACATGAGAAATTGCTCGGATAGGCGAGTGGAAAGACCTAGGGAGGCGGCCGCCTCTTCTGGGGTTAATTCTGCTTGCATTATTTGTTCATTCATGGTAGGATTGAATAATGGGGTTCATAATTTTAATCGCGGCATTTATCATATATGGTCTCTTGAGTAGCGAGTTAAGGAGCTAGGATATTTACAGCCTGTCCTATTCCCACCGCCTGACTTGTCCCACGGATAACTCGTGTGGCAGTTGGATGCTTTTGAACAAACCTTCCTAGCAAGGAGCCCGATTCTTTTTCGGCGGCGGCCTTCAACTCATCCAATGCTCTAAACAGGTTCCACTGTTCTCTTAAACTTAATTTAACATTAGTGCTCGCTGTTTCAATAAGATAATTTGTTAGGGCATCACGGGCCGCCTTATGCACATCATCCAAAGCGCTTATTTTGTCGGAGCCAAAGGCTTGTTTTCCCCGTGCATTTTCATAGGCGTCATCAAGAACTTTTCTTAATCTAAGAACACCCAATAAGTTACCAGGCTCTTTTGCTAGGGCATTTCTCATTACTCTGAAATAATTTTGAATAACTGGGTCAGACTTTTGAAGTAACAAACTTTCTTTAGGAACCTGATTCACCGCATCCACCACACGCCTCTGTACCTCTCTTTTGGGCACGACAACATCTTCTGCTCTTAGGTCAGATTCAAGTTTCCTAGCCATTCTTGTTACTTCTTTATTGGCGGCCTGGTATTTAACCAACTTGGTGGCATTAGCGTCGTAGCCAGGAACCTTTGATAGCTGTTCACCAGCTTCAATTTCTAAGGCATTTGGTTTGATACTTCTTCCCTCTATGATGCCTCCCTCTTGGGTTCTAGCTAAGTATTGCCCCCTTTTACCAGGAGCTAGGGCTTCAAAGTCCGGTGTGGCGTCTTTAATTGCGGCCGTTCTAATTTCGTCTAGTGTTGGGGTTTTTTTTACTAATTGTTTAGTTGCGGCTACTGTTGCACTTATTCCTTCCTTCGCTGACCTAGCTCCAACACCAAGAGCTTTTGATGTTCCTTTTTGCCCAACTAGAGCCCCCCCGATTGCTGCTATATTACCAACATCCTCGGCTATGCGAGCAGTAATTTGCCCCGCTTTAGAAGTTGCGAACTTTTGCACAGCAGGAATGTTTGAAATTTTCTCTGAAGCAAACTCAATCCCTTGCCCAACAGTAGGTTCTATAATAGGTTGGGCCGCAGCAATGGCGGGTGAAAAAACCGCCTCAACTGCCCCTGCACCAAATTTTGAACCCGTACTGAGGGGATTCACCCCCTGTCTTGATTCTGATATGGCCCGCCCCATCTTGGATATGCCCTGGGAAAATGTTTCCTTTGTACGAGTCAAAAAACTAGGCCGCTCTGGTAGGGTTACAGGAAATTCATTGAGACTTTCCTTCCCATATATTTTTTCAAATTCTTCTGGTGTAAGAGTTCTCATTGTAGTTGTTGCAAATTACCAAAGCTATCTTTAACCCAAAGAGTTTTGTCTGGTTTTTCTATCGCGCCCACATCTTCTGGTGCGCCACCCTTCAAAACATAATCAAGTTTTGCATAATAGTTAATCCTATCAAGCTCCCGCCTAAATCCTCTTTCATTGGCATTATATCCAATGGTTATACCGTCCTTTAAGATAGCGAAGCTACCAAGTTTGGTTGCGGCATTGGCTAAGACGCGCAATTCGTTGTCGGAAAGCGCGCCAAATGTTGCTCCTTCGCTTTTTGCTTGGACTAGGGCATCTAAATTGAGGTTAGACCTAAGTTGTTCTACCCCGGCAATAAAATCTTGTCGCTGACCCGTCAAGCTACGATAAGTTCCTCCAACTAGAGATGGAATACCGATAACAGATAATAGAGCCCCCAAACCCCCAAAGAGCCCAGTTGGTTTTCGTGTCAGGAACGAAGTGCCTACCGAGGCCTCTAATCCGGCAGATTTAGTCAATTCGTCTATTTGCTGAATATCCCCATGGGCTTTAGAAAGCGAGAGAGTAGTTGCAGGAGTTGTTCCAATACCCAACTCTTTTTCCTGCTTTCTGCCCGTAAGTTGTAAGTTGTAGAGTTGCTGTGCTTTAATCGCGTTATCCATAGCTGTTTCCTTTCCTTTCAATGCCCTTTGTTGAGCAGAAGTGGTAGCAAGTTGGGAGAGGGCCTGAGAAGAAACACCTAAAGATTTCTGAATCAGGGATTGTTCATAAGGAGAAGCCGAACCCAATAGTGTGTCCCAGCCCATCTTATCTCCAAGAGATAAATAGGTTTGGCGAGCATTATCACTTGCTCTTTGCTTAAACTCAGACACTTTGAAAACAAAATTCATTTTTCTATCGAATTCTGCTTCTGCGGATTTCCTATCCTCAACAGTTAAATCCATTAAAGTATCAAGTTGTGTCATGGCCGCTTCACGAGTATCAAGCAATGTCTGATAGTTTTTTAACAAAACTTTGTTTCTGCTAGATGCCAGTGCCATGACAAGGCTTTCAGTTCCCAATCCTCCACTTTTTTCTATTTCAAGACGTATATCATCTTCTGTGCCTTCGAGGATTCTTTTCGTATTTATAATTTCTGTGTTGAGTTGTTCAATTCCAAGAGACTTAGAGAGTTTCTGATATTCCTCTACAAGAGAAACTCTTTGTTTAATAGGAGAAAAATAATCATCAAAGTTGGTAAATATGGAATCAAAGTTAGCATCGAATCCCTGCACTTGCCCTAAAATAGATGGTTCTTCTCCCTTGGGTTGTGGCACATTCCCCCCTATAATCGCAGAACCTACCGCCGCACTATCAGGGGCAGCCTGACCACTGGTTTTGGCGAGAGCAAGGCTGTCTTTAATTCCCTGCCCAACATTAGGGGTAGAAACAAAACCGCCCTTGCCATCTGGTTGGAGTGTTACACCCCTTTGCTGGGCTAATTGATTTATTCCTTGTTGAACTTGCTGGGTTTGTTGGACTAATTCTTTAGGTGCTTGTGCCGAAGGACTGATTTGTGAAGTTAGGGGACTTGGTTGAGATACATCAGTTGGCGGACTGATTCTTGGAGAGCCTGCACCCTGAATGTCGGCAGGATTAGCTGCGCCCAAATCCGTCCCACCCGCACCAACAATTCTTCCGCCAACAACAGCCCCGCCCTGTTGAATTGGTGTCGCCGTATAACCTCCGCCAGACTGTTGTAGGGTTACACCTCTTTCTGCCGCGACTTTATTGATACCGGCCTGAATCTGGGAGATTTGCTGTGAGATGCTTTTTGTTTGTGAAGGAGTGATTGCCATATGTATATTATATCATGCGCCTACGATAGAACCCGAAGCTGAAAACCAGCTTGCTGTTCCTCTGAAAACTGGATAATTCAAGTCAGTGGCAAAATACTGTTGGCCCAAAGTTGCCACTGAAGAAATCGGCCTATCAGCAAAATCTCCACTAAGATTTACATAACCTCTAGGGGTAACCATTAAGTCATCCGTGGGAGTGTCAGCAAGTTTCCGTGAGGAAAAATTCACTTCTTGTCTTACCGCCTCTTTTATTAATTGTTTTATTTCTTCAGGTTTCATTTTATTTTCCGCCAGCAGCATAATCTATTTCACACTTCGTGATTACATGATTGGCAGAACCCGCATTTGTAATTCTTATCGCGAGGGCATAAGTCGGTTGAATAGCGGGGTTATAATAGACAAAATCATTTCCTACTGTTGGAGTGAAAGTTTGACTTGAACCTGTTATTATTGTTCCCCCCGAACCAATTAAGGCAATAGTGAATGAATTGTTAGTTACCCACGGCTCGCCATAGATTCTGATTTCACTAACTTTTATTTTTTTAGAGAATAATTGGGTCTGAGTTTCGTATACCCCCGCCATTGACGACCCCACACCAGTGGGAACGGTAGTAAATTTATAGAGTTTGTAATCGGTAGTCGGCCCAGAATCTGCTTCTAACGTAGAGAAATAAACCTTAGCCGAACCGACAATGTTGTTGGTGTAGGTAGCCGTTGATGAACCATAAAATAGATTGGAAACTATCCCACAATACGGCATCTGAACAATATCTGTTTGGGTGGTTGCATTAATCCGAAAGAATCTGAACAATCCCTCTGGGATTTCCTTATCGTATTGACCATAGACCATTAAAGTACCCCGAAGGAAACTAGCATCCTGTTCAGGGGCGGCAAAGCCTAGTAAGTTGCCCGTAGAGAATAAAGCCCCAAAGTTAGGGGATAATGAGTTAGGCAAGCTGACTACTTTCTGTCCTGCTGCGTAAATAGCAGTACTACCTAAGTCATAACCCGCAGTGTATGTATATGGGCCAAAGGAGAGATTGGAGTTTATTGAATAAGCATTAAAAGAGTCGTAAGAAGTCGCCCCCGTATCTGTGCCATTCCAAAGAAATCTATAAGAATCTGCAGAAGAAAGAGAAGAAGTGTCTTGAGTTGAGACTGTCATATCGGGAGCGGGAACACGAGAGACAATTATTTGGACATAAATTCCGTCAGGGCTTATATCTATGTCTCTGACTTGGGTTCCTATAGGAAACGCCGGAGATAATCTAGCGTAAGTGGCTACCGTTCCCGCACCAATCACTTCTACAAGATTCACTCCATTGCCAAAGTACAAGGAGGCTCCAAATTGCACTGCGGGACGAGGCACGCCTGAAGTGTATGAGGATTGCGTACCAACAAAAGTTTCATTTGTGCCGTCAAAGTCTATTCTAGTTACTCCTCTGTCATGGCCGATATAGATTCGTTGGGTAGTACCAAAGAAACTAACACTGCCCCCGTATAAGAATGTAGGAGATTGGGCGGTTAATGTAGCAAGCAGAACAGCATTGTCAAAATCAGGGTTGAATGTGGATGTATTATTGACTTGGATTCTATAAAGCCTGCCTAAATGTCCAATGGCGTAAACGTAAGTAACGCCAGATTCATTACGTGGCTTAGCGGCTACAATCAAATCGGTAATGATAGTCCCATCGGAATCTATCCTTGTAGGTGCCTCAAACCAGGTTAAATTGCCAGGTGAGGAAAAAGGGTCATTGCCAAAGGTTGTCGCATACTTGGCATAACCAGAGTTAATATCCCCGTTATTGTAGCGAGCCAAACGACCAGTGAAATTATTTATCGTCAATGTTTCTATTGGATTATCAGCCATATTAGCCATCAATTCTAAAAAATAAATTATCCGTTTGCGCCGTAACCACACTGGTAATCGCCGTAGTTACAATAGAAGCTGGTGGAGAACCTCCGGCAATAACATAAGTCCCGTTGATGACAGGTTCGCCGCTGATATTTCCCAAGCGACCATAAACACTGGCGCTAACATTCCACCCCGTTGCGTTAAAATTAGTAGCCGCGTTGGTATTGGCCATAGCATAATAATTACCGGCGTCTATACCGATAGTTGGAGACAAGTAAGCACTATAAGTGGTATAAATAGCACTAAGGGTTGGAGTCGTTACCGTGAAGAGACTGCTTGCTCCACTTTCTCTATACAAAGTAAAATCAAGAGTGCCCGACGTTGTTACGGCATCGCCCGTCATCACTGTGATAACACTTACTCTAATCGGGAAAGGAATAGGCACTTGCCAAACTGCCGCAACGCTTTGATTGGTAAAGGGTCGCTGGTCTAGAATCATATTCAAGCCACCACGAGGGATAAAACTAGTAATACTGGCAGGCAACCCCGCCACTGAACCCCAACTTATTCCTGCGGCTGCATTAGAGTCCCCCTGAAGAACTTGCCCATTAGGCCCTACTGCTAATCGGGCTACGACAGAGCTAGAAGTGGCTACTAGAATATCTCCCAGAGTATAAGCAGTCTGTCCCGTGCCTCCTCTGTTGGCTGTTTGCACATGCCCTCCGCCATCCGAAGCGGCGGCTCGGACGTTATACATCAAAGTTCCAACCGCAGAGGCGTTTGTACCTATAAAAGTCTCTAACTTCTCGATGGCATCATTCTGAGAGGCCTCAATCGAGGAATGAGAAGGTGCGTTTAATCTATCGCCGGCTGTAGGGTCTGTAATTGTTGATACAACTGATGGCCAAGTGCTCATGTTAGGTTCCTACTCCCATTAGTGTTAATAACCTACTTCTTGCCGCTGTTGCTACTGCAAGAGCAGGAGCAATAGAAGCAATAATACCCACAGTAGTGCCTGTAGCATTTGTCCATTGCATTGTCTGCGCTCCCGTGCCAACAGTACCATTAGAATCTCCAGTACGGTGGTAAGTACCTGCCACTCGTTGAGTAGTGCCTGTCCCTGCTCCTGGAGGGCCAATGACAGAGTTTCTACCCCAACTAATGAGCCAACAGTCAGTAGCAACAACAGTAGTAGAAAGAGTAAGATTTCCAGTCGCCGTTCCTGTAGCAAAAGAGTCCATTTGCCCAGATTGTTTGGCCCCAGAATAAGACACAATATGGTGGTCGGTATCGTTTGAAGCAGAGGAGTTTATATCGTGATTGACCGCCGTGGTGTTGGGTGCAATGAAGTAATACATATATCCCCAGTTGTTTCCCCCTAGACCGTTTTCTTTGGTAACTTGCGTGCCACTAACTAAGTCAACTTGATAGCTTGTTACCAAATCACCACTGCCATCAAAAACTGTTGATATTGAGATTCTATCTGACCCTGTGGCAGTGAAACTAATTCTGCTTTGAGTTGATGTTTGAAATAAAGCAGCAGACGTGTCTAAGGCAATGGCAAACAAATATGGAGAGAAGACAATACCCTGCGGAGTCGCTAGTTGAGGAATGTAGATTTTAATAGGCAACCATTTTATTCTAAATAACCCTCTGATAAGTTGCTCAAAATGTGATATGGCCGATTCCCAAGTATGAAAAGCATAGTAGACTTTTCCATTTACTTTTATTGCTGAAGTTTCTGGTTTAATTCCATACTTTCTCCCAAAAACAAGCTCGTAAAACCTAAAGACATTATGTGTCCATGATTTAGACCATTCTATTTCTGGCAGGTAACGAGATTCTCTTGTCAACCAAACCATTATTTGTGGAAGGAAGTATCTCATGGTGCTTGATATCCACTGACTGTAACGTAAAGAATTGAAGGGGCTGGACTTACTGTGAAGGCTAGGTCTTGGCTAGGATTGGTTCTCAAGGGCATAGCAATACCTTGAGAGTTGGAACCTCCTCCAGCTGGGGCGATTGTTCTGCCAACAATCGAGGTGCTGCCATCTTGGAAAGTAACCAATGCGGCCACAGAAGTTACCGTGTTCGTGTTAGCTACCCAAAAATCTGTAATGTATTGTCTTAGTCCCACGGCCGAAGCTCTAATTAGAGTAACGCTTGGAGAGACCACTGAGCCAGTAAATCTGAAGGCGGTCTCATCGGCTGCAAAGGGCTTGCCAATCACGCGGCCCGCCGAATCTACCGCCAAGGGACTATATTCAAGGTCTGCTGATACGAACGAAGCCGCTACATCATTTCTCACCCCCAAGACAAACAAGCCACTAGCTCCAGTCGAATGGGCTACGTCTTCGGCATAAGTGCCAACAATCGAACCAATGACCCAAGGATTGGTGCCTTGTGTCGCAACTACAGAACCTGAAACATTTTGAGTAGTAGGAAATCCTTGGACGGAACCGACAATAACCCATGGATTAGTGCCTTGCAGGGTCGCCACTGAGCCAATGGGAGCAGTGCCTGCTGGAAGTTGTCCAACAATCGAAGCGCCAATCGTCCCAGAAACCGAAGGAGTCCAAGCTCCGCCTTGGAAAGCCACCACTGAACCTGCCGCATTAACATTGGGAGTGCCTACGACAGTTACTGCGCCCGATATAGATGGGGAGCCAGAAAAGGTTACTGGTGTGAGGCCAATAATAGAAGCTCCGACTGTTCCTGAGACTGATTGATTGCCACTAGGTGTGGTGGGAACCGCACTAAGGAAAGAAGCAATGTTTACAATGGGTCTTTGGGTTCCTGTAATCCCAGTACCAGAAATAACACTGGAATCTACAGTGATGACGGAGGAGTATGCGTCTATTGCATTATATGCCATTTTATGTTGGTTTTATTAGCCGAGACCATTGGTCTCTGGCATTTAAACTGATTGAATAAGTTACTGGCATTATTAAGGCACTTATCATTCCTGCATTTATAACCAGTCCCCCAATCGGTTTTGCCAAGTTTGTATAAGCTACTTGATTAACCGTGTCGTAGAAAACATTTGCATCATCATAAGTAAGTGATGCGGAATCATATCGTTCTCTCCCTTGCAGATTTATGAAGGTGTATACGGAGGAGGTGGGTTTTGCTATTGAAGTCCATGCCATATCTAATACTGCCACCCACTAATTATTAAGCCCTGGGCCTTGATAGGCTGTTGCGACCCGCGACCCAAGGTGGCTATCAACTGCTTGACCCGCTCCTCGTACTTCAAGTTTAATCTATCCCCCTCGTCAAACTTATTGAGAGAATAATAGTAATTACTTGCTATTCTCCATCCCAAAATTCTATGGTCAAGAGATTCTGGGTAAGCCACAGTGTCCGTGGTAGCGGTGTATTCAGTAGGTTCTAGGAAGTAGAAAATCCTGATACCTTGAGCGTTGGCAACGACAGGAGTGGGGAAGATTTCAAACCAATCGCCCATATCATTCCACATCGGAGCATCAGTCTGGGAGTTTTCTCTTAACCATCCAAATGATTGCCCTTCAGGTAAGTTCGCGACATCTACTTGTTGGGCGGTTTTATAATTCTGGGCGGTACTGTCAGCATAGTTTAATTCAATCGCTTTTAGCCACGCCATATCTGTAGGGTAAAGGTATGTCCCTACGTCTGCCGTGATGTCGCGGTATGCCTCTTGAAGCTGGGCGGCATCTACCCCTGCCGCCTGTAAGCGCCTTCTGTAATCTAAAAGAGCTTCGTTAGCAAATTCAATGCCCAAAACATCTGTCAGGCCGTTGGCATCTGACTGCGTTTGTCTTCGGGCAAAGGTGATGGGTGAACTTAAAGTTGCCACGATAGTATTTTAGTTTTTGCTTTATTTCTCCCCTTATAATTATCAGTTAACGAATGGCACGGCCCACATAAAGTAATTCCATTATTTAATTCAAAACGAAGTTCAGGGTAATGAGCAAAAGATTTGATATGATGAGCCGTGATGTATCCTAAAAAACCACAAACTCTACAAGCAAATCCATCTCTCTCAAAAACTGCCTTTCGCCAATCTCGATATTCCATAGAATTATAACCTGTTTTATAAATCCGACTACTTCCTCCTCGCCAATTTGGATTACTAGAACCAACCATTTTTCTTCTAAAAGATACAGTTCCTTCTTGAGTACGAAGATTACTATATACTCCCTTCATATCTTTATTCCAAGCAATTTTACCAATATGAGCTAATCTATTTTTCTTTATCGCTTCTTGGGTATGTTTCTTGCCCCTAAAATGAGAGATTTTACCCTTCCAATAACCAACTCTACCTATACTAGCATTATGGTAACAATTTTGAGAACAATATTTTGCGGCCTTCCACCATTTCAAATTAAATCGCTTTTTGCGGGTAAATTCTTTATTACAAACCTGGCAGATTTTAGTATCCATTTTTATTGACTAACTCCTCCACAGGAAGAGTCCTGTAGAGAATTAACCAACAAGTTATGAGCTTGTGAATGCCGATTCTACTCGGACAACTCTCATGCTACCAACTTCAT
>ERZ1292642.1151-Hain-H14-01um-R1-1151-length-12988-cov-5_pt1 | contig 12988 bp, 21 predicted proteins | sample MGYA00564403_ERZ1292642 | MGnify/ENA primary metagenome ERZ1292642 (study PRJEB36523, sample SAMEA6512643) | groundwater metagenome | collected 2019-01-09 | study: AquaDiva: Metagenomics assemblies of 32 groundwater samples | reverse complement strand
TGATAGCAGAGGCAGGTGTTTTATCCGTAACGGCACTTGAAGCATTGGCTGGATTTGTCTTGATGGCGTTCATGGGTCTCGACCCGTTAGGAGCAGAAGAATTTTTCCCATTCCCGTTCATCAGCGCAAACGACAGCTTATTCACTTCGCGTGCTTGATCTAAAGGATGGAGGTCTGAGATTCTCAATAACTCTTTTCTGTTCTTCCCAAGTTTATAGGCTACTTCGGCAGGATTATCGACAAACAGCAAAGCATCTCTAACTGCTGTTGAAAAAGGCGCATCATGTCCCCTTACCACATCGTCAAAATCTTCGTACTTATCAGACGCTCTATCAAACTCGTCATTCAATCGCTGATATTGCTTTTGAACGTGAGCATGACTTTGCGCCTGTTTAGCTTGTTGCGCTTCTGCTTCCTTAGCTTGCAGCGCATAGCGTACGGCGCGTTGTATCCTTTCTTCTTCCCCGCCACTTGGAACATTTGGTTGTCCAGGTGATGGATATGCATTATTAGGATTCATTTGATGGTCTTGTGGTTGCGATTGTTGCATTCGCATTAACTGCTCTTGCATTTGTCGCATTTCCCTTTGGTGCTTCTTGGCTTGCATCCCTAACCGCTTTTTAATGCCGTGAGGGTCATCCTTGGCTGCAAATTCCTGGTCGCTTTGAGAACTACCTTGTTCCTCAGCGTCACCTACGCCAACACCACCATTAACCACTTCATCTGAATCGTTAACATGCTCTTGGTTAGAACTTTCTTGAGTATCATCCATGATCTCTTACTCCACGCTGGCATTTCTTCTGCCCAAGACACTTACGGTAGGCCTGGAACCCTGAGAGAATCCTTCTCTCGTATTTAACATTCTATTCCTATCAATAAATGAGTCATCCCCAGATATGGGGTATAAATGAAATAAATAGAATATTTAAAAACCTCTAATCAGTAGAGGCTTTCTCATTTTTATTCATTTCTTTTTCATGTTCTCTTTGTCTTTCCGAATCATGCAAATCAGCTAAAATAGATGCTATTTTGTGACTAAAGTCATTATCGGTTTTTACACCATCCATCTGATGCCTTACTTTAGCCGTTTCAAGATTTAATTGGTGATCCCACAAATTTAGCTTAGCTTCTTGTTGCGCCTTTTGAGCATCCAACAATAATTTTACATGGTCTAATTGTGCCTGCTCTTTTTCTAACTGCAATTTTTCAGCCTTGATTTGAGTTTCAGCCATTTTGTTTTTAATATCAGCTTGCTTTGACTGCATCTCAGCCTGCTGTAATTGCATTTGTTGTTTAGCCATCATCTCTTGTGGGTTTGGCTGTTTAGGAGGTGGTTTCTTGCCTTGTTCCTTGGCTAGTATTTCAGGTGGTACTAATGTTTGTAGACGTTCCTTAAGTTGCGGCATAAACTGAACATCTAAATTAGCGGCGTACAAGTCACCGATTAATGGGAATATTTGTGGGTTTGCAGCAAGCAATTGACTTAAAAATTCCACAGACGTTTCCTTCTGTACGGAAAAAGAAGGTCCAGTATCAATCTCAATATCATAATCACCACCTTGGATTTGGTTCTGAACATCACCATTCGGCATTTGTTGATTAAGTACAACGGACTCACTACGACCATCTTTCTTTGAAACAACCATGTGTCTTTCATCATCACCGGCAACGACGGGAAGCAAATCAAGTACTACTCTTCCTCCCTGCTCGATTGCTTGATTTAGATTGTCAAAGTAGACATAAGCTGACATTGACCCTTCCATTTTACGCTCACGCCTTGCTTTACCTGAGATATCACGTCCTTGTAACGCTTCGTTTTCAGAGAAACCAAGGATTTCTCTCAGATCTTGTGTTCCACGTTGATATTGCAAAAGTAGAGATTGAGATAATTCCCATGGTGGCATTTTCTGTGGCATTTGCCCCGTCTTTGGATCAGCTTTTGCAATCAATATGCCATTTTGTAACTCTGGATTCCTCCACATTTGTTCATTGCCAAGAATATTATCCGGAGTGCCGATCCACTGCTCACGGCGTCTATTCTTGATTTCAGCGGCAACTTCAGAGCCCACATAATTAATAAATTTTTGCGCGTCTTTAGCTTCACGAATAAAACTTCTTGTATATTGTTTCCCTTCAATAAACTCAGAATCTCCATCAACAAAAATAATCGGCAAGAATTTAGAAGGCCATTCTGTAAATTCTATAATCTGATTTTGGGTCAATTTGTATTGGCGAATCTTGTAATCTTGCGTATTACGTTCCATTTTTATTGTTGGAATCTCTTCCAAGATTATATCTCGCACAACAACAGCTTCTTTAGCTAGGTTTTTCACCATTTGGTGCTGTTTCTGCATGTCTTCCCATTCATCCTCAGTTACAACCATTCCGTTAGAAAGCTTGTATATTTTGATGGGAAACCATTCTTTCTGCGTGTATTTACATACAACAATTGTATCTCTTGTTTCCCATTGGAAATCTAAAAGTGATCTGGGGTCAGAATAAGATACAGGATTAAGAATATCAGGATAGGTCGCATAGAACTCCTCCTTGGTATAGACAAACTGTCTAGCACAGAAGTTCCCATCACCTTTATGTGGTTTCATAGCAGTTGGGTCAAATGAGGTTCTGCTTGGATCTGGAATAATTTCGTAGCGGATTACTTGATTAAAACTATATGGGTCTTCATAATCCAAACAAATATCAAACGCGCCATAACCTCTCATAAGCGCTGATCTGAATGCTGTTTGGTAAATTAAATCATTTTGTGACTGGTATGAAATCGTCCGTACTAAATCTGCACGGAGGTTTATTTGCTCTTGCGTTGCTTTCCCTGTTAGTGATCTTACCAATAAGTCTGGCTTGTTCTTTCGTTGTTCACCGGCTATTTTCTTTATGGAATCATATAACTTATTAAACGTCATTGCTGGTTTAAATAAGCGATTAAACTCAGATCGCTCTAAAGCTGACCATTGGTCTCTCAAGACGAAGTTCATATCGTCTTTGCCGCGGGTTACATTTTCATTGAAATATCCATCCCAAAGAACCATATTATCACGGGCTTGCTCTAAGATATCTAATTCATCAATCCCTGCTTCTTTTAAATCAGATTTGCGCTTTTCATCACTTAAATTAATGTCATCATACGACACCTGCGCAGATATCTTTTCCATAGAATCCCCTTCCTTGGGTAAACTTGGTATATTGGCGAATCGATATTCATATCAATTCGCCTTACTATCTATTTTAACTTGGTAAAACTTCAGTAGATACATTTGGACCTGAAACAACATACCAATCATCAGCGCATAATTCTTCAACTGATAAAATATGATTGCCAGCATTAGGCACTGGATGAGTCAGAATCTTCCAGATATGCTTCATGCCAGACAATAAAATCAGATAACCTTCTTCTTGTTTCCAAGACTTGCGAGCCACTATCTTTCCTTCTTGTAATGCTACTAACGCTTCCGAAAACAACATTTACTATACTCCTTGGTTGATTAAATTTTATGGCAACACTGTCAATAATTATTAAATTTTTCATGATTTTCTTCATTTAAAATTTGATCTCGTAATTCATTGGGTAGAGAACTGTATGCATTATTCTTTTTTTTAGCTGTCATCGCTATACAATTACATTTTCTACTGCAATAAAGCTGATATACTATATATCCTAAAAATTTATTACCGCATGTATAGCATTTACTTTCATATTTTTTCCTTTTCTCAGGATCATAATTTTTTATTCTAATTTTTCCCTTTTGACATTTTTTACAATGGCCTGTTCCTTTATAAAATTCTTTAGATCTATCCAGAAATTTTTTACAAAGATTGCACCATTTTTTAGTGGGATCATCGCTATAAGTTCTTTGTATTTTAGCAGGAAGAGTGCCACATCCTTTGCAGCGCGGACAAATCCTTTTGTTATCATCCATTAAAATATCCTTGCTACAGGGTTCCACATATCGACAGGTTCTTTATCACCCATCTTATCCTTTGTTATACGATCTGAAGCTAATTCTAAACAGCTATATCCTAACGCGTCCATCGGATGAGACGCCATATTTTTGTGCGGCTTATCTTTGTATCTTTCTTCACCTGCAACAGCCACACGCATATAAACATAATCTTTAACAAAACCTTTATAAAGTGTTGGACATTGTCTTCTATTAATTAGAAATGCAGGTTTTCCATCTACCATCCGATTTAAGAAGAATCTAATTGAACCCAGCCTTGGGTCAATGTCATTAGTCCTAGCAACAATAGTTTCAATACCAAGTGAATTAAGCTCGCCGATACAGGACATTTCTTCCATGATTTCATTGCGTGCGTTTCCAGCTGGATCACCTACTGATTTACCCACTTTGTTATAAGGGAAATCCCTCATTAACCCAGGGATGACTATCGATTCAGCAAAAGTTCTAATGCCCATGCCATCACCGACATATTCTTTCAATATCATTAGCTGACCACGAGGTGATAATTGAGACACCACACAAGCAGGAGTATTGCCATTCCAGCTAGGCTTTCCATTACGTCTTATATAAAGAACATGATAAGGAACATTCAAACAATAAATTTTACCTTTATAGGGTACCTTACTAAAATTTCTATTTAATAGCTCAGCACGTTTAGATCTTTTTTTGAAAGTAATAATCCATATACCATTATTAGATATAACCCTTTCTATTCCATCTTCTATAATTAAACTATTTTGTGGTTTTTGCCATCGAACCGAAGAGTTCCACCCTGCTTTTTGAGCAATCTCCTGAAAGTCATCTTTCATTTTATCTGATTTAGTTGCGAGAGTATGTTCAACTGTGCCGTTATTTCTCACTCTTATATGTCCATCACCCATAGTGTATGCATAAATAAACGCTTTAATAAATTTAGGCGGCATATCTTTTATTTCTTGAGGAACATATTTAGTGCCAGATACCCCAAAAGATTTTAGATAACACCCTAAATCATTATCAGTAACTGACCACTCATTTTTATACCTAACCCATTTCAATTTAGTTCGATCTAATATTTCTTGCATTATAGGATTTTGGTTTTTTTGGTAAATAATTATTTTATGACTATTACCTTTTTTATATGTATACCCTTCGGATAAATATAACCCCATCATTTCGCAATAGGTATGCGCATCCATTCCAAAGTATTTAAGGTCAAGATAAAATTCTGGATTCCACTTAGAACACAAGTCGACATAATGATGACCTGAATGATGCTCAGCTAACCATTCAGCAGATTGGAAATGAACCTTATCTGGCGTATCACGATACGTAAAAGGGACTCTATGTTCTGGCGTTACACAAAAATTAATCTCTGTACTTGCCCATTCCAATAACTCCCCATCATACTCGTATTCGACCTTAAAATTGATGTTCGTGAATTCAAATTGTTTAGTAATGGGATTACGTGTAGCGGCCAGATCTACAGTTTCATCAACATCTTTAAATAATTTCCAGCCGTTATCTGTTAGTACTTCTGTATCATCTGAATAGCACAAACCAAAATCCCAGCCGATATAAAGAGGATCACCTTGAATTGCTACAAGTGTTTCTACTGCATGAACATCAGAATTAAACTCAGAAAATACTTTCTTGCCAAAGCCAACAGATCCATATTTGCCGAGACAAAATACCTTAACGAATTCTTCTGTCTGTCCTTCAGCAAGTTTTAGATAATAATCTATGGGTAAATTATTTGCGTTATCAGCATTAGGATTACGCTGCCAAACATCATCTTTATCTTTGATTAATCCAGGAGGTTGCTTGATCATCCTATAGCTTTCAAGCTGCTTTTCTTCAAAGTCTTTGAATATCCAGTGGTCATCTTCAGGTGGGTTAGTATCAGCAATGATTCCTGCCCAATAGGGGTCATGACAGAAAGCACGAGAGGGATAACGATTAACACGACCTTTCATGTGTGATAAAGCAGCTTGAGGTATCTCGGATAATTCATTCAGATAGCAACCTGTCAACTCAAGTGATTTGACTTTTCGTACATCATCAGGCCTATCAAGTGCCATGAATAATAACTCAAGCTCTACAACGCCATTACCATCGTTAAATGTGTGCTCATAAGTCAGAATAGGCTTTTGACGCTTATGAATATCACCTAGATCACCAAACCATGCTAACCAAGTTTGCAGGGTAGTGGATTGCAATTCACCGCTAGTGTTACGGACAATTGCCCATCTTGCTCGTCTGCGTCCTCCATCGCTCCATTTTGGCATTGCACATGTTCTACGTACAATTTCATTAATTGCCCACGTAGATTTACCGCTTCCGTAAGGGCCCATAATGACACGCACAAAGCTATTATCGAGATGAGCAAGCTTGCCCGTTGGAGTTGGAACATAGATTTTATTCTCATTGCCTGCATAGATCACCGTCCGTTGGTCATTAATGAGGATATGTGCTGTTACTTCTGCATGTTTGCGGTGCTTAAATTCCACCCAATCACGTCTGAGGCTTGAATAAGTGGGTGTCATTTAGGCAAAACCTTGTTCGGTGGAGTGGTCTTGAAAGGAAATCGTTTGTAATTATCACGAAAGTGTTCTTGTGTTGTAAACCTTCCACCACACTTGACACACTCTCGTCTACGATATATCTGGTTAAGTTTGTAATCATTATTAGTTTCAACCACGCGGCTATCTGGATAATTGCAATATTTACATTGCATTAACGTTCCTTGTTAATATTTTATCTTTTTAGATTTGCAATTTTTTATTAAGTGCTTTATTAAGTTTACTTATGTTTTTCCCCTCATTTTTTCTTCTTGATACGGCGTGTCTGTGCGTAGGCAATAGCCACAGCTTGTTTTTGCGGTTTTCCAGACTTAATTTCACGCTTGATATTCTCACTGAATCCTTTTCGAGAACGTGCTTTCGCACCTTTGACAAGTGGCATATCCAACTCCTTTTTTTACTTATTCCCGTAATTTTCTTTGCTTTGAGAGGGCAAATTACGCAAGGCGCTCTGCTCTTTCATTGTACGCTCTTGAAGTTTTCGTTCGCGATCACGATATACTTCATTACGTGTTGATAGATAACCGTCTTGTTTATCAGATTCATATACTGCACCCATCACACATCTCCTTGCGATTAGTACTTAATATTCTTATTGCCATCTTTATTTGGCTTATTGTCTTTCATTGGCTTATAGGGAGCTGCTTTCCTTCCCTTCTCTGCCGCTCTCAGTTCCTTACGAATCTTCCCCACGGGAGAATTTTTCTTCATCCTTGCAATTTCCTTTTTCAAGTTCAAAATCCTCGGCTAGTTCCGATACTGGCGCATGTGAACCGAACTGTTTCCAGTAAACGTGTTGCAATGTCCATTGCGCACCTTTATGTCCGTCATAGTGTCCAACAACGCTACTTCTACATTTTTTGATCTCTACTTGCTCAATATTACGTAACGCCTTTACAAGCCGAGCATTTATAGAGTCAATCCCATATCTAATATCAAGCTGACCTTGTTTTACCCAATAGTAAAAAGTGATATACGCAATACCATTTGCTTCTGAAGCATGAAAGCGAGTTGAGCCTTCGCTAATATCTTTTAAAATTGCGTCAATGCGTTCTTGATTGATCTTAACTTCTTGACGCGCAGGTTTTCGATCAAGTTTTATTCTATCTGTGGACATTATTCGCCAATCCTTAGAAAAATAATGATTATTTTATAATAAAAATACACTAAAATCACGTTTTAATGCAAGCATTTAAGTCTATCACACCAATTCAAAGTGAAGTAAATCAATAAATGTCTGGTCAGTAATATCTTTATCATTATCCCAATCACCGCCCCACCTCACCGAATAAGTCATCTTACCTTCTGCTTTCAAGCGCTCAGCAATCCCCATCACAAAGCCAGAGAACCAATAAAATCGTTTCAAGTTTTTAAAATTAATGGGATAAGGGGAGACATCAACTGCCATACTCGGATTGCCATTATGTTTGCCATCAGGCCACTTAAGTTTACTATTTCCCCTTTCAAATGCAGCGTTTTGATCAACTTCACCTCTATGCCCTTCAATCACAGTACAATCAAAAGATCTTATCACTTCATAAAACAAAGTTTGCAATTCGATATGGCATGTAGATAGCTTTGAGAATGATTCTTGGCTAAACTTCGGCATGCATTGGTTCGTCCTTATTCTGTGATTCCATTAAAAAAATGATATCACATTCTATCTCACACAAACTACACACATAAAACATACCATAATCATTGGCACAATTAACTCTGACATCTTGTCTACAACACTTGCTCAAAATCATCCATGACTCCAAACATAAAATAAAAAAACCCCTGTGAGGACAGGGGTAAGATTTTAAGAAGAAAAGTTTTGTCACAAGGGAATACATGCGAGGCTAAAGGAGTTCATCCGGACCACGATAGCCACACCTCAACCGTAACAGAAAATTATGTGTTAACCAAGATACTCTTCGACACTTTTTTTAGCTGCTTCCCAGTCTGTAAAATATTCTGCCTTATATCCTTCAGCCCTCATTTGTTCGCCAAACTCCGCTTGTAATGGCGTAAGTTTCTTGCCAAATTTCTTCATTTCTATCCAATATCCATGAAACCCTTGTCTTGCACGAGCAAGGAAAAGATCATATACACCAGCCCGAAGTCCCATCGATTTTAGCCAAGCTGCCAACGCATAAGAACGCTTCCCTTCATTTGGAATATGTAGCACAGGCAGATTCATGAACCTCATCCACCGAACGAGTGCTTGTTGCGCCTTGTCCTCGTCTATCACCTGTATCTTGAGTTTGAATGCACTCGGTTCCGCTGTCATCCTTGACCTCCGTTCCGTACAATTGTTTGAGCAAATCCATGCTCGCCTGTCTGTCAGCCAGATTAATGCTTGTCCTACGCTTTCTCACAACTATGCTCTCCGTGAAACATTAGTGCACTTCCACCCCAAATCCACCCTACAAAAAGGTGGCACATACCCACACGCCAAACACACACTCGTTTTAACCGCCATATTTTGCGTTTTAAGCAACTTTTTATCAAGACCTATAGTTAGAGACTCAAAACATATAATCGCCCTACCAAGGTCATCCTTGTTCGTTTTAACGGCATCCATCGCATATTCTCTCAACCAGATATCATCATCCCCGCCATAAGCATCTGAAACCTTCTTAATCAAACTACACAAAAAATTCTTTTTCGCTATCCATAGCGAGCGGTTCATTAGTCGTTCCAATTCTTGTATGCCTTCCTATGCCCATTAGGAGACCGTGGCGAAACATTCTCGTCTGAACGCTGTCTAGCAGCGCTATGCTCCTGAACGTTCCTGTAACCTTCTAATTCTCGCAAATAACGCGCTCTATCGTACCAATCCTCGTGACGCAGTGTTCCGGCAACCGCTTCATCAACGCTGAGCAGATATCTTTTTCTTTCGTTAAAGTACGCTTCATCAAAACTTCTCGATCCATGCGTTATCTTGCCTTTCTCCCAAACCGGATGTGATTTCACTTCCTGATTAGCTTTTTGAGAATCCGCCATTTCCTGGTATTTTTTTAATCTTTCTCGACAGCTTGAGATTTCTGCGCTGCTAGGAATTTTGGATGGAATAAGAGATGGAGCAGGCAATCCTTTGAATTCTTCTAATTTTTTCCACGCTTGGCTAGGATTTTCTCGATAAGAAGCAAGTGACTCGCTGTAAACTGCGCAAACTTTTCTATTTATTTCATCTGGTTTTTCATGAGAAAGCGCCCAACTGCCTATTTTTTCATAAATTATTTTAACCAATGGATGATTAAAATCCTTACGAACCATCAAATCAATCAAGCTATTTTCGGAAGGCACGCCGTCTCTCGCAAGACAAAGATCAACTAACTGCCCCAAAGTTGGCGGGAAATCTTTATGTGCAATGAACGCTTGAGAAACCGCTTTTCTGAGCACAAAAATATCAAAACCATAAAGTCCGTCAAGCCAGACATCAACGCAATCCTGCCACTCAGCTACCATTGAGCAGCGGTTGTTCCACAAATTTCCGTAGACTGCTGAAAATTTTCTAAACAGTTTTTTAATTAACTCAGCATCAACTGAAGTAATTAATGGCGTCACCGAGCTCATCATAAGTTCCCCCTTCTGATTTAGAACTGTTCATGAACTCTGAAAACGCAGAAGATTTGACAGGTTGTTTACCAATATTCTTCATTGTTATGTCATCAGTCCAGCGATCATCGTTCAAATATGTTTCAGGATGGGGAACATATCGCAAATCTTGCCATTGATGTTCATTAATAATACGATTAGTGACGTCTTCGCAAATAAGTGTAGCTATCTTGTCGTATCTTTTTTTCTCCCATATTTTCTGTGCTCTGATCTTGTTTTTTTTCTTCGGATAAATATTCCAAAATTCGTCGAAGCGCGTGCGTGCATCGTCAGATGCACAAGAGATTTTAGTATTTAGTGTTTTTCTTTGTTTAGTAGGTTCTTTATTTAGTAGCTCGTCATTAGCGGTCGACCCTAAACGCGCACGTCCCCTTTTGGGCCCACCGCTGTGCAAATCATTATATTGTTGATTATTATCGAATTTAGTACCGTTCAGTACGCATATATCGGTATGTGCAAAGTCCCCATTTGCACAGTGCATTTGCACATACTTTATGAGATTTGCACGGTGCAAATAAGAAAATATCTTTTTGAGTTTTTTATCACTAAATCCATAATTATTCTTGATATCTTGTTTAATAACTTTCCAATTTGCGGTTTTTGATTGCAAATAAGACCATACCAAGAAGGCATCACCGTTCTTTATGTTGTAAATGACATCATTACAAATCTGTGTGAATGGGATTGGCTCTTGATCGACTTGAGACTGTCCAGATAACTTTTCTACTGACATAGATAATTCCCTTTATTTAATAATGATCAAATTATCACCAACATACTCAAGTGTTGGTGAGTCCTGATGTATAGTAATTAAGCCCAATTCCAGAAGGTATTGAATTGATTTTTTCAATTGTTTAGTGAAGGGTTTTCGATAGATCTTAAGATTAGAAATCGTACTTTTTCCACCAAGGCTCTTAACGTAACAGTAAAGTCCGAGAGCACCTGCATCGCGAATAGACTGAATAATTAGCGGATCAATAACTGTAAAACCTTGCAAATTCATAGCTGTTCCTTTTCATAAGAGGGTTGACCTATCCTTAGTCCTAGCTATAATAGCGCTTAGGACTAGAGGGAGAAGAACTGTAAAAGTGATCTCATAGTCCTTTTGGGTTAGCCGCCCATGTAGTTGTAGTAAAAAAATGGTGCATCGCTATAAACGGTGCACCTGCTGTATTCAGATTAATATAAAACATCCCCTTGTCAAAGCTAATTTATTCCCTTTAAATTTATCCACAATTTCTGTGGAAAACGTTGTGTTCAACCATAATAAATGATACATTTCTTTCAATCAATAAGTATTTAATCACGCACGAAAAGGACTAGAAAAATGGCTAAAATTAATAACGACATCAAAACTTTCAATATGAGAATGCCAAAAAATATATGGCTGTTCTTAAAAAAGGCAGCAGCAGATCAAGAAATATCGATGACAGAAATAATTATTAGATGTGTCGATAAATACAAAAAAAAGTTTGAAGACAGGTTGACACACAAAGATACAGATGTATAATAGCATCTATCTTATATAGATAACCTATATAAGAAATGAGGAAACAAAAATGAAACAATATTTTAGTAAGACTAAAAAAATATGGATTAATTTTAAACCAACAGATTGTGAAGAATCATTACGGAAATATCATTATAAAATTAGAAAAATAAAAATTACTGCCGCATAGGCAGCTTAAAAATAATTATTCATATTATACACTGCTGAATAAGCAGCTTTAATTAACTAAAGGGTAATAAAAATGAAAATTCAAAAAATATTACATCAACATCGCAGAGATTTTACAGCTATTTACGAATGCGAGCATTGTAAAGAAGCAGAAAAAGGCAGTGGCTACGATGATAATAATTTTCATCAAAAAGTAATTCCAGCAATGATTTGTAAAAATTGCGGTAAAAAAACTGACGAAAACTACGTACCTCGTTGTACAAAATATCCCGACGGTTATCAAATTTAAAAAAGGAAAACAAAAATGTATGTTTATGCATTTGTTGATTCAAGAGAAGTAGATAGATACGATAAATTTGAACTTTTTAAAAATTTAGAAGATGCGGAAGCGATGAGAAAATCCATGAAAGAAGATGCAAAATATTTTGATGTTCATAAAGTTAAAGTAATCGAATAATGATCAAAAAATTAATTAACACGGTGAGTTAGAGACCTGCAAGTCCCTAACTCTCTGAACAAAATATAACCCACTAAGGAAATAAATATGAACGCGACGAGTGTATCGCACAGTTATGTGCAAAAGCAACAAGACACATTATGGAATGATGTGAGCATACAGTTTAGAGGTAATGAAGTATTTTGTCCGATGTGCGAAGTTTTGCACGAGAACAACACTAATTGTCAAAGGAATGACTAAAATGAATACACAACTATTAAACTTTACTCAAGAATGTATTAAAAATTACGCAACATATAATCGTTTTGACAACTATTTCAATCTAAAAGTTTCAGACCTTCCAGACTTTGTTCGTCACGAGTTTGCAGCAATGATTATGCAAGAAGATGAATCATGCGCAGCAGAATCAACAGCCCCCGACAATAAACACTGGGAAACAAAGATGTTACCCGCGCTCATTCGCTATCTAAAAAACTCAACTGATAAAGATGAAGCCATTGAATTTAACAATATCTGGCGTGAATGTGTTTCTGATTATGTAGCAGACACAATGCAAGAATGCATAGACGAAGCTATATGCGACTTTAACTATGAAAAAGGATTTGCTCATTATCATCAAAAATTATATGGAAAAAGTATTCATGGGCATATTTAAAAATGTTTTTTGGTATGCAATGTCAACAGCACTGATGTACTACGCATTTATTGT
>ERZ1292642.1147-Hain-H14-01um-R1-1147-length-13023-cov-4_pt1 | contig 13023 bp, 4 predicted proteins | sample MGYA00564403_ERZ1292642 | MGnify/ENA primary metagenome ERZ1292642 (study PRJEB36523, sample SAMEA6512643) | groundwater metagenome | collected 2019-01-09 | study: AquaDiva: Metagenomics assemblies of 32 groundwater samples | reverse complement strand
TAGTAATTTGCTTAAGGCCCGCAGTTGGATTACCAATATCTCCAGTAAACTCTACATTGATTTTCTTATCTGGATTGGACTTATCCAAGAACTTAAGCATCTCAGGATTTACCTTTTCACGATAGATCTTCTGGTACCAGTTATTGTTTTGAACATTAATGTTCTGGATATAGTCAATTGTTTTACTCTTGATGTCGCTAATTGCTTCAGGAGTAATAGTAACTGAAGTGTCTCCATCAACAGATTCATTCCAGAAGTAGAAGTCTGGCTCGAGTGGAACTCTAACGTTTATACGAGACTGCTGATTGACATAGCTTTCGATCTCTCCAAAGTCCATGTCTGGGTAAAGAGATACCTTACTGCCTGTGGTTAGCTTTAGGCTTTCATCTTTAGCTTCCTTGAACATCGGCAAGTTAAGATACTGATCTATAACTTTTTCAGCTGTCTCAATCATGTACTTATTGAAATCAGAGAACTGACCCAAGAAGTCTGTCTTAAAGTTTCCAGCCTGTGTTCTTTGATTACGAAGATTTATGAATTCCTCTTCCAGCTGAAGGAGAGTTCTACTCAGTGCTGTAACCCTAAGTGAAGAATCAAAAGGAACCTGACTTGTATCAGGAATAGCATTAGGATCAGCAGATGCAGAAGCTTCAGAACCAGCAACTAGATAGCCTAAGTTCTCTTTCATCTTGTCTTTGATCTGCTGAACAATTGCAGGATTAGAAGACAAGTCTTTGAACTTAAATATGGTCTTATCGCTAAACAGAATTGCTGTATCAGTGATTACCTCAATCTGATTCTTACTACGCTCAAGCTGTGTAATGGTTGCACGTAGTTTCTCAAGAGCTGCGAACCTTTCCTGCATTGTCTTCTGATTAGATTGCAGGTCTTCTGCTTTAGCTTTTACTTCATCCCTAGTGAACACAAATGATGAATCATTAAGGGCTTTAGCCTTACCACTAAGACTGTTTTTAAATAGAGCATTGGCGCCCTCGATGCCAAGTACCTGATCATCTGTTAAGGCAGCAGCCTGAAGGAAGACATTCTCCTTAGAAGTCTTATCTTTAGCGCTTAAGAATAGATCATCAAATAGGATATTAACGTGACGAGTGAATCCATCCTTAGCTGTATTAGCTGGATGGTTAATGCCATAGACAAGTAGCTTGTTAAGAAACTGACGATCAGCATCTCCAATGTCAGCAACAGGATCTAACTGAATAACATTTATTTTTCCAGTGGTTGTAGTTTTATCCTTTAGATTTCTATAGATAGCTTTCCAAATAAGCTTTCTAATAGCCTTTGTGGTTATTGGAATAGACTTTATCTGTTCCAATCCAGTTATACGCTGGATGTTCTCAACAGCGATAAGCTCATATTGATAGAGATCTGGATGCTCTGGAGTGGTGTTATCACTCTTAGCGCTAAACAATATTTGATCTACACCAGCAAATTTAAAGAGCTCGTTAGTAACTTGAACGTTAGTGATCTCTTGTGGAATCAACTTGTTGTACTGAAGATTATTCTGGGTAATATTCCAGAAGTCAGTAAAGTCTCTATTGCTCTGATCATCTAAACAAGCAATGCGCACAGAGAACTCCACGTCTCCTGCGCCAAGATGCTGAGCAGTAGGATACTGATAGCCCTGCATTGGAAGGATAGCAAGCTTGTGACCAAAGTTCATTGTCACGCTAGTGACAACCAAACCAGAGTGTAGGTCCTGACCAGAAGTTGAGATACGATTAGCTCTATAGAAAAGCTTTGAAGAGCTACCGTTACCATTCTGATCTTTAGCATTCTTGAATCTATTTGGTGCTTTAGAAGCATCAGATGGAAACTCTAACCATGAACCATTAGCAGTAATCGCTGCTTGGGTCAAAAGAGTGTCACGCTTTTTGATGAATGATTCAACTACGCCTTTGTTTGGATTCTTCTTTCGAATAGTAGAAGCACTAGAGCTAATAGCACTAGTCAGAGCATTGAGTTCTTCAAGTGGATTCTGATTAGACTTAGCAGCGTTAAGCTGACTTCTGAGTGTAAAGATATCTGTCTCTTCAGGAGAGAATGTTCTTTCTAGCTCATCAACAAAGTCTGTACTTTCTTTTTCAAAGTTTCTTAATGCTTCTAATGTAATTGGTGGAGACAGTCCATCTTCTTTCTTTGGTGGCTCAATTGCAATTAAGAACTCTAAAGCTGTGAACTCTAGGTCAGAACTCAATAGCTGAACAGGACGAAGCTTAGCTAGCTGAGTAGCATAGAAAGCCTGGAAGGGCGTAATGTCTGTTGCTCCTGGAACAAGAAGTCCAGGAGTCTTACTGCGTTGTGCAGGACCTCTATTGATAAGTCTATCTTTAAACCTCAGCTCCTTAGAGTAAGGCTTGTAATTAAACCAGATGAAACTAAAAACAACCTGCCAGGTTTCTGGTTGTGTCTCAACAGTAGAGATAGTCAAGTTCTGGAGTGCCAGTGCCATTGTGATGTCTGCATTATCATTTCCCAGAACAGAGTCTCGTAGATATTGATTCTCTACATAGCAAAATGGAGTCAATAAGAACTGAGCCAGTAATGGACGAAGCTTGTTGTTGATATCATCAAGTCCAACAAATTTAACCTGAAGTGTAATATTAACTACAGATTGAGGAGACCTGACCTTAGCAGTACCCTTTGTGCGTAAAGGCTTATACTGTTTGATCTGTGCAGCTCTATCGATAGATATATTTTCAGGTGCAATTGTAAGCTGGATATCATTAATCCAGAATCTTCCATCATGTACTGTCAAGATAGAAACCTCCAAGTCATTCAATCATATCATTAACTGAATGAGGATTTAGTGACTTCCTATCATCCTGCATTCGGACATTGATTTGACTTCCGGGATAACGACTGGATAGTCTCTCTGAGAGAGATTGTCTTTGCTCAGGAGTTACACCGTTGGCTTGGATTCTAGCACGTATAGACCTGCGACGTTCAGCACCTTGTGTCTCTGCCATTACAGTCTGTTGACGTAGATGTGGCTCAGCTGTTGGTGAACCCAACCTTTGATTTGTAATGCCAGGTATACCTATATCATCACGAGCAGGGTTGGCTATTCTTGGTGGTGGCTCACTAGGAATACCACCTGTTGCCATAGTACCAGGTCCAGGAGATAGGATAGCTGCGGTCAATCCGCCAGCTGCGGCGGCTAGCGCAAGGGGCTTTAGGTAAGGCTTAGCTGCCTGAGAGAAGCTAGAGATCTGCTTATTCATAGCAGCAAGAGCGGCGCGAGATCCCTCTACTGCTGCACCACCACGATTAATTTGATTGGCCATCATGGCTACAGGAAGATCAGCGATCTTTATCGCACCACTAGCACTAGGTGAAGAATACTTAGCTGCAGCAGCAAGCTGAGCCCCCTCAGGAAGGGTGCGCATGGCAACAATAGAGTTTGCTATATCAGAAGATGTTTCTGCAAGCTGGAAGCCCTTAACAAAGCCTCCGCCCTGAATCCCCATACCTTCCTGGAACAAAGGCATCAATTCTTTCTTAACTGTTCCTTGAGTAATAGAAGTAACAGCTCCTTCAAGAAGCCTTGCATTACCTTGAGCACCTTGAGACAGAGCAGACATCTGTTGCTCAAAAGCTCCAGATAGGGCTTCACTTACTTGAAGGTGCTTACCAGAAATAGGAATCTGTTCCATCCATTCCAATAGAGATAGTCCACGCAGCTTACGTTCTTCAGATAAAGAAGAAGCCATTATTGCTACACGAGACTTAGTTAAGTTACTAGATAAGATACCTACCTGCTCTGAAGTGATACCAAGCTTAGTGGCTTCTGCTGCACGTAGCTGTCCCATGTTGGCTAGTGTAGCCACTTCTTTATTGGCCTTAGGCTTCAAGAGTTGCATTCTAATAGAGTGATCACGGGCAGCTTGATCACCTGCAATCGATGTCATTTGTGCACTAAGCTTCTGTTCTATATCAGGAGTGACTAACATCGCTAATGCAGTATCCGCATCTTTATCTGCAGCGAATCCAGTAAGAACCCCTGTGTGGATATCTTTAGTTACAGATCCACTGGGTCCAGTAAAGGTCATAGACTGAGAACGCTCAGGTATTAACATGTGAGGTCCGTCATGTTCCATGGCCTTAAACAGAACAGGCTGCATAGAGTAGGGACCAATTGTAGGATGTCTCATTGCCATACCAGCTACTAACTCGCCAGCTTCAAAGCGCTTCTGCATTGGAGCTATAACATCGTTGCCATATAGACGAGCCATTTCAGCAAACATTTCGCGGCCATAGTTCTTTGGTAGACCAACTATTCTCTCTTGTACGTTGGCAGGCATACCACTACCACGGAGCATTGTTTCAAATGCTGCCTGGTTCTTAGGGTTAGCTTCAGAAAGAATTGTAAGAGCACGAGAACCACCCAGTTCTCCACGAGCAATAGAACCAGCACCCTTTCCACCAATAGCTGCTTCTTGAACTAGCTGACTTAAGTAGCCTTTCTTTTCTTCAAAGCGGCTAACGAAGTCTGTATGTGTCATCGGACTTTCAGATCTACCAACAGCTCTTACATCACCAAGGATGTCATCTAGGATTTTACTTGGTTGACTTGTAGCTACAACAGCACCAGTACCAACCATACGAGGATGTAGTTCAGGTACTGTTTCATATCCAGGAACATATATGTGGGGGATCTGATCAACACCTGTTTTAACAAACCCGCCTTTAGCCATAAGAGCATCTCTCTTTACCTTGTCAGCAAGATCAGCTCCCGATAGAACCATACCAGTTGGTTTAACATCTCCAGATATACTTCCAAGAGTCTTCATGAGTTCTTCATGCATAGAGACTCTTTCAGGAGACCATCTAACCATACGTTCTAGGAACTCATTAGATATTTCATTACCTAGACCGCCTGGATTAGAACCAGCAAGAAGATTAAAGACACGAGGTTCCAAAGTACCAATATTACCTGCTCCCGTAAGGGCAGCTTCTCCACCGAAATGTAATTGTGTAACACCGATCCCTCCACCTTTTAGACTGAAAGACTTGGCCCCTAGCTGAGTAGATAGCTCTGACATATATCTTTCAGATTCATCTATTCCCATACCACCAAGCTTAGTTAATAGCTCACCTGAAGTTGGTGCACCAGGAATATTTTGTGCAACAAGACTGGAGATGAGGGCCTGCTTCTGACGAGCAATATCCTTCAGATCTCCAACTCTAGCAATAGCTTGAACTCCCTGAAGATCTGAAAGAGGAACCCCAGCTTGCTGAAGAGCAGCACCAAACTGTTTCTCTATATCTCCAGAAACAAAGCGTGCTTCGCCTTTGAGTCCACCGAAGACTTTCTCGACATTACTCATATCAACTGTTTCTTGAAGTATGAGATCCATACTAGCTGTCTTAGTTTTATCAAGACGCTCAGTAATGTTAGGTGAGAATCCAACAATAGAAGTTGTTCCACGAGCTGACACAAGCTTACCTTCAGCATTACGGCCAAGGATTCCTTGTACAGGTAGTGCAGGAATACTCATCTGTTCGGCAAGGTTATAGCTTCTGTCCTTAAATAGGTTGGCAACATTACTGTTAATCTCATTAAGATTAATACGTCTCATTCTAGAGACCTGTAGCTTCTGCTTTACAGCTTCATGTAGAAGTAACTCACCATCACCAATGGTGATACCAAAGGTCTTATTCAGCATCTGTATCTGATCTTCATTTAGATACAATGTTTTTAACCTAGCTCCAGAAGGACCATTGAATCTTTTTATTGCTTCTGGACTATCCAAGAAATCAAACTCGGCTCCACCAAATGGACTTGCCATATTAGCTGCCATTGCAGACTCTGTAGGTGTGTATTGTCTAATACGCTGCCATGGTTTTCTAGCATAATCTTGCTCTGCTGCTAGAGGACCATAGATATCTTTCTCGGGAAATAAGCTAAAGCTAGATCCAGTTCCAGTAGGGGTATATCCACTTTCGTTATATAGCTTCTCAGCAACAATACGTCGTGCCTCTCCAGTTACTGGTTTACCAGATGCATCAAGTACAGTCATCTGGTGTGAACTAAAGATAGTTTCAAAAGAAAGATCCCCACCAATGTTGGGTTCCATATAGGCAGCTAGCTTACCCACTTCATCTTCTATTCCACGGATACTAGATCTCAATCCAGAGCTTCTAGCTGTAAGATTTCCTTCTAGAATACCCTCATAGATGCGCTGAGCTTTCAGCTCTGAGAATGTTAGCTCATCGGCAACTCCACCTGTTTCATCTAGAATGCCAAACACTCCGGGTGCATAGATGTTATGAAGTCCAGTTCCTGTTCTAATAAGGCCCGCGCTTCTACCTGCTTCAGGAGCAAAAGCTTCAGGGATTCTAAATAGAGAGCCCTCTTGTCCTTGAAAACCAAAGGTAAATTCTCCACGTCCAGGAGTACCACGATGAAATACACTTAGCTGCCTACCAAGGGCGCTTTCTATTTGACCAATAGTTCCACGTAGGCGAGCGTTTTGAATACCGGCAAGACCGACTTCGCGTGGAGTAAGTGATTCAGGTACGCCCTTAATAAAATCAGATACCTTAATGGCAGCAAAAGGAGCTTCAGTTCCCTGATTGAGAAGTTTACCTACATTGCTTTCGAATGTATGAAATGCACGCTGTGTTAATACTGATGAGTTACCACGAAGAGTAGCTCTTATTCCTTCCAATGGATCCATAGATGAAGAGAATGTTCTTGCCTGCAATGGATTAGGGAAGGTTGCATCAACTGCAGCTTCCCATTCACGACGAAGTAGTTGTGTAGTTCTAGTAGTCTTTTCATTGATCTCAATAGGATTCAATGGTTTAAAAGAACTGGCCTGTAGCTGAGCATTGAGAGCCTTAAGGTTCTGAGCTCTGTTCTGATACAAGCTGGCTTCCATCTCATTCAAACGCTGAATAGCCCAGTCAGACTGATACTTCTTGAGAGAGTTCTTGATAGCTGCATCTACTTTTATTCTTTGGACACGACTAAGTAGACTGGATCTTGGATCCAGAGAGGGCTTTATAATGTCAGTCTTCTTTAGCTTCTTGAAGGAGTTGTATCCAACTGCACCACCAACTGATAGCGCTGCAGCATTGCCAAGGAAGGACCCACCATTTGACTTGTCATCTTTAGCCAACTTCGTTCAACCTCTCATTAAGTATTCTTTTTATCTCAGGATTTCTAATCTCACTACTATTAATCTCTATCTTAACCTCTTCTCTGTCATCAGGTACTTCATACACTATTATCTGAGCATTAGATCCGATACCTAATTCAGATAATAGCTTTCTAACTTCAGCTTGTACTTCTGGAATAGACCTACCATGGTTCTGAATAACTGTGTTTACTAATTCATCTGATACATCATCAAGGAAAGGCCGCCTCGCTGCGCCAGCTTCATCTGATGGCCACAAGTTGAAATCATGGATATCCATACCTTCATTCTTTACTACCTTTAATTTTACTTCATCTAGATCTACTCCTGGGTGCCAGCCTACCCAGTCAGGACCAGGTATACCCTCATCACCAATAGTTTCAGGAATAAGGACGCCGCGCCTGAACCAGTCGCCATAGGACTCTTCGCCTTCACGTTCGTTATAGTATCTATCAGTCAACTCTGGAGTAACAGGAAATCCCTCGCTCTGTCTCTTATTCCAGAAGGCTTCGAGATCAGCCTGTGCTTCTTCAGCTATCCCACCAGAGAGTGCACCCTTGTCTAGTGCTTGTTGAATTACAGAAGCATATTGCTGCTCCCACTGGGCAGAGTAGATTCTTCTAAGGTTAGCAGGGACAAGAGATAAGATCTCCTCGCGCTCTTCCTTAGTTTTAGCACCAACGAACTCTCCAAAGTAATCACGTTCTCCACGAGGAAGCGATCTGAATAGAGCAGAGTAATCTCTAGTATATGGATTAATACCAATAGCCGTTTCAGTAGCTGCACGTTCGTACGCACCAGATACTTCACCAGCATCAGATTCTCTAGCTGCCTCTGCAAGGCGTTTGTTTTTAATGTACTTCAAGGTATCGAAGTATTCTTCAATGCCTCTTCTCTTTTGTACTTCTTCTGGAACTCCTTCTATACCTACTATGTCTCCTGACTCTCTAAAGAATGGCTTTATAAAGTTCTCTATTGGGTGTTGCCAGAAGGCAATGTCTGGACCGTAGATCTGTGTTTGTTTGTAGTCCTCAAGTGGGGACTTCATGTTGAGAAGTTTAGATCCAGGAGCAAGAGGAATAAGTGCCTCGAATGGGTTCTGTAGTCCCTTCGCTAGAGACTCCCAGTATCCACCTATTAGAGACCTTCCCATTCCAATCTTCTCGTCTGCCTTAGCAGCAAGAATCTTATTTAGGCCAGCAACAACAGATCTAGATTGTGTTGCACCCAAACCTTCTGGCAGTTCAATGTCAGGTGAACTAGCAAGAACATCGAAGTCATAGAACTGTTTAGTTTCTTTCTTGGCAGCTGTCTGTCTCTTTGTCTCCTGAACTAGTTCAAGCTCTTCAGGTGTTAACTGACCAGCTGCTGCCATCTTTCCTACTTGAGATGCAATGATTCTAGTTTTATCTGAGTAAGGTGCGATGTCAGACAAGATCTTAAATTTATGAACTATTGAATAGTCTTCAGGACTGACACCTTTTAATTCAGGAAATCTGGTAGCGTATCCTTCACCAGGAAGACGCATCTCTCCTTCCTGGATCTTTATAAAAGGATCACCATGTTGGAAATCAGGAGCGCGGTCACCTGGTCCTGGTAACCATGAAGGCATTGTATTTCTAATAGGATTATATTCCTGAATTTGTCTACGACGGTGAGGATACATACGACGTAGCCACTCGTTAGTAAACGCAGCACCACCCATGTTTAGATCCCAGAAGGATCTCTCTGCACCATATGATCTTCTAGCAGACTGAAGAACCTCTTCCTGATCAAAGAATTCTTCTTCACCAGTAATCATTCCCTTGAGGCTTGAGAAGGTAAATCCTGTTAGACCTGATAGTTCAGATAGGCGATAGGCCTGTTCACCAGCCACCTGCCTGATGCCACCTGCATCGATTGGAGTACCCTTTGAATACTCACCGGGCTGTTCAGGAGGGCCCTCACCAAGACGACCAGGTGTTCTAAGTACAGCACTATTGCCATCAAGACTATTAGAGCCCATCCATTCCTGGGTGTGCATTAGTTGAGGTGGCTTAATGAGTCTGCCTATTGTTGCTCCGAGAGCAGGACCCAATATAGGGATATCTTCAAAGGCAGTTCCAGTAATAGGATATGGCCTATCACGATAGTGCTTCTTCTCTTCACCATATGTAAAGTTCTCTCTGAACCACTGAGCTATAGGGTTAGGATCTTCACCACCATGCATACTAGCGTCATAGGCGCGCTGATTCATTCTCGCGAACCAGTGGGGACGATAGTATTCAATCTTTCCACCTTCGTAGGCAGAGCGACCAAGTTCCCAGAATCTACCCTTTCTAACTTCTACTTCTTTCTTGCCTGAATATAGATCCTGAAGTTCTTCTTCAGTCTTCTCTGGAATTAAAGCTCCAGGAAGGAAAGGAAGAATAGGTATAGTAAGAGCAGCTGCACCAGCAAGAGCAAATCCCTTTCCTCTGGTGATCTTTCCAATGAAAGGAATCTTCTCACCAAAGCGCTTATTGAGAGCACGGGTAAGAGGATTGTTTTCTATTATGCTTGTTTCATTAGCTAACCAGTGGGACTGCGCTAAAGGAAGTGCCTGGGTATAGGAGAGACCCTTTCCCATTAGTTCCTTAATAGCTCTAGTGCGACCACGTAAACCAGATAGGTAGTAGGCAGTTCCACCAGCTACTACACCAGTAAGAGGAAACGCTGCCAGCTTCATTAAGCTAGTAGAACCAGGTGCGAGCTCTTCCTGTCCTTCTCTATAAGCTCTAGCTCCTGGAGTAAGATCAGCAATCTTACTTGCCAGTAGATTTGCTTTTACACCAATAGAAGCTATGCCAGAAGTAATACCCTGATCAAAAACCGTACTGTCTAATAAGCCTGTATTGCGAACTGCCCAGTCAGCAGTCTGATAACCAAGAGCAACACCTGTTCCAATTAGGCCCCACTTAACTCCCATTCTACCGAGTGTTTGAAGAGGAGTTCCACTCTCTACAGCTAGAGAGAATCTGGTACCAAATGTTCTTTCCCAAAAGTTCTGAACAGACTCTAGTCCTGTAGTGAAAGGCTCAATACCAAAAGGAGCATCAGCTAAACGGTTAGCTCTTTCAACTGTCCATTCACCAGCTAAGGCATATGCTTGTTTACCTATAGCACCGGACTTAGTTTTTGATCCAGTAAAGTAAACAGATTGAGCTAGACCTTCTTCACCTACAACAAGAGGGAGATCCATCCTAAGCTTATTAGGCTTAGACGAATTAGGAAGTCCTGTAAATCCATGAACTCTAGAATAAGATGCAGCCAGGTAGGGATTACCTGTATTAATCATCTTAGTAGCATTTTCTAATACTACTTGATTACCAGCATAGAGAGTTCCACCACGAAACTGTAGACCTGTCTGTGGAGCAGCCAACGCAGTTGGTAATCCATTTACATAGTTACTTCTATGAAGAAGGTCACGATACCACTCGCTGTTCTGAAGAATAGAACTAGCTGGTATATTTAGTGCTGCCCTTCCCTCAGTAGTAAACTGAGAAAGAAAGTTACCAGCTTGAAAAGTTCTAAAGATCTGCCCTGGAGAAAACTCTTCTAGGGTTCTAATACCCGCATAAAGAGGATCCGCTAAGTTATAACCAAGACGATTGATGCCATAGACTCCGCCACCAACAAGCGCCGCACTAGCTGCAAAAGCAGCAGCACGTATTCCCTGTTGAGAATAAGGAGTGGTTTGTTGTTGTTCGCCAGCAGATACTGAAGACCTTAGATTAGCCCTGTCTGGAGCGTAATCAATAAGAGTACTTCGATTTATGCCCAGGACCATTTAGGTATCACCGCCCTCGTTTCACTTTAACTTTGTCAGGCTTCTTAGCGTTATTTTTATTAACAGACTGAGCCTCTAGTTTATCAGCAACAAGGAACTTAGGTACGACAGGCTTAATCTCTCCATCTTTAAGCTTACTGTAATATTCAGAATGCTTCTCTTTTACTTCTTCCGGAGTCTTGCCTTTGGTCTCTTGAATCAAATCAGGGGTAACCTTCTTACCTTCCTTCATGGCCTTAAAGAGCTCAGGATAAATAAACTCAAGACCTTGGCGAGCATCGTGCTGCCAAAGTGCCTTATCTTGTAGATCATGTCCTGTATCATTAGGATCTCTAGCAGACATTTGCTCTCTAGATATAACAGTTCCAGAAGGCTTATTAAGATCACCCATTCTCTTGGCAATACGCTGTTCACGCTCTTCCATGATCTCGCGTCGCTTCTTCTCAGAAGGCTTCTCTTGACGCTGTGGAACAGGTACAGCCGTACCTTCTTCACCTGGAGCTAGAACACTAAATGGTTCCTTAATGATTCCAAGAGAGAGAAGTCTCGCCTCTGCGGTAGCTAGTCTTTTCATAAAGGTGTCGTACTTCATAGTTAGCAGGTCCTCTGGTTTGTAAGCAGGGAACACTGAACATATAAAAGGAATGACACTGGTTATGAAGTCTTGTGTTTGAAATCTAGCTGTGTGTAAGTCTTGTTGTATCTGATCGGCGGACCCAGGACCAGATATCTGTAGTATCTGTTCCGCTACAACAGATACAGTTCCAGCAGAAAGGATATCTATATTCTCAATATAGAGCGGTTCAAGAACCGCCCTTGTGAAGACTTCATCCTCCACTTCAACTGAAGTGTATCTACCAGAGCGATAGAGATCGTCAATATCAAGAAACTCCTGGAGGGAAAGTTGCCTCCAGGGAATCTCTGTACCATCAGAAAATACAGTTAGCCAATTATCGCCAAAGCGTTTCCTGTAATTAACGATCTTGCTGTGCATTTAGCAACTCACAGTTTGGTTACAAGATTACTCAATAGCTGTGGAGCAAGGAAGTTAGAGTTCTGCATTACCTGTTCGAATAAGGATGGAATAGTACCAGCCTTACTGTCTAGGTCTTTAATAGACTTCCAAAGAAGGCAGGCCTTTACAACCTCATTCTCTAGGTCTTCTTGTGGAACTTTACCTTCTGCAACACGAGCATTAAGCTCGCGATGCTCTTTTCTGTTGAGAGCTCTAAAGATAAAGAGCTCATCATCATTTAGTGCTGATAGAAAAATATCACCATGGCTTGCCTTGAAGCCATCAATGGTTGCAGCTGATGGAGCGCCATCATATCCGGCTAGAAGCTCACGTAGCTTATCTCCCATTGTAGGTTCTTTAACTGGTTCCTTCTTATCATCAGTCTGATCTTCTGTAGTCATTTATTCTCCTCAAACGTAATTACGTGCAATGAATGAATATTGCTCAGCCACAGGCTCACCATTAATCATGACTTGCTGGGCTTGATCGATCAAGTGTACACGATCTATTCTCTTGGCGGTATGGTTAACTCTGTTATTTCTGTTGTAGTCACCAAAGGAAACATAGATTGTGAAGTCATCAAATCTATTACTATCACCACGGCGACCTTCTGAATCTGGATTCAAATCATCAGTTCCCCAAATCTTATCTTCAAATCTTTCAAATACATTCTCTATATTAGGAAGCGCACCACCAACACTTCCTGCCCTTCCTGGACTACTATTGTTAAACCCAGTAAGTGTTCTGTAGTATTCAATATATTCTTCTGGTCTTACTTGTCTACCGTTCACTATTCCTGAGGTCACACCTTCAACGCCCTGATTAATCTGTTCAATGTTCTGTCTAGACAATACTCCACGGTCACCATTACGCATGGCCCCGCCTCTGTTCTTTGCTACACCACTGAAGTTCTTAGTAGACGAAAAGGGAGAAGTATCAACGCCGCGCTGTTTGAATCTTTCAAGTACAGCATATAGATATCCAGCCTCTTTAAAGTTGATAGTGAATTGCCCCTGGACTAACACTGTACCTTTAGA
>ERZ1292642.1143-Hain-H14-01um-R1-1143-length-13034-cov-9_pt1 | contig 13034 bp, 13 predicted proteins | sample MGYA00564403_ERZ1292642 | MGnify/ENA primary metagenome ERZ1292642 (study PRJEB36523, sample SAMEA6512643) | groundwater metagenome | collected 2019-01-09 | study: AquaDiva: Metagenomics assemblies of 32 groundwater samples | reverse complement strand
TGGCAGAAGTGGTCGCTGATGCACAGCAATCGCTGGTACGTGAGCGTAATCCTGACTTGTTCCGCGATTTTATTGCTCGGCATACTGACGCTGAGATTGGGCTTAGTGGTGACGCTGTTGCCGCGCTCTATGGTGACAAGCGACCCCTGCCGGATGATGGATTGCTCGGATGGGTACCGGGGATCGAGGATAAGCTCAACCTCGCCCGAGCCAGCGGAGACGACGTTTCCGTTCCCTTAGCGGATTGGGTGGCGAAGGTCGAGCCGGATGTGATGAAATTGCTTGCAGAGGATATTCGTGTCCGGCCGGGCAATATCACCGCACGTGAAGCCACACTCGATGCCGAAGCCACAGCCGCCGCAGGCGGGCCAAAGCCTCCTCCGTTGCCAGAGGAAGCACCAACCATCCGCTACGGCGCCGGGCTCGAACCGATGTTCTCCATCGGCGATCGCAAGATTGCCTTGCAGCGGATGAAGCAAGAACTCACCACAGGTCAATTCGGTCCTGAGCAGGGCTTCCACGACTTCGTGATGATGGATGAAAAGGGCAACTCTGTTGGCGCGCTCAATCTCTCAACACAGGACGGAGGCAAGACGCTTTATGTCGACGGTATTACTGGAGTCAATGGCCTCGGCCCTCGTGATTTTGGCCCTGCTCTTATGCGTGATTTGCTTCGCCAGATCAAGCAGGAGTTCCCAGAGGCCACGCAGATAAAGGGGCATCGGGTTAGTGGTGCTCGCGAAGCAGCAGGCAAAGAGATGCTCATGCCTGAGGCCTCGGTCAAGCTTCAGCGTCTACTTGAAGACCCCGAGGAGATGCGTCGGTTTCAGGAACAGTTACAAAACGAACATTGGGCCAAGTTCGCTGAGAACATCGAAGTTAACATCAAGCCCACGGAGACTTACACCGCGAACGAAGCAGCGATCTCCAAGATCGTACAGAACGAACTCGCACGTATTGTACCGCAGGGTGTGGATTCGCGCGCAGTTGGTGGCATCCGCGGTGTTGGTGATCAGCGGCCAATTCATGGTGCGTATTTGCCGTCTGAATTCGGCCGTCCACAGATCATCTTCAGCTTGCTTAGCGACAGTCCTCTCAACACTGCACGGCATGAAGCCATTCATCATCTACGAATATATGGCTTCTTCAAAGAAGGCGAATGGGACACCCTTAGCAACGCAGCACTGGCCGAAGGTTGGCTACGCAAATACGACATCGATGGGAAGTATCCCGACCTACATCCAAACCTCAAGCTTGAAGAAGCCATTGCTGAGCGCTTCCAAGATTGGGTTCGTGAACAGGATAGGCTTGGTGAGCGTGCACAGCAACTGACTGGAACTGAGTCAGGGCTTGATGCGATCTTCCGTCGTATGAGAGAGTTCCTGCTAAGCATCAAGGATCAACTGGCAAAGCTGCTTGGACACGAGCCCACATGGGAAGAGTTATTCCAATCCACCCAAGCAGGTGAGATTGGTGCACGCACTGGCACAACTCCAATCCACCCCAAGGTCTGGCAGGCCCGAATGCAAGAGGCCGCCGCTCGCGATGTCTTCGAACGCGCCAACGCTCTTGGCATGACCATCGACCAATACAAGCGGTATGACAAGCACATTCAGGAGCGGCATCTTGAAGACATTGAAAGCGCAACGAAGCGTATCACTGCCGCGCAGAAGCGGGTTCAGACGAAGGAATGGAAAGAGAACCGGGCGGAGCTACGGAAGAACGTCGTAGACGAGATCGACCAACGGCCCGATATCGCAGCGGATAACTACTTCGCCGACGGAGTGCTCTATGGCAAGAAGGTCGAAGACCACGAGAAGCTCGGTACTGACTTCCTTACGCCGGAGCAGCGAGCGACACTTCCTCGGGACTATTTTCGAAAGGATGGGGTTCACCCCGACGACCTTGCTCCTTTGTTTGGCTTTCCTGATGGTAATAGCTTGGTCGCAAACCTTGCCCAGTTGTCAGCCGTCCGACGAACCTCTGGCATGCGACCGATCGAGTTCAAGCGACGAGTGATTGATATGGAGACCGATCGCCAAATGCGGCTGAAGTACGGCGTGCTTGAAGACAACATCATGGACGCGGTGAAGGAGCAAGTGGCGAGTGAAACGCAGCTGTCGCTCTTGCACGAGGAAACTCTCTACTACGGAATGAAATCCGGTCAAGAGCCCGCATACGACCAAGCCATGATCAAGCGTGCAGTTGCGGATGAGTTTGACAAATCCTCGATGACCTCGGTGTCTTCGGATCGCTATATGGCCGCAGCCGGTCGGGCAGCCAAGGCCGTGGAGAACTTTCTCCTCAAGCAAGACTTCGAGGGTGCGTTCCGAGAGAAGCAGAAGCAATACTACTCGATGCTCCTCGCGAAGAACGCCATTGAGTTCGAGGCCCAGACTGCGAAGTTCGAGAAGCTCTCAGCGAAGCTAGCGAAGCGCGAGGTCAAAGCGGTTGAGCCCGAATACCTCGACTTCATCCATGGCTTGATGCTCGACGCGGCGGTGCCGATCAAGCGCAATGCCGACGAGGTCGCCAAGTCGAAGGAATACTACGGCAATCAAAGCTTGGGCCAATTCGTACAGGACAAGGCGAAGGAAGGCTACGACCTCGATCGCACCGTGGCTGATTCGCTGTGGGACGCGCCAGCGAAGCCCCTCGATCAGATGTCCGTAGGCGAGATGCGTGAGTTTATGGACGCCGTGACCTCGCTCAATCACGTCGGCCGAAAGGTCCGCTCGATCGAGATCGCTGGCGAGAAGCGTGATTGGCGGGACTTCCGTCAGTCGGTCATTGACAACATCAACCAACTCCCCGCACGCAGCCGCGAATCGCAGGGGCGTTGGCTATACAAGATCGATGCCTCGCTGACGCGGATGGAGGAGATCGCTAAGGATCTTGACCTCCGTAAGGAGCTTGGTCCCCTGCACCAAGCCGTGATCGAACCCATGATGCGCTCTAAGGCGCAGGAGTTCGATCTTATGACCGATCTCTCGAAGCACTTCAATGACACCCGCGGCTCATTCGACCGCACATGGCGGCGGTCGTTGCACGACACCATCAACCAAGACGTGTTGCACGATCCCTACACCGGCACCCCCTACGACATGACTCGGGAAAACCTCATTCAAGTGATGCTCAATTGGGGCAACCGATCAAACATCGGCAAGCTGGTTCAAGGCGCTGCCCTTGCCCGCTTCGGCCGGCGCCTCACGCGAGAGGAATTCCCCGCCTACGAAGCCCAAATCAAGGCCCTGATCGACAAGCACGCCACTGCGCAGGATTGGGAATTCGTCCGCCGAATGTGGGAGCCATTCAAAGGCTGGCAGGGGAAGATGGAGGACGTGTCCCGCGCCACCAACGGGGTCGTCCCGAAGATGATTGAGATCGGCACCGTGGACACCCCCCATGGCTCCTTCGAGGGCGGCTACTGGCCCGTCAAATACGACCGCCTCGGCTCAAACATCTCCACCATCGAAGATCGCAAACCCACCGAGGATGGCGTATTCGGTGGCAACTACTTCCGCGCCGCAACCGCTAAAGGCTACCTAAAGGAGCGCACCGGTTATGTGGATTTCGTCGACATCTCGACCTCGCTCGAGCAGGCTGCTGGTACGATGCAGCAAACCATTCATGACATCGCTTTCCGCGACTCGCTCATCCAAGCCGGCCGGGTCTTCTATGATAAGGGAATTCGAGCGGCAATTCGCAAGCACTATGGAGCCGAATACGAGGCCCAGCTTGTGCCGTGGCTGCGACGCATCGCTCATCAATTCTCTACAGACGACTCCTCCATCGCGGGATATAACGATTTCATGCGCCGGGTGCGGATCAACTTGGTCGGTCACGCATTGCCCCTCAACCTCAAAGTCATCCTCAGTCCTGATGTTGGAGTCCCTAACCCCAAAGCCTGGGCTTCGTATTTGGCTAACCGTACGGAGAACACAGCGCTAGCGATGGAGAAGTCGGATGAGATCAGGCATCTGGTGTACAACATGGACCGGGACTATCGGGAGTCGCTGGATAAGATCACCCTCAATCCGAACGTTGGCGACTTGCAGAAGCGTGCGGTCCAGTGGGGCTTCGTCCCCATCGCGAAGGTCTCACAGGAGTTCCGCATCTCGACCTTCGTCGACCAGTACCAAAAGGCCCTCGGTCGTGGCAAGACCGAACAGGAGGCCGCGTTGATCGCCGACTCCTTCGTCCGTGAGCGCCATGGCGCGGCCAGCGTGGTTGACTTACCCGCTGTGATGCAGTCGAATGAAGCTATGAAGATGCTCACGATGTTCTATGGATACTTCAATACGATGTACAACTGGCAGCGACAGTTGCCCGGCAACATCCGCCGTGGCGAAGCGAAGGAGTTCTCGGTCAATGGTCTTGGTTCGGTCGTGGTGGGTGCCGCCTTCGGTGCTACGTTGTTCAACCAACGAAAGCAGGACGACTCTTGGTTCAAAATCATTGCCAAGGCCCTCTTGCTCCAACCCCTCTCCACCATCCCCATCGTCCGCGAAGCCGCCAGCTACGCCTTCGAAGGCTACCAGCCGCGCACCCCATATGCGTCGCTGTTGGGTGCAGTTGGGAGCATTTATACTGACGCGAGGAAGCTGGCCAAACATGAAAGGCTAGAGAAGCCGATCACGCACGTGGCGAATGTGATTGGTCTGTCGACGGGGCTTCCGCTCGCGCAAGTGGGCCGCACCACCCAATTCGCCACCGATGTCGCTACGCGGCACCAACGTCCGAAGAACATCGCCGAATGGGCGCGCGGTATCATCACCGGCGAGGCGAAACTCAAACGATAGGAGCAGCGAATGGCATGGCGATTGGCGAATGGATTGGATCTCCTGCGCAGTCAGGTGAATACGAAGTGGCCCGGGCGTAGCAAGGAATCCGATGGCTCTGTCGGCGACACCTCTCACGGCGCACGCAAGTCCGATCACAATCCCGACTCTCGTGGCGTGGTCCACGCGATCGACCTCACCCATGATCCGCGCAACGGATTCGATTCATACAAATTCGCCGACATGCTGCTTGCAACGCAGGACCCCCGTATCAGCTATATCATCTCCAACAGCCGCATCGGCTCAGGGCCCACTGGTCCGCAGCCCGGCGTGTGGCGACCATACCACGGTGCGAACCCACACGACCATCACGTTCACATCTCCATCCTCACCGCACGTGAAGACGAAGTCTGGCCGTGGAAGATCAACAACGTGGTGGTGAAGCCACAACCATCGGCCCCTGTAGCCCACCTCGTGTTGCGTGATGGTAGTGTAGGCATAGAAGTCCAAGCCCTGCAACGGAAGTTGGGGCTTAAGCCGGATGCGATCTTTGGTCGTGCGACGAAGGCGGCTGTGATTACAAAGCAGAAGCAAGCCGGGCTCCCTGCCGATGGCATCGTGGGCCCACAGACATGGAAGGTGCTAGGATGAATCTAACTCTTGGACAAAAGGTTGCTATGGTATCAGTTTTGTTAGGTGTGTTGGCGGGTGCCACGGCGCAGTTGACGCCGATTTTTGGCTCTGCCGTGGCGACTAGTATTGCGTCCTTCGCTTCACTTGCAAACACTGTTATCAGCGGATGGATCTTCATCCTCACCGGGCAGGCCAACACCGTCAAGGCCGTGGCTGATATGCCGGGTGTGGAGAAGATCACCATCAACGAGAGGGCCAACCAAACCCTCGCAGCAGTGGCTGTGGACCCCACTGCTAATAAGGTCGCTCCAACCAATGCGGCCTTCGATCAGGTCACCGAAACAGCGAAAGGAACAGCGTGATGCGAAAGTACGTAGCAATCGTTATGGTCGCACTCAGTCTCGGCGGATGCGCTCAGCTATCGGCCGTTAGCGGAGGCATCGGCCTCATTACGAAGACCATCCAGAACCCCGTCACGGAGCAGGAACTCTTCGCCATTGAGGCCTCGATGCGAATTGTGGTCGAAGCGTTGCTCACCTATCGCCGTGCATGTTTGGCTGGCAGCGCCGATAAGAACTGCCGCTCGAACATCGAGGCCATTCAACCCTACACCAAGCAGATCAAGCCCCTCTTGGTCGAACTTCGCTCATTCGTCAAGAACGACGACCAAATCAACGCAGTGGTCGTCTACAACCGCCTCTCCACCCTCTACACCACCGTCAAATCCTCAGCCGCCCAGTTGGGCATTCCGTTGGGAGCGTAGCATGAACGCAGCACTGATCTTCTCCATCATCGAAAAGGGGCTCACTGTTATCCCGCTGCTCATTCAGGCGGGCTCGACGGTGATGCCACTCATCGAACGCCTGCGCGCTGTGGCCAAGGGTGGCACCGAGGGCACCGTCACCATTGGCGAACTCGAAGCCCTCGAACGCGACCTCGACGCTGCGCTTGATGAGTTCAACGCACCCTTGCCGCCGGCATGAGCGACGAGAACGATTACGATCTCAAAAACATAGTCCTTAATCTAGCTGTCCGCGTTGGGCAGCTAGAGGGGACGCTGAAGACGTTCATGGAAACATGGGTGAGGCAGGATGGGCTTGCTCATGAGGCACGAAATCTAGCCCGTGGCCAGATCGACCTACTCAGCAAACAAGTCGAACGAGTGGCGGTGGATGTACAAAACACCCAGCAAGACATCGCCGAGCTTAAAAAGGAAATCGACGAACAGGTAATGCCGACGATCGAATTGGTGGACGCTCGTCGGCATAGATTAGCGGGCGCAAAGTCAGTATGGGCGCTTATTGGTGCTGGGGTTGTGGCGCTAGCCAGCGCGATTGCCTACATCGGTGATAAGGTCGCCTCGTACATCATCCCCAAGCCTTAGTGCTTCGTAACTGCGCGGAACCATCGAGCGCCATGCTTGTCGGTTCCGCGCGATGTTATTTGGCCACTGGCGACCATGATTTCGATCACCCGAAGTATGCTGTGCATCGGCACCCGGCTGCGCGCAAAGTTCACAATCTGATGCTCGGGCACCCCATCACCCTTATCCGCTATCTTGATATGGTGGTAGATTTCATCGATCGCCCTTGCGTCGGTACCGGTACTTCCAGCGGTGAAGATATCGGGCATGCAGGCTTCGGCTTCCAACAGCCAACCCATAGCACGATTGAAGTCATCCTTGGTGAGAAGTAACACGTCGCTTCGATCAGCACACGCCACCATTGCAAGCTTATAGAGGTGAACGCGCCTGCGCGTCTTGTAATGGAGCAGTTTGGGATGATTGACAGTGGGTGGTTCGCCGAGCGCCCGCCAATCATTAACTGCATTTCGAAAATCTTGGGTGACCTTGAATTCGCCACTGAGCGCTCCTATCATTTTGATATCATGCACGAGCTTGTCGTCGAGGCCGCGGGTTTCTTGGGCGAAGTCATCGCCGACAATGCGTTCATCGCTGTGAACCAAGATGACCCTCGACGTAAACCCCTGATCCCATGCCGATTCCGGCATCAACGTAATGAGGTTCGATGGCGTGGTCCCCGACATCAAATTGACTTGGGGTCGGTCGATTTTAATCTTAATATCTCGACCTCTTCGGGACTGAGCGTAGGGATCGGGATCGTAGAAGGCCGACAGGAGCCCCACCATTTCATCATCATACTTGTGCATAAAGGCTGTAAGCTCCTCAGCTGTGATGACGGTATTGTAATACTCAAGAGGAGGATCAGGGAGACGAGCGATGAAGCGCTTCGACGCTGCGAGGGTGTCAACGAGCGCTGCGCCAGTAAGCGACGTGGGTGCGAAGTGAAATTCTGGGAGTTCGGACATGTATCTCTTTGCGACACGGATGATCCTGTTCTTGCCCACGCCGGGATGGCCGACGATGAACACATAGAGGTTGGGGTAGAGCGGCGAGGAGGTTTGCAAATAGGTCTTCATCTCCATCGCTGAGGCGATGGTGAAGATCCCAGCCCACTTCCTGAACAGCCCGGGGCTCTCGAGATTATCGGTATGTTCGACGAATGCGTCGATCCAAGATTCCAACTTGCGCTTCCCGTTTGCGCTCTTCAGTCCCTTTGTAGTCTTTAAGGCCTTCGTAGTTGGTGAGTGCGTCATAGTCTCCTCGGTTCCACCCTGTTTTGCAATCGTATGGTATGGCCAATTCCCTGCCCCCGGCCAGAGGAACACGCACAACAAGATCGTTCATGATTTGTGGTATGATTTCGTCTTCCATTTCCTCCGGGTACATGAATGTGAGGGCGTCATGATCTTGAAGCATGATGATCACATAGCCCTTGCGCCAGATATTGAGCATGGCGGTGTTGACGATGTCGGCGAGGGAGCCCTGTGGATCGAAGGCGATCGCTGCACGGACAGTGTCCTCCTCAGTCCGCCGTCCCCAGAACCATCGCTTGCGGCCAGTGAGCGAAGTCAAAAAGCCCTTCGTTGCCAACTGCTGCGCTACCCACTCCTGCCACTCAAGATGCGCTGGGAATGCACCGAAATACTTCGGCTGGAACGCGATCACGACTTCGATGGGAAGCTTCGTTTGCGAGGCAAGGGTGGCGGGCTTGCCTCCGTAGTTGCTCCCGTGCCCAAGCTTCTTACACATGAAACGGTGAGTGTAATGTCGATAGTACGGGGTTTCGGCGATATGTTTATCTTGCTTGAGATCACCGGTCCACTGAAGGTGGGGCCAGCATATGCGAGCAACTGCCGTGTGAGGGTCTCCAGACTCACACGCCGATAGGTACCGCGGGTCATTGAATAGGTTCCATTCTATCGCGCCGACGACGAAGGATTCACCGCTTTTAGCATCACACTTAGCGAATTTGTATCCCGGGTCACTGATAAATATCGACCGCAGAGACTCTTCGATATTTTGAAGATTGCCCCCGGTGCCGAAAGCTGAAAAAGAAGAACTAAACCTTCCTGTGTCAGTACCAGCGATGTTGTAGGAGGTTCGTATTCGTCCATCTGGGTCTACCTCTGTTTTGAGTACACTGATTTTCTTTGCAAGCTCCCGCATTGCGGACATGTGATTGACAATCGGACGAGCAATTGTGTATGCTTCCATTTTCTCAAGGGCGGTTCGATTGACGGTTGGTCGTCCTTTGAAGGTAATAGGTGGTATACCAAGCTTTGAGTAGAACAATGTTTGCAAGTCAGGGTTAGAACGCCAATTGAACCCCGGCATGCCAACTCCTTCAAGGACGATTCGCTCCAAGTTGCGCTCAAGCATTTCAATCTTCTCGTACATTTCATCGATGACCTCCGCTTTGCGGTGTTGATCGACGAGGATGCCGCGCAGGGCCATTTCGAGGGCGGGGCCTTGGAGGGCGCGGCTGAAGGCGTAGGTCTTGGCAGTCTCTGGACCCAACTGCGGATACATCGCCTCGAAGCATTCGATGGTCACGCAGCAGTCGAGGCCGTTGTAGACCTGATCCCGTTCCCACTGGTTGGTGATGTCCCCCGGCTGCACTCGGTCGGTGTGGATGATGCGGGCCACCTATTTATCCCTCCCGATTGTTTCCCCTGCGATCTTGCGCTCCGTCTTCCAAGCGCCGTGGTCCGTGTACACCGACCCGAGATAGGCTAGTCCTTTGAGGCTTTCGGGTTGGAGGGCGTGTGAGAGGAGCATGGTATCGTGCGCAGCGCCCCGTACACCGATACCGTAGGATCGGAGCAGGAAGGCGATGTCGTACATTCCGTTTTGGAAGAGCTTTGGGATGCTTCCATCAATAAGCACTGATCGGATAGCATCCCAAGCAGCGGCCTCAGTCGACTTATCCGGCCAATAGCTTCCGCCCTTTGATCGCTCGTCATCGAACGGGATAACAATGGCACGATCCCGTGAGGGGGCGAAGCCAATGCAAGTAATGCGTGATCCAGTCGTTTCAATGTCGACAGAAAGAAGATCACATCCGGTTCGCACAAACTTCGTGAAGAATTTATCGATGTCTCCTAGGGTGGGTTCGATCCATATCTCACACGCGGGGCGGCGGATCTCAGGAAACTCCGCCTCGCGCTTCGCCTTGATCAGATCAATTATCGTAGTGGGGCGATTCTCCCACTGCCGAAACAACGCAGCCGGGTGATAAGTAGGAAGGAGTTTATACCCACTGACGCAATGAGTAGTAAGCTGAGTAGTACCACGGAGCTTGCCGACGCCAGTCCGGCCACATAGAGCCCAAAGAGCAGTATTCCCCAGAGCGAGAATGAGATTAGGATCGTGGCTGAGAATTTCTTCACAAAGCCGATCAAGTTCCGGCTCAAACTCCCGGCGTACGTATCGCGATGGAATAAGAGCGGGATAGCTGTCAATCCCACCGGCCTTATCACCACAAAACCACTCAAGCCGGTTGGCAGGTGGATGTATTTGAAAGACATTGGTCCGATAGACTTCAGGGTGAAGACGCCAGATGCTGTCAATCGATCTTGGATCGCCTCGACGATAATAATCTCCGATGAGTCCTTTATCATTTCCAGTGAGTTGTATGATGCCTGCTTCATTGAGTAACCTCAAGAGTTCGACGCCCGAGGCACCGACGAAAGACGAGCCGATGCGATGCTCCTCAGCGCCCTTGGCTTCACCGACGATGACGATGGGTTTCACGACGCGAGGCGCTCCAACCGAGCGATCTCACGATCGAGATACCACCGAGCTTTCTTAAGGTCCTCAATGGTGGCACCCTTATCATCGGCACGCCAGATGTACTTCACCGCGTTACCAAGGTTGAAGTTCATCCATTCAGTGATGGCAATACATTCAACCCCAGATGGATGGGCAGTGTAATGTTGAGGATGGTTGATGCTGTCGTGAGCTTTGCCTGCATCCTCGGGCCCGGTTGGTTCAACCATTTCTGCACTGTTCTCCAATCTCGGTTCAGGTAGTCGGCGATCGAGTCGAGAGAATGGCCTGCGTAGCGGAGGCGCAGAAGGGTGACGACTTCCATCAGCGACAAGTGCTGATACTTCTTCCTCGATTGCGTTAACATCAAAAACCTCACTAAGTCGGGTGTCTTGCATGTGGAGTGTTCCTCAAAATGATGGCCCGAGAGCGGGATTGCCCTCGGGCCAAAGTCGCGTTTAATCGACCGCCATCGTTCGCTTCACCTCAGCGAAGATCTGCGTTCCGTCCTCACTGGCACGGTGGCCGATGAGAATGCGGATGGAGCAGTTTGGGGTCTCCGAGAGGAGTTGGCGCACCGTCACGCCCTCGGCTTCAACATCCAACCCCATATTGGCGAGGGCATCCGTCAGCCGAAACATCGCATCCGGCGTGGTGTAGTACGTGTCCTTAATGGTCTTGTCGGCGAGACCACCGATCTCTTCGAGTTCCGCTTCGTCCACGTCCTCACCAGCCGATTGAATGGCATAGGTGAACTTGACGAACGGGGTCTTCTTCTGCGAGGACACACCTTCCTCGTAGAGCCCCTTGACGATACAGTCATAGGTCCCTGTCGGAAGGGGCTTGGGACGCTCGATCTCATTCGCCGGGGTATCGAGGATGGATTCGAACGAGGGTGCGTGGGGTTGGTTTGCCATGTGGTGTGGGTGTCCTGTTGGTGGGTTAAGAAATATCAACGTCAGGTTATTTGGTTTCTGTGCTCCTTTGTTTGAGATGTCCTTTACGAGCATGCGCAGAACGGGCCTTCAAATCAATCCTGCCCTTACTAACAGCATCTCGTAAATTGTCAGCGTGTGAGCCGATGAATAAATGCTCTGGGTTCACACAAAGTTGGTTGTCGCACTTGTGGCAAATTATCTCGAACATTGGAATTGGACCTTTATATATTGTCCAAGATAGTCGATGTGCACGTTTCTCTGTTGGGTGGCCTGCTTGGCCGTATCCATCTTTTGTTATAGAACGCGACCACTCCCAGCATCCATTTTCGGTTTCTACTGAGCGTGAACGGATGTATTCTTCGTTGTAGTCACGTGTCATTACCATAACTATATTCTCTTTAATGTTAACGCCTTTGGCTTTTCTGCCTTAGCGGGTGACTCACGCAGGACTGCAAAAAAGTCTGCTAGTCCTGTTTCAAGTGGATAGTTCTTTTGCATAGAAAATGGCTTGGTGTTCTTGAGATCGAACATGTTGGTCGCGGCCGTCTGTATGGTGCGCTTCCCCGCCTTGTTCTCGCATTGGGCCCAATGGTTGAAGTAGCGGGGGATGGTTGGGCCCAAAGCGGAGCCGATGGCGTTGGGATAGCCCTTGTTTCGGCCGTCGTCGCCGGTGCTATAGCGGACGTGTGAATCCACAATGACGTTGGTGCGAAAGCCCTCCGAGGACAACAAGGCGAGCATCGACTCCACCTGTTGCTGCGCAGTGTAGAACCACTGCCGTGGGTCCTTGATACCGGGGTTCATGGATTGTGCCCAATCAAAGGCGGCGTCGGAAGCGAAGCTCAGCGAATCGATGATCACGATACAATCGGGACCGAACTCACTGGGCTTGCCATAGTCCACATCATCGTACTTCCAATTGTCGAGCATCTTCATCATGTTGATCCAAGCCGTGGGCTTGCCATCGATGATGACACCCGCTCCGGTGGTCTTGCGCTTGTCACGCAGTGTGCGGAACTCAACGTTGCCAACCATCGCCGGGCACTCGTGCATGACGAAGGTCTTGAGTGGATCAAGTCCGTTGTCCATGTCGAGGATGAACAGGCGATAGCCAGCCTTGACGAGAGAAGCCTTGGCGCCTGTTTTGCCAGAGCCCGAGTCGCCGGTGAGGAGAAGTTTGACGAAGTCGTTGGATTGGTGGTCACTCAGCTTTGGCATCGGTCACCTCCGGCTTGGGCTGCAATTCTTCAATCTTCTTTCTGAGGCGCCAGACGAGGTCTTCACCATAGTCTTGGCTTTGCTTGGGTGACATCCGAACGATATCGCGGATGACTTCATAGGCCTCAGCGTTGGGAGTCAGTCGGCTGACTATCATTCGCTGGGTTTCGATCTCGCTAATGCATCGCTGCATCATCTCAATTGCTTCTTGGTCTTTCATAGTTCACCTCGCTCTAAGTGGGTTCCATCGGTCGTCGGGCTCTAGCTTATCAAAACTCGCACGCAGGAACTGCTCACGCACTGCCGGCGATCGCGAACAGACTTCACGAAACT
>ERZ1292642.1141-Hain-H14-01um-R1-1141-length-13041-cov-7_pt1 | contig 13041 bp, 19 predicted proteins | sample MGYA00564403_ERZ1292642 | MGnify/ENA primary metagenome ERZ1292642 (study PRJEB36523, sample SAMEA6512643) | groundwater metagenome | collected 2019-01-09 | study: AquaDiva: Metagenomics assemblies of 32 groundwater samples | reverse complement strand
TTCGGCCAAGACTTTTACGCCACGCGCCAGCCGTATCACAACTGGGCGCATCCAGAGAAGCGGTTGCGCGTCGGCCACGTCTCAGGCGATTACAACTTTCATTCGGCGGCCATCGCGTTTGTGAGCACGATTACGAATTACAGCTCCGCGATTGAGCCGGTGTTCTATTCGACCTTGGAACGCACCTCGTACGACTACCGCACGAAAATGTGGCAAGCGAAGTACGGGCCGGCCTTCGTCGATGTTTCGGAGATGCCGGCCGCCATGCTGGCGAATACGATCCGCGAGGATCGGATCGATATTCTCGTGGATTTGAGCGGGTTCACGAATCGGAACCGCTTGTGTACGTTTGCCGCGCATCCCGCGCCGATTCAGATTCAGGCGTGGGGCTACGTTCTGGGAACGCATTCGCCCGCGATTGATGTCGTGTTTGCCGATCCGATTGTCGCCACGCCAGAGATTCGCGCCCAGTTGCGCGAACGGATCGTGGAGCTGCCCTCGCTCCTCGGCTATATGCCCCGTCCCGATTTGCCGCCGCCTAGTCCGCTTCCCTGTCTGACGGAAGGGCGCGTCGTGTTCAGCGTCTTCCAGCGCGCGATGAAAATCTCGCCCGCGAATATTGAGGATTGGGTGGCGATTCTGGCGCGCGTGCCAGAGTCGATTATCCGGTTCAAGGGGGGCGACTACCATCCGGCCACACGCACCCGGATTGCGGATCTGTTCGGTGCGTATCGGAGTCGCATTACCTTTGACTACAACACCGACCATCACGAGCACATGCTGTGGTACCAGAACGTGGATCTGGCACTCGATACGTCGCCGCAGGCCGGCGGCGTCTCCACGCTGGAAGCCCTTGATCGCGGCGTGCCGACCATCACCTGGCTGGGGCCTCGGATGATTCAGCGATCGTCCGGCTCGTTTATGACCCTCGTCGGCTTTGCTGAGGAGTGTGTCGCTCACAGCCGACAGGAGTACATCGACAAGGCCGTGGCGTTAGTGACGACGAACCGGGACCGGCTCGCCGAGATGCGCGCCACGGCGCAACAGCGGATGCAGAACTCACCGATTATGAAGGGCTACGTCGAAGCCGTAGAGAAAGCCTATCGGATGTTATGGAGAGAATATTGCCAAAGCGTGAACGCGACAGAGAAAAGGCAAGACTCCAACACAAAGCTTATGTAGCTGCACATCCAGAGAAAATAAAGGCTATCGATAAAGCCTATCGAGAGAGAAATCGCGATGCAATGAAAGCGCGGCGCAAGGCCAGGTATTGGCTAAACAGGGACAAAAGTCTGGCAGAGGTAAAAGCATGGAGAGAGCGCAATAGAGAAAAGATGGCGCTCCTTCAGCGTAAATACGACTTCAAGAGGCCGAACAAAACTGAGCGTCTGAAAGACAGCAGGCGTCGGCATTTAAGGGGTACGTACGGATTAACCGAGGAGCAATTCAAGCAGTTAGGGGATCGTTGCCAAATATGTGGCAGCACCAAAGGACGACCGAGAAGCAATGGTACCAATGATTCTCTGGTCGTGGATCATTGCCACGATACGGGCCGCGTCATGGGCCTCCTGTGTCACCAGTGCAACACGGGTATCGGCCATTTCTATCACGACACGCAATTGATAGCGAATGCACTGCAATATGTCCTCAAAACGCACAAACGAAAGGAAATTGCCTGATATGGCGAAAGCAGAATCCGCAGATCCAGTGACCGAAGACATCACCCTCGCGCAAGTGCTCGATCGGCTGGCGGCGATTCAGGAAGCCAATCAGCAGGTCCAGAAAGCGCAACTCAAACAGACGGCGCCGCGCTCGAACACGCGCCATCCGGGGATTTCCGTCTTCAATCCGCAGGGGCAGAAGGATTGCCCCATGCCGGAATTGAAGTGTGAAGTCCACATGCCGTTTCCGCAACGGCCGGCGGATCATGGCATGGACTGGGAGGAAGTCGAATTGATGAACCTCCTCGAGCCTGGGGTGTACCCAGTGGAACTTAATGACGGCTCCGTGATTCGCATCAACGTAGCCGGCAAAAAGAATCACATCTCCAACGAAATCGAAAGCCTGACGTGGAGCGGCCCTCCGGACCCGGACACCGGCCACCCGACGCCCCTGTTCAACAACACCAACAAGATGCTGTTTCCATCGTTGCGCGGGATGCTGCGACAGATGCTCGGCGAGAAAGCCGATGGCGTGATGACGCAAGCCACACGGACGCGAAAAACGAAGGCGGGTGAACTGCCCGTCTCTGTGGGCGAATGAACCTTCAGACGATTGAACGGCGCGTCTATGAACGCTTGCGCTATCCGGCGGACCCGGCGGCGACGGTCAAGCAACGGATTCGCGACCACATCAACGATTGCCATCGCGAACTCGCGGGCCTGCCGGGACTCGAGAAGTTGCGCGATGACACGATTGCGATTACGGCGCTCTCCAGCATCTCGCGGACTGGCTTGCCGCCGACCGTGGCGCGGATCAACGGAATCACCGACCGGACGAACAACTTCAAGCTGGCGCAACGGCCGCTTGTGGATTTGCGGCTCCGTGACCCGTCCCAGTCGGATACGAGTAGTTATCCGCAGCTCTACGCCGTCATCGGCAATCAGGCGGTCCAGCGGCAGCCGACCGCCGCCACGGGCCTCTGGGTCGCCAGTGATTCGGCCTCGGACGTGACACAGCTCGCGTACGTCGAATCCATTCTGACGGGTGGCTATCCGCACGATGCGACCGCCAACGGCACGACGCTCACTGGGACATCGCGGGTTCAAGTCGGGACACGGACGGACCATCTTCAGATCACGCGGTTTTACATCGACACGCCCGCCGTGGGGTTTGTCAGCCTCTACGATGCCGCCGCCTCTGGCAACGAACTGGCGCGTCTGTCCATTGCCCAACTCTGGTCACGTTACCTGTGTGTGGAGTGGTGGCCACAACCGACCGCCGATGTCACGGAGTACGCGGACATCACGCACAAGATTTACGATTTGGTGCGGCCCAGCGATGAGCCGCTGATCCCGCCGGATTTCCATGAAGCCCTCATCGCCGGCACGCTCATGCGGGAATACATGCTGACGGACCAGACGCAAGCCGTGATGCAACGCACGGAATTCTCACGCATGAAGGATGCGATCAGTTCCTTTGTGATGAACGATGGCGACCGCATTGCGTCTCTGCGGCCAGTCGATTGGCGCTATAGCGGGTTAACGGGCAGCTACGGCGAGCACTACTGATGGGCATCAGGTGGCATGGGGCGCCGAATGCGGACGGGAAGGCGCGCGATAAACGCACGTTCCGACATTTCGTCCGCTTTTCACCGGATGGCAGCGTGGAAGCCATTATCGCGTTAGCCGATGGCAGTCACGCGGCCGAAGCGTATGATCGGGGCGACGATATTGACAACGCCGGCACTCTCCATGTGGATGTCACCCCATTGCATCCGTACGATTTCACCGGCGTGCGCGTAAAACCCGCCGATGTCGCCGCGAAACGCCGGGATGCTATTGCGGCGGATCTGAAGGCTCAGAACAAAGGCGCCGGTAAAGACCGTGGCGGACAATAAACAGCGATACATCATCGCCGATCAGCGCGGGGGCATGAACAGTTACGACGCCCCGTGGGCCATCAAGGACACGGAATGTGTCGATGCGATCAATGTCGATTTCTACAAATCCCGGTGCGGACGGAAACGCAACGGCATGGTCGCGATCACGACGACGGGCATCACCAGCACGGGCATCATCTCGTCCTGTTTCCGTCATATCCCCGGCACCGACGAAACCGCCGCTGAACTCTGGGCCGTGGACGATTCCACGACACCCGTCATCAATCGATTAGCTGGGGGGACGACCTGGGCCGCGCCCACGCTCAAAGATAATCCGACCGGCAACGGCTGGGACTTCACCGCCGGCAGCATCAACGGCAAATTGGCGCTCGCCTATAAAACGGCTGTGGCGCGGATGCACTTCTGGGATGGCTCCACCGTCAGACGCGGGGGGCTCGCCGCGCCAGACGTACCAGTCGCGACGAATAGCGGGACGGCTGGCGCCTATGCCGCTATTCTGTCCTATTATCGCGTGCGATGGACCGTCGTCTCTGGCAGTACGACCACGCGCCGCAGTGAACCCGGCACCTCCATCAGTTTTACCCCGAATGGCACGCAAAATGGTGTCGTCTTGACGCGCCCCGCGCTCGCCAATGAAGGCGAAACGACGTGGGAAACTGAGGCATCGACCGATGACATCACGTACTACGTCATTGGGTCACTCCCGATTGCGACCACCTCCTGGAACATCACGTATGCCACGACGATCTACAGCGACTTCGCCCTCTCGGATCTGACGGGCAAGTACACGCTCCAAAAACCGTACAAGTTCATCGCCGTCGATCAAAACCGACTGCTCGGGTTTGGTTCCTATACGAGCACGGACAAGCAGAGCCGCGTGGAAATCAGCGCGGTCATCGGCTCGGCAGACATCGGCGATGAAGAGCGCGTCGATACCTCACAGGTCAATTCGTACATTGACTTGGATGAGAATGATTCGGGCTCAGCGGTCGGGTTAGCGGGGCCGGTCCTCGGTTCCTTCTTCGCGTTCAAGGAGCGCCAAGTCTGGCAGCTCACGGCGACGGGCTCAACAGAGCAACCCTTCCGTACGGATGCCATCAGTAAAAGCATCGGGGCGATTGCCCATTACGCCATTACCCGAGGGGAGGATGCCGTTGGGAATGCGGCGATTTACTGGATGTCGCATCGCGGGCCATATCGATGGAGCCTCGCCGGCTTGGAATACCTCGGCCGCAATATCGAGTCATGGATTCTCGGCGGCGACGCGACCATCAACCTCTCGGCGACCCATGTCGTAGCCCGCACGATTTATCACCCAGACAAGCGACAGGTCTGGTTCTGGTATGCCAGCGGCTCGAGCAACGACCCCAATCAGGGCTTCATCTTTGATGTGCAAAGTTCTGGGTGGACGCGCATCCCGACTGGCGAAAAACTCGCGAATGTTCGCTGTGCCACGCTGTTCGCCAACACGATCGCGGCATCGATGTCTCGCGACCTCAAGCCGTATACCGGCCAGACGGGCGCGGCGAATCGACTGTGGAAGACGGATACTGGCACGGATGACAATGGCACGGCGTTTCAGTCCTATCTCACCACCAAAGCGACAGAACCGGGCGGGCCTGGGTTCTATGGCGAAGTGGGGGAAACGGTTCTGCTCGCCAAGGCCAGCCCTGGCGTCATGGTCGCCGTCAAAGTCATCCGCGATTTCGGCGCCGAAGACGTGACAGGTCTGACGAATCTTTCACCCACCGCCGATGAAGGCTCGGCAACGCGTGTGAGTCGTGTATTGGGCGGCTCAGCCCTGAATGGCGTGCAGTTCATTCAATACCAAATCGGTGATACTGCGCCCATCTCCAATACATGGCTGTTCGATCGACTCCTGACGCCGTACCAGAAACATCAGCCGGTGGCGGTATGAAAACGGGCTTGCAATTCATCGAACAGATTCGGACGCTGCGCATCAAGTCGCCCAGCCCTACGCAAGATCAACTGCTGACATTCGACCAGCGGTCCGCCAATGCGGGCGGCGGTTGGATTGCGGCCCAATTTGAAAAACTCATCGCGGCTGTCGAAGGCAGTTTCCATCGCGAGCACACGTCAGACGATCGGCATAGCACGATCACGGCCACTGGCACCATCACCGAACGCAACCGCGATCTGCCGATGGGTGAATGGATTCCCATTAGTCTCGCCGCCGCGAGGTTCACTGGCGGCGGCGCGATGACCTGGACGGTCCCCGTGACGTTTGCAAATGCCGGCATGGCGTACATGTTCATCGGTACGACGATGTTCATCCGGTGGAATTTAGTCTCAACCACAGTCGGCGGCGTCGTGAACCCCGTTCTACTCGTCACCATTGATTCATTATTCACCCCCACTGGATTTGATAGTAGTACATCCTTTGTGTATAACGACAACGGGACTCCGGGTACGGGATTAGCCCAAATCTACCGCGGTACCCCTGGCAGTGGTACCGTGCTCTATTTGTACAAAGATTCCAGCGGCGCCACAAATTGGACCGCAGCGGCCGGCACCACGCATGTGCAGGGGCAAATATCCTGTGAGATTTTGGAGACTTAAAAATGGCCTACGCTCGCGATGAATTCAACGAAGAGGATGAACTCAGAGGCACGCTACAGGATCGGTTACGGACGCAGTACTACGACCAAACCGAACCTGAAGCCCCTATGGGCGAAGGGGGCGGCGGGGGCGCTGAGCAACCAATCGAAGCGGCGCCCTTCACCAACACCGCGCCGGAAGCGCCGACCTATCAGACGGAAGTCGAACCCACGCGCGCCGAGACACCCATACCGGATCAGGGGTTTGTCTCGCAGTGGAATCCTGGGGCCACCGCGCCCAGCAATGCCCCGCCGGGTATGCAGTGGTCGCCCACGATGGCGAATTACGAGCCCATCCCGCAGCCCCCAGTCGATGTCGGCGGCGGTCCAGAAGCGTTCATTCGCGAATGGCAGCAAAGCCATCCGTCGAGTGAAGGCATCGGCCCGCTTGCGCAGCAGCTCCAACAGCGATTTGGTATCGGCCGCTACATGTACGGCGGCACGCCCAGCGGGAACGAAATCCTACTGAACGGGCAGAAATACAAGGTCATCGGGGCGGAAGGCACGCCCGGCCAGTACTGGTATCAGCCGGGGATGGATGACTCGGCACCGCAAGCGCCGTATCAGCCAGCACCCGTCCAACGCGGCTTGACGAACTATCAGCCATCCGCGCAGGGCTATACGCCCTTTTCGATCGGGGGCGTCACGGCACCCCAAGGGCTCTGGGGGACCGATTTCACCAGCCAGCTCCGCCAGATTCTCATGGCCCGCCTCGCGGCGGCCGGGAAAGGCGTGGACCCGAACGATCCGAACATTCAGGAGCCATTGACGGCCGCGCGCAACGAAGCGACTCGAGGGACGGAAGCCGAACGCGCCAAACTCGCCGAACGGGCCTATGCCCAAGGCGGCCTGAATACCGATGTCATCGGCCGACAGATTCAGCAAAGCAGTGAGCGCAACGCCGTGGGCCTCGGCACGCTCCGCGCCAATCTCATCACGCGGGAAATCGACAGCCGGAAATCGGAACTCCAGAACTTGCTGCAAATGGCGTTTGCGGCGGGCGATGCGGAAGCCTCGCGAGAAATCCAGATGCAGATCGCGCAACTCAACGCCATGTTGCAGCGCGAAGGGCTCGACGTACAGCGCGAAGGGCTCCAAGTCTCACGCGAAGGCATCGGGGCGAATCTCGCCATCAATGCCGCCAATCAGAACCGCGCCGCCGTGCAATACTAACGGCAGAGAGAGGGTAGCTATATCGGGTTCTGGAGTTCGCTGGGGAAAATCGCGAGCATCGCTGGCCCGATTGCCGCCGCGCCGTTCACGGGCGGCACGTCGCTCCTGGGGATGGGTTTGGGCGTTGGCGCCGGCACCGCTGGGGCCATTGGGGCGGGCATCGGCGCCGCAGGCGGGTTGCTCTCCAAAGTCGGGGAAGTCGCCGCGCCGCTTGCCGCCGGCCGCGCCGCTAGGCGTATTGACGAGTCACACATTCAGCAGGATCAGGATCGACTGAATCAGCAACGCTATGGCAACGTCTTGGCTGGCGCCAATCTCGACACCACGCGCCAATTCTCCAATGCCAATCTTGACCTGAACCGCCGTCAATTTGGGCTCCAAGCACCGCAAGCTCGAGCCTCCAACGCCGTGCGCGGGGACATCCTCGCCAATGCCCAAGACTTCAGCTTCGGGGCGCCGTCGATGGTGGGCAACATTCCCGTGCCGACCAGTTCCGGCGGACTCCGGCCGTCAATTTTCAGTGAGAATACGCGAAACCTCGGCCGTCTCATGTCTGAGCAGGCTCTATCAGGGCAACAGGCCGGCGACAATTTCGCGCCGCTCAACTTCTCGCCCGTTCCCTCTGTGCCTGAACTCACACCGCTCCCTGAAGCTGGCGCACTGGATAAGGTACTGACGACGGCCGGCACGATTGGATCTCTTGGTGGCACGTTTGCGGATTTCCTGAAGCGGTATCAGACGGCACGCACGCCGCCCTTTGTTGAGCCATCAGACGAAGCGGGGTGGGGCTAGTGGCTGGCTTAGGACTCCAAGCGGCCGGCGGGCTCAGTGCGCTTCAAGCGACCCTCCGGCAACGGATGGAAGATGACCTCAAACGCAAACAGCTCGAGTTTGAGAATCAAATCGCCCTCCGCACGGCGGGCCGTCAGGATTTACAACTCCAACAGCAAGGCGAACTCACCCGCGCGCAACTGCAGGCGCTTCAGGAGAATCGGGCGGCCGTTGATGCGGATCGGGTGTTCAAAGAGAACATGACGCTTCAAGAATCCATTCCCGGCGGTCGGGAGATACCGGCACAATCCCCGATTGCGGGCCGTCTGATGGCGATTGGCGCCGGTGTTCCGAAAGGCATCGAAGCCGACACCCCGCCGATGCTCGCGGCCCCTGGACAAGCGGCATCCGCCGAAGTGCCTGGCACCGTCGCCAATGCGCCATCGCTCACAGGCCGCATGATCCGGAAACTGCCAAGCCAGAAACAGCTTGATACGGATGCCGACAATGCGCGGCAGGCGGCGAGAGATGCCGTATTGGCGAAACAGGCCGATACGAGTGCCTCAGCCAAGATCGAGCAATTGAATCAGGCAGCGCAGCGGCTTGAGATGCAGGGCAAGCTTAACGAAGCGAACATCCTCCGCGCGCAGGCCCAAGCGGCGCTGGCGAATGCCAAAGCCGAAGGTGGAGGACCGCTCAAGCGTGTCGAACATCGCGACCAAGATACGGGCGAGACGGTCATCGAATATTTGACCGACGCCCAACTCCGCGGCCAAAAGTTCACACCCAAAGCCGGAGCCGTCACGGAAAACCGTGTCACGAGCGCCAAAGCGGTGAATCAAACCGGCGAGGACATTATCCGTAAATTGAGCGATCCGACCTATGCCGCGACTGTTGGGCCAATCATGGGCCGGTCAGCCAAATTGGGCGATCTGGTAGGCAACCCGCCGCCAGAGTTTGCTGAACTGGCCGGCACGATTGAATCGTATGCACTCGCCAATATGGGCGTGCATGGCATGCGCAGCACGCAAGGGGCGCAAGTCATTAAGGAACTGTTGGATCAACGACATACCCCAGAATCATTGGTCTCAACCATCAAGGGTTTGAATCAGTTCTCGACGCATCTCATGCAAAACGAGCGGGATAAAGCGAAACCTAGCGGTGGCGGCAAGAAAAAGTACGAGCTGATAAAAGACTAAGGTCATGCCGAAGCTGAAAGCCCGCGATCCGGCGACTGGTGAAACGGTCAGTTTTAATTGGACCGGCGAAGGCGATCCGACCGATGCGGACCTCGAGGAAATCTTCACAGAAGCGAAAGCTGGTCAAACGCCGTATAAACCTGAAGCTGTCTATCTGAAAGCCAAAGGCATCGGCGTGAACGCGCCAGATGATGAAGCCTTAGCGGGCCTTCGTGGGGCTGCCCATCCTGAGACATTGGGCGATTTCGCTTCATTGGTCATTCCTAGCGGAGGGGCTGCCGCCCTCAAAGGACTGGGAGAGCTGGCGAGTCGGTCTAAACAAGCGTTCAAAACAGCCACCGAAGGCGCGGGTACGCTTCGAGGCATTCTCCGATTCCCTGTGCGAGCTGTCCAAGCCTTTGAAGACGCCCTCCCTAGTGCTAATGCGCGCGAGATTGCAAAATTTAGGGGCGGGGCTGAGCCTGTCTATCGTCCAACGGTTCCGACGATCAACACGGCTCGAGATATTCCCTTACCAAGCCGTGGTCCTGTGCCAATCGCCGGCAGACTGAGCCTCACAGCTCCTGATGTCCTGAAGCTGCAGGCGATGATCCGACAAGGCGTACCCGAAGCGGATGCAGTCAAGATGCTTGCGACCATGAAATCAGGGACGGCCAAAGTTATGCGCGGAAAGCTCGTCGGTGTCGGTCCTGACTGATTCACAGAAGCGTCGGATGTAGCGCGTCACGGCCTCATCCCGTCTCGCCCGCTCGCGCTCGGCCTCATCCTTAGCCAGCCATTGCGCCACCTTCGCCATCTTGGCCGTATCCCTGAGCACATCAAACGGCATGGGCCACCCCATCCAAAATCAGTTCAGTTTGCATCACTTCGCAATCTGCATCACCGTCCAGTTTACTCAGCGCCTTGATCACTTGCCGCTCAAGCCATCGACACGTATCGCGGTTCGTCCATGCGTCTGGATGTTCGGTATCTTCGATCGCTTGCGTGATGTAGACGGTGAGCGTATACCTGACTTCAGTCATGATTCAGAATCCTTCCGTGGAGAGCAACAGTTAATCAAGTGTTTTCACTACAACGGTTCCACGTAGGCTCGCGCGATGGATGCGATTGCGCCGATCCTGCGGATTCTCCAAGGGACGATCACATAGCGCGTCAGCTTCCAGCATCGCCTTGGTTACGGCCGAGAGAATATCGGCAGCAATCACCGATGTAATTAAATGTTCGTCCCAGAATTCGAAGATCATTCTTTTCATGGTTCAGAATCCTTCCGTGGAGAGCTGGCCGGCCTGTTGGAATACGGCACGGATCGCGGCGACATGATCGCGGTCTTCTGTGATGTCTTCATAAAGGCCGGCGAGCGCATGTTGTAAGGCGCGGTAGCGAATCCGATCGCCATTCGGCCAGATGCCGCCACAGTTGCGACAGATGCCCGCATCCCATGTATGCAACTGAAGCGAACCGAGCGGACACCGATCGCCGTAGATGATTTCGCGCATGGTTCAGAATCCTTCTGTGGAGAGCAACAAGAGTAAAGCTTCCTTATCGCCCGCCTGATAGTTGATCGGTCCCTTCTCGCGCCGATCGGTGATGTGATCGAACAGCGGCATTTCGCTATCGTCGGGATTTTCATGGTCATGCCGTAACCGCCAGCAGAGCGGCCCGGCCGGCGTTTCGATGCACAGCATATACGTCAGATGCAATTGCTCTTTCGCGGGCTTGAACAGATACGCCCCCCAGCCGGCATCCTGTAGGCTACGAGTGCTGAGGATGACGCGCGAGAAAATCGACCACGCCATCAACTCTCGCGCAACAGCGGCCTTGGTCGCCTCTCGTGATGCCAGTTTCCGGGCTTCGTTTGAGAGGTAATCGTTAGGATGTTCGATCACGGCGTACTCCGCGGACATTTGCCGTCTATGGCCTCAAACGGCGTTAAACCACGCTTGGCATAAAGTGCCAGCAGCCAGAGGATGAGCCCGCGCATGTTCACCCCATCCGCGGCCGCTCGAGATTTGACCTTGCGCCACAGGTCCGGATCAATCGCGCGCATCATGTAGGTCGGCACGTTACTTCTCCTCTGTCTGTAATGTCGGGCACCATGTATCGTGATGTGGCGTTCCAGTGCAGTGGTCGCACACTAAGGCGCCGTCCTTCGCAAACCGTCGCGCGGCTGTAATCGCACGCTTCAGCGTCGGATATTGCTGGAATTCCCCAAGCGTATCCAGCCGCAGATCATCGCCGGCTGTATTCGGCCTCAGTCGGCGGATGGTGTATTTCCTGGGGTCACTGCCCGATCCATACGAGGTATGCCATTCGTGCTTTTCGCTGGTGATGAAATACCAGCCATCCTTGCCAGTGAACACCACGTCATACAAACGCGATTTGAAACCGCGCATGGTGTCCTTGTCGAAGAAATGAGAGCCTGAGCGTTTGACCAGCTCGACCAATTGCCAGTCGTACAGATGCGTTCCGTAATCTGGCAGGTCTAACACCGTGGTTTTCGTGATGGATAGTTTCATTTGGCTTCACCTTTCGGCAGCGTCCGCGTAATTGCGGATAACCCTAAACCTCACCAAAGCGATTGCAAACCTCTGCTGAAAGCGTTTCAGCATGTTGTGAGCAATATTCGAGCTGTTCAGGCGTATAGGCGTCGAAATATTCGCGATCTGTATCGCCAGGACGCAAGGTCAGAAAACCTAGCAAGCTGGCGATCGTCTCATCTGAATCGTCAGAGTGCATTGGTGATCCGGCGAAGTCTTCACCAGTGAACAACACTGTTGTAATGCCCTTGTCGCGCTGTCTCAGCTCATATCCCAGATAAGAGCATCCCCTGCGATCGGTGCGTGCGGTATCCCAGAGCGTGAGCGAGAAGGAGGGCCCGCAACCTTTGCGGTAAGGGGCGAGTCTGACTCGGCGGATAACGTCTTTAGACATTTGGCTTCACCTTTCGGCAGCGTCCGCGTAATTGCGGATAACCCTAACGGCAGTCTTCGCAGTACTTCACCCGAACCGGGATCAGATTGTTGCAACCGTGGCATTCGTGAACGGTATTCGGGCATCCGATCTCATGGGTTGCCACACCGTTGATTACAAGCGCCTCACATTGGCTGCATTTGGGGCGTGCAAACCGTCCTGGGGCGATTGCATCAAAACCGTGTGCCTCTAATGCCTGTCTCATCTGTTGCGTCATTTTGGCTTCACCTTTCGGCAGCGTCCGCGTAATTGCGGATAACCGTTATCTGCTAATCAATATATGCAAGCATACCTGTATTGTCAAGCGGAGATTTAGAATCAGCGTAAAGGTGTGCAGACTTTAACGCGGATAGCTCTGACGATTCGGTGAGCTGCGCTGACTGAGCCATTGCGGTAGCGCCATTCCTGGCTCCCAAGTCTCGAGCGGACCATGCCAATAGCCGTAGAGGTCTCTGTTGACGGTTTCGATAGCGTCAGAGAGTGTCAAAGCCAACGAGCAATATTCGCAACCACTGACTGCCATCTTAGCCAGCTACCTCAGCGTGTGCAGTGGTCATACCGGTATATGAATGACCAATCACGAATAGTGCTAATCATACAGGCTACGGTAATGTCAAGCATGAAGCATGTGGTCAGACCGGTATGTGAATAACCAATCACAAACGGTCCGGGCGATCGGTTTGACATGTTGACTAGTGACTGGGGTTCTGTTAGCATATGGCCATATGCTAACAGAACCCCAGTCACT
>ERZ1292642.722-Hain-H14-01um-R1-722-length-17471-cov-9_pt2 | contig 13042 bp, 29 predicted proteins | sample MGYA00564403_ERZ1292642 | MGnify/ENA primary metagenome ERZ1292642 (study PRJEB36523, sample SAMEA6512643) | groundwater metagenome | collected 2019-01-09 | study: AquaDiva: Metagenomics assemblies of 32 groundwater samples | reverse complement strand
AGTACGTCTCTGGCGGCACCATCGAGTCCGTCTCTGGCGGCACCATCAAGTACGTCTCTGGCGGCACCATCAAGTACGTCTCTGGTTCATCTGTCATCAATGACTGCCACAAACTACCTGAGAAGTATGACGGGTACTGTGTGCTGATCGACCGCTCGCAGACTCCGCCAAAGATCATCTGCGGCTGGGATAAGAAAGACGGTGGACAATGACACTCAACATAATGACCGTCGATCTGTCGCACGTACCAAACCCTGACGTTGATGGCGGATACTGGTCGCCGCCGATTGATCGCGGCACAACCAAACGTACTCGCGTCCTGTCGCTGACAGACGCCTCACAGCAATGCCGTGCGTACATCAGCCGCAACGAACTTGGCGGCGGAAACTGGACTGGCGGAACCATCCGCATTGACAGCGAACCAGTCGGCAGGGTGAGCTACAATGGACGTGTGTGGTCGCTCGACGACGAAACGACATTGACGGAGGAAATGCTATGCCGCAAGTAGTCTCGTTTGGCGGTGGAGTTATGCAACCACTTCCGTTCATCGAAAGTATCGAGATTCGGTTGTTGATTGACTATCCAGGTTACGCCGTTGGAAACGATGGATCGCTCTGGAGTTGTCGATGCAGTCGAGGTCGTGTTTCCTGTGTTGGTGACTGGCATCAGCTTAAACCAACTAAGCATCCTACTACTGGATATCACGTCGTATCAGTCCACAACCAAACTTCGCGTCGTCAATGCAAAGTTCATTGCCTAGTGCTCATAGCCTTCATTGGATCACGGCCAGCAGGAATGATCGGACTGCACGCCGACGACAACAAAGACAACAACCATCTGTCAAACCTGCGATGGGGAAGCCACAAAGATAACGCCGCTGATCGTGCCATTAACAGTATTTACTGCGGAGCAAAGAAAGGCCGACTGCATCACTTCGCTAAACTAACAGATGACGACATCCGCGAAATACGGCGACTAAGAAGTATCGGCATGTTCTACAACGATATCGGCAAGCAGTTCGGCGTTGCGATGACGTTGGCTTGGAAAATCTGTAACGGCAAGAACTGGCAACACGTAACATGAACGTGCAGAGCGAGTATTGCCATCACTGCGGTCGCACACTGACTGAGCGGGAGATCACTCTATGCGAACCATGTGGAGTACAGAATGACGAGCAAGCACAATGTTTTGAACGCCAGAAACAAAAAAAGAGACAAGAAGTCCGCCCTGCAACGACGCCGCCGACATCGCGAGAACCTGATCTGCCCGACGCATAACGTACCGATGAAAATGTGTCACACGCAGTTTGGCGACCGCTGGAATTGCAGTGTTAAAGGCTGCGACGTGTCGTGCTGGAGCGGCCACACGTCTACGCCTGCCGACATCAGGACGCGGAAGCTGCGGAACCAATGCCATGATGTATTCGACCCGCTGTGGAAGAACGGCGGTTGGTCCCGCGAAACTGCGTACAGCAAGCTGGCGGAGTTCATGCAGGTGTCGCAAAAGGATTGTCACATTGGCTACTTCAACGCCGAGCAATGTGAACGTGCTACGCAGTGGGCGTTGCAGCAACGCGACAACCATAACACGAAAGGGAAGTGAGATGTCGAAACATACGCCAGGGCCGTGGAAGCCGATAGGAGTTCGCGGAGATGTAGGAATTCACGGCACACTGCCTGATGGCAGCGATACAGCCGCAATCGCTTTTGTCCGTCATCAGGGCGACAGTGACGCAAACATCCGCCTCATTGCTGCGGCACCTTCATTACTGGAAGCACTGCAAGACATCATTGCGTCCGCTCATAAAAGCGGTATCGAACTTATCGACCTGTCGCGTGGACGCGCCGCCATTGCCTTGGCGACTGAAACGGCGGTGACAGCATGAGAATGGTCATTGTCCCCGACAGCCTGCGAAACGCGATCAACAACAAGTTGGATGCGGCAATCGCCGAGGTTCCAGACGCAGCAAAAGACCGTGACGAACTCTATCAACAACTGCTCGAATACTTTGACGAGCATGGCGTGCTGCCTGACTTCTCTCTCGTCAACACTGCTGAAACGGCGGTGCCACAATGATGCTGCTTGCGTTCTACGTGTTGATGTTGATTCCGCTCTACTACTACTGGATCGAAAGGAGTTCCAAATGATCCGACGTTTCCAAATTGAACACGACAGCGACAACGATTGCCCAACCTGTGGCTGTCCGCTGTTTGTCGGTGAGTACGCCTACATCGACGACGCAACGGGCGTCATCGGTTGTTCGGCAGAGTGCTGCCAAGATGCGGCACTGCAAGAGCACGACGACCGCGAATGTGCGGCGTATCACTTGGCGTTTGGGGAATGCTGACTCTGCTGCGTGGCAGGACTGTGTTTGGCGACGGGGCGCTCACAACGCCGTAACCAGCCGTCGCCACTGCACGGGTGGTTTCAGCCGTTGGTCTTGCGGACGACGGTGGACTCAGCAACACTGACGTCTGGCAATCTCGCCGTAGGAAGTGACGAACCATGCTGCGACGTGTCTGGCGGAGGAACTGGATGGTCATAACAGCCGGCGTCGTGCATGGCCTGTGGGGACTCATTCTGTGCTTCAACGACGCTCCGCTGCACACGACTCCTATGGGACACATTCCGCTGCGCGGTGTTGCCGCAGGCATGACGTACATACTTGTTTCCGTACTGGCGTTCGCCCCACACATTCAGGCGGTGTCAGGCTGCATCCGACGCTATGTTTGGAAGGGTTGCCCGAAAGAACTCGACACACACTTTGCCGGGCTGGTGATGACATTGCCGCAGCAGGGCTTGCTGATGATGAGTTTTTTCACCGCCGCAATCTCGATTGTTCGCGGGCAGTACCCGGATGGCTATGTGCCAAACCAGTGGGGGTCTCCGCACCTGTTCATCCTCGTCGATCAGCTTTGGTCGATGCTGGGCATGGTGTTTCACACAGCGGCTTTGCTGGATTGGTACTGGCTGAGTCGGCTGCCGGATCGCAGATAATGAATTTCTTGAGAGAAACCATGACCGAGACGATTATTGTTGCAATGGTCTCGTTTTTCGCGTCGGTAGTCGTTTTCTCGACCGCCGTAATCGGCTATCTGAAAGTCCTAAAGCCGATGCGTGAAATGGCTAAGGCGGAGGGTGGTAAGTTTGACTCGCTCGATACCAGCATGAAGAATTATGAGCGTCGCCTGGCTACGATTCGCGAGACGGCGGAGGCTGCTCAGTCGGCTGCTGAGTCGTTCAAACTGCACGCTCAAGCGTGTGACATGGACCGGAATCGACTGAGCGACGAGATCGAAGAATTGAAGCGACGGAACGACAAACTCCAAGAGATGCTGACGAAAGGCGCGTAATCATGGGTTGGCTGCAAGTGTCGGTCGCTGCGTCTCTGGGAATGACGTGCCTCTTCGTTTCCGGTCTACTCGTAGCGATGTACCGAATGCGTCATGCCAAGCAAGTCATCCGAACCCTAGATACGCGGTTCCCAGAATGTAAGCCACAGTGGCGATGTCGCGAGTCAGTCACACAGATTCTCTCGACTCCACGCTCGCACACGCTGCTCAAGGTGTTGGTCTTTACTGCGTTTGTTGTGGGCATGTCACCGCAGCCCGCCGAGGCCGGGAAGAAATCCGACCAGCGGCGGATTGATCGGGCGGCTGCGGAAATTTATAGAACTGGGATTCCCAATGATCCAGCCGTCAATGGAATGAGCCACAGCCGCGAGCTAAGGCTGAATGCAATTCCTGTGGTCGGTTTCTTCGGCGCGTGGATCATCGGCGGCAAGTCAGTCGCATTCCGTGTCGATCCCGCAACGCGGCAACTGTACGAGCCACGTCAGACGAAGATTCTCGGTGGTGGTGTTGATGCGGGCATAGGCGTTGGCGTGCCGTTCTCGCTCAGCGTGACGAACGAAGTGCGGTCGTTCCGTGGCAGCGAATACGAGCAATACACGACGCAGACGCACGTTCAAGGTAGCGTCAAAGCGGTGGCGGCCGCTGGTGCTCCTGGCGTGCTGTTCGTGAAGGCGGTAGGGCCACAGTTTGGTTCATTTCCAGGACGCATCGAATCGTCACGCACAGTCTTTGTCGGACTGTTCGCGAGAGTCAGCGTCGCAGCGGACGCCAAAATGATGTGGCCGGCAGACAGTAGTGTGCTGTGCCGTCCACGAGTGTTGAGCATTTCTGACGTTGATCGACGAGAAAGATAATTATGTCTGACATAACACCGGATCAGTTCCACGGACTGACGGGCAAGTTCAAGCAATACATGAGCATGGGCGTGATCGGCGTCTTGGCGTTGATGACAATGTACCTCGTGATGTGGCAGTCGCCCGCGATGCACAAGTCCTACCTTGAAGTCATCACTAAGACTCAAACAACAGCAGCGGCGGAGATCAAAGTGGAGCGGGACGCTTCAAGGGCGGAGTCCGAGAAGTCGAGGCAGCACGGTGGCAACGTCGGAAAGGAACTGGCGGACGGTCTCAAAGAGAACGCCAAAATGATTCAATCACTCAACGAGACTTTCATTCGCGTGCAGGAACGGACGCAGGAGAACCAAAAGACGTTGATTGAACTACAACTCAAGAAGATGAAACAAGACGAGACGAAGCCGTAACGCGGCAAACACGGAACGCACACATGGCAGCATGGATCGGTCTTATTGGCGACATGGCAATCGAAACCGTGAGGTCGCGTGATGGCAGTTCTGATTGACGCCGACATGGGCAACGACAACGAAGTGATGTGCAGCGAGTGCGATGCGGTGTTCACCGTCATTTACCGGCGCAGTGCGACATGCTACGGGATTGTGTATTGCCCATTTTGCGGTGATGAGATCGAAGACGAGACGACCGAGAAATGAGCAGCATCGCCATCACGATCGCCGTCGTGTTCGTTCTGTATCGCGTGCTGTGGTATCTGTTTGAAGATGAGCGAGAACGAAAAGAACATGAGCGACGGTTGCGGAGGCGGAAATGAACGACGCCAGACTCTCAGCGATGGAAGTCGAAGTCGAGCGGCTGCACATTGCCGTGCGCCAGCTTGAGCGCCGCGCAGAGGCTGCCGAACTTGAACGCAACGACTTGCGAGAACTGGTCGTGTCGCTGCATCGGCTGATCGAACAATTACAAGCCGGTGGTGCGGACGGGCATTGATTTCGCGTTTCAGATGCGTTACAATTGTGCGAACGCCCCCACACAGTTGCCGCGCGAACAACGAAAGAAGTCCGATGACAACCAAACCGATCGCAGTAGTTACAAACTCGCGGTCAAATGATGTGGGTTGTTCATTGGCTTTCGAGGAAGACCGAGTAGGAGTTGCGAAAAACAAGAGCCTTGGATTCGCCGTGCTGTTCAAGAGGGGCCGAGTCAAGCTGAGCACGAAGTACCGGGTTTGGCCAGTGCCCGGAGATGACCGCTTCATGGAACTGGATCCCAGCGAATGGCGTGACAAGTTCATGGTAGTCGCTGAGCATAAATCGAAGACCGGAAGTAACCGGCCAACGTGAAAGGGACGCGATGATTGGCGAATTGAATCGAGGCACAAAGGTTGGCGATAGAGCCTGCTGGATCACAATTGACGGGAAGAGATTCACTGGGGTGCTGAAAGAGTGGGACAACGCGACAGCGATTATGCTGCTGGATGATGGGAGTGAGAAAGCTGTTGCCTGCTAAGACAACCGATGGTGCTCTGATCGTGGCCGCTGGTACGCAGAGCGTCGTGACAAGGTCTGACCCGGATCAAGACAGCGGCAGGGTATTTTGTCCGCTTGCCAGTGCGTTGCACCTGCGTTACAAACCCAAGTCATGCCAAAGCCACTTTTGAAAAACATGTCGATCCGCCTGACCGCATTGCAGCGCAAGTTTCTCGCCGACGACGCTGAACGGCTCGACAAACATCCGGCGGCGGTGCTTCGTGAGATCATCGAAGCGGCCCGGCTGAAGGCGATGAAGAAAGAGGCGAAGCGATGAGTCTACTCCCGCTACTGGTGTTTGTCGTTCTCGGTGCCGATCCGGTTCCGTCCATCCGTCTACCAAACGTGAAGGCCGCCGTTGCACCTGTTACAGTCACCGTGCTCGCTGTTGACAGCCTGTTCGTGATAGATGCCGACGAGCCGTACATGGTTCTCGATAGTCGGCAAGAGATCGTTCGGATAACCGAAGACGTAGGGCCAATGACGATCCGCAGTGTGTTTGTAGATGGGACCGGCAAGCCGGAGACGCGGAAGTACACCGCCAAATACATCTGGCTAATCGAAGCCGTTCAGGCTGGAGAAGTTGAGATCATTATTACAAAGGTCGGCGAAAAGGACCGCACGAAGGCAATCCGCCGCACGCTGCTTATCGGTGGTGTTACGCCAAAGCCACGTCCGAACGATCCAATCATCCCGAAACCGATTGATCCTCGCCCTGACGACCCGAAGCCAGACCCACTGCCGATACCGTTGGGTCTCGACAAGATCATCAAAGAGTCAGTCCGCAAGAACGTACCTGCCGCAGAACGTGCTGTCGCTACGAAGTTGGCAGAGGCATACCGCGAAGGTGCGAAGAACTTGGCAAACGGAACGTGGTCGCTCGATAAGGCGATTACCAATCAGCGCGACTTGAACGTCAAGGTGCCGGGCTACAAAGCCGATAGCTGGCGCGGCGTATTTCGCGACGTTGCTGACGTGTTGGCGGCAGCACGGGATGCGGGTAGGTTCGAGTCGCAGAAGCAATTTGTGGCGGTGTTCGCCGAGCTAAGCCTCGCGTTTGCAGGAGCGGCTGAGTAATGCACGACCCAATGACTGTCGCCTTTGATATTCGACTGCCGCTTTGGTGGCGAGAATACAAGCCCACCATAGTCACGATTTGGCATGTCGATCCAGAGAAAGACGGCACCGATGATTCTTGTGGTTGGTTCATGCGAACGCGGCATGGCGACCCTGCTGTTCTTGAGAAGATCGTGAAACGATTCGAGGGCGATTGGGATAAGGTGTTCGAGTCGGACTCCAATCGCGTTTACCTCTGCGGATTGTTCACGCCAAACGGAGAACCGCACTTCTCGGTTCCTGGAGTTGTGCTGAACCTGTTCTTTTATGCCGCTTGCGAAGTCTTCAGCAGTACCGGCAGAACTAATTGGCGACGTGCGAAACGGTTCATGTCAAAGCATTTACTCGACATCCTGTTGCTTGCCGAGAACCCAACCGACTCGCTGTACGACACGCTCACTCGCAAGTTCGAGGTCGGTTGCCAAGAACCGTACACGAAGACCAGTCGCGACGACCGTATTCGTAGTCTCGCTGGGATCATTTACGCATGGATTCTGAGGGCAGAGCGTCCGTGGTGGAAACACCCGCGATGGCACTTGCATCACTGGGAAATTCAGATTCACCCATTGCAGTCGTTCAAAAGGTGGCTGTTCTCACGCTGCGAACAGTGCGGCAAGCGGTTTGATTGGGGCGAGTCACCAATCGCATCGAGTTGGGAGGGGACTGGTCCGCTGTGGTTTCGGTCGGAACGTGGAATTCGTCACTGCTCATGCAGCGATCACTCAGTTGCGAAGGACGCCTGAATGAACGGACTGTGGCAACAACCAACCGAACAGGACCAACTACGGACGTTGTTCAATTTGGGATATTTCGCCGATTCCGCATGGGACTCCGTAAAGACGCTGCTGTTTGGTAGTGCTCCTGTGCGAGACGCTATCGAACACTACGCGGATTTCCACGGCATCAACGGTGACGACGTGTCAACGCACCAACTCCGTCCAAGATGCGGCCTGCCTGACTTTGTCCGTGATCCATTGGACGCACGACTGTCGAAGTGGCGCATCCTCGACATCACTACGTCCAACAAATTGAGCGGTCTCAACCCGCTGTCTGCCGAACGTGAACAAGCCGCATGGCTGGAAGCGATTGCCGCATGGAACGCCGTCTGCGGTATCCGCATGACGTACATCGACGACATGAGTAGGGCGAACATCCACGCCATACCTGGATCAACAGGTGCGGGCGTATTGGCGTACTCATACCTGCCTGACGACAGTGGGCCGGAAGATCAGATGGCTCAGGTATACAATAAAAGTACGAACTGGAGCTACGCCCTGCTGTTAAACGTGGCGATCCATGAAATCGGACATGCCTTGGGACTTCCACACGGACAGCGCGGCAGCATAATGCAGCCAACTGCTGATGGATCAATCACGAGACCGATGGACTGGGACATCCAACAAGCCGTGCTGCGTTACGGTCAACCACAACCGCAGAACCCGTTGCCGCCGCCACCAACGGCAGGTCATTCGATTGAACTAAAGCGTGACCTGAAACGTGGGTTCTATTGGCTTGAACAAGGCGGCGACGACATCGTCGTAACCGCACCAATCAATCCTGGCAGTTACCGTACAATCAATGAATTCGAGATGGGCTAATCCTGTGAAACCCACAAAAACGACAAGTTTCCGCCTGAGTCCTGAGTGCCGTGCCGCATTGGTGCGGCTGGCGAAGCATCAGAAACGCACACGTACAGCAACGATCGAAGTGCTGGTGATCGCAGCGGCAGCACGGTTGCCGCAGTAGAACGCTCCACATAACCGGGCACGAGAGGTTGACTATGAGTACGGAAAACACGCCAACGAGTGCTCCGGTTGATGTGGTTGTTAGCGGGCCTTCTCGGTTGATGTTTGCTGGTTGCAAAGACCATCGAGCTGAACTTGGATTGTCGTGTTCAAAGATTCGACGAACCGACACCGGGGAAGTCGTTGCGACGCAAGAGCTATGGACACTGATTTGCGATCTTGGCGACGCGCTGCGAGATGCGCATGACTTCTGCGAGCCATCAACGCACCACAGGTACATCAACGATGGATTAAAGGCGATGCAACGGGCGTCGGCATTACTGAAAGACATTGGGATGTAGTCCCGCTAACGCTCCCGCACTGCGGCGGGGCAATGAAGGAAACGATTCGATGAGCACGACAGACGCACAGCAATCAGAACCTCCCCGTCCGCCAGATGCGGGTTGTTCAAGTTTCGGCTCTGATGCGTGGTACGAGTCGATCGCGGAAGAGCTTTGTGGATTGCGAGACATCGCCAGCATTGTCGCTGTGCTTCAGAGGCACTGGCGTAAGGCTGAGATTCGCGAGGACTGTTTGGCGAACGCACGAACGCTGATGGTTGATCGAGTAGGCGAATACGCAGGCAACTACGGACTGCGTCTTGACGAAGTGGAAACGCGAAAACTTTGGAACCACTTGTGGCTGCAAGATGCTGACGGTGTTCCGATCACTTGAACGCTCCTGTGTTTTGGCCAGCGAAAGGGGATCATGGCAACGAAGACAAAGAAACCGATTAAGAAAGCAAAACCTGCTGGCCCAAAACCACAGGTTGTTCAACGTCTCGCAGCGAAGATTGCTCGCGATATCTTCAAGCGCGGCGACGAAGGTAAATGGAAGTGCAATCGCATTGCCTTCAAGTCCGGTGACTGGCCTGTTGGTGAGCGTGATCTTGGTGGTTTGATCGAGTCGGCGTTGGCCAGCGTGGTTGAGCGTTCGCTGACAGTAAATCTACGGTGCCGCGAGTAATCGCAGCCCTCTTGACTCTCTTGCTTGTATTTCCGCAAGCTGAAGGAACCAAACACAATGCACCCAATCATAATTGCCATACTGCTCGTCAACCAGTTTGACATGGGCGGTCGTGACGACTTCCTGATGGCTGCGTCAGTCACCGCCACACGGTCGTTCGATATGGGTGGATTGACGGAACCTGACGCCAAGGCATTGCCGGAAGTGTGGGCGTACTCGATGCCCGGCTGCCTGCCATGCGTGCGTGCAAAGCTGGAACTCAGTGCGGCTAAGGACTTGCCGTTCAAGGTTGTCTGGCAGGACAAGTCGCCTGACTGGCTTGGCGACCGCCCTGCCTTCTGGTGGCACGTCAAGAAAGACAAGCCGTCGCAGGATGAGGTCCAACAAACACGTCAGTTCGTCGGCTGGGCAGGCATCAAGGACTTCGTCGAGCGGTGGAAGCGAAGCCGCGAAATAAAAGAAACGACGACCACTGACGCTGCTGCCGCACCAACGCCATACGCCGAGGTTGTGCGCGTGCTGTCGCTGTTGCCGACGCCACAGATTGGTTTCGTAGACTTCGGCTGTGGTGACGCCCGATGGTGCATCGCTGCCGCAGAACGATGGCCGAACTGCCGCATTACAGGCGTAGAACTCGATCCCTCTCGCGCCGCAGCAGCAAGGGAACGTGTGCGTGCCGCAGGGCTCGACGGACACGTCACGATCATCACAGGCGATGTGCTAACAACCGACGTGCAGGCGGACGTGGGTGTCGCGTATTTGTACGGTGAAACATTGTCGCAGTTGAAGCCACGATTGGAAAAGTTGCGAGCCTTCGCATCATACATGCACAGACCTGCGGGGCTGCCAGCCACACAGAACGGCGATACGTGGTTCTACACCGCACCTGTCGTCGCACAGTCGAGACCTGCTGCTGTATGGCAGGGGCAATACTATTCGGGGCCGGTTTGTAATCGCGCCGGGTGCAAAATGTGTGAATCGCTCCGAAATCAGCTTGGTATGCCACGTCCATCTCACAATTCCATCTGGTCCACACTCTTTTAGGAGCACTTCAATGTCACGTCCGTCCGAAGATTTTCAACTGCAACTCTCCGCCAACCTGTCAAAGAAGGCTGACGGCAAACAACTCATCCTGTTCGACGGTCTCGTTGACAAACTGCTGGAACTGCTGATGGGACTGTTCGATCAGTGTATCGGCCAACTCAGCAACGCCGAGGTTTCTGAGCGAGTCAGCAAGGCCAGCACTGCCGACAAGATTCGGTTCCGTACCCGCGTCCGTAAGAACGTCTACACGTCGTCCGACGACTACCGCAAGCAAGGCGGTCAGAACGTGGCTGACTCAGTATTCGAGACGACAGCAGCGATGGGTAAAGACAAGTGCGAGGCACTCGTTAAAGAAATGACTGAGGGTGAGAACTTCTGGCCCAACGACAGTTTCCTCATGGGCTAGTTTCGCACAAAGCCCAGTGGTTGTTGACCGTTAGACCTTAAACCCATACGGCGGTCTGGGGCTGGGTTTTGTTTACAAACAAAGGAGTAAACGACATGGATGAAATCGACAAACTCAAAGCAATTATCAGCGCCATGACGTCTATGTCGCTGCATCAGTGCAACCGCGACGCCGTACATCAACCGAAGCAATTCGCAGTGCATCCGCTGACCTGCGGTAATGACAGCAGCCACGGAAATCTGTATCCGGTGTGCGAAGACGGTATCGTGAAGCTGATTTGTCCCGACTGCGATTACACACAAGACAACGCGGCGATGTTTAGCGTCAAATAACGCTCACGTTTTGGCGGGCAAGGATGCCTCTCGACCAAGGACGTGTTGTTCACAAGTTTTTGGAGTGCGAGTCATGGGATTAACTTGGCGTGAAGATTTCGACGACGAAGACAACTCGATTTGGGAAGCGGCATCGTGTTTCACCACGGACAGCGATCCGCTCGCAGTGCCTGACGTATTCTGGCGGTTGAGACAGTTGCTGCGAAACAACCGGATCGAATGGGTGCCGCGTCACGACGCGGAGCTTGGTGGCGACACTGGAGAAATGTGGTTGACGCTGGAAGAGGCGAAGGCTGCGATCCAAGAGACGCACGATGCGGTGGTCGCGTCGCAGATCGAAGAGTTGTGTTCCGATTGATCTTGTGAACGCTGTTTTTGGTTGCGGTACTCCGGCAACCACAAAACATTGTTCAAAGGCAAATGGTGGAGACATTTTGAACGTCGTGAGGTGCCGACTCCAAAAGCCCTCGGTGACTGCGTAGCACGCGACAACTTTCTGGAATCAACCAGTATCGACCTTCGGTTGAAGGAGTCCTTGTGGCTCCGGTGCCTCGCGTGAATGTTGGTGTCCCCGGTTCGATTCCGGGCGCAGTTAATGACAGAATTCTTTCCCCCTGAATTGGTCCGATGCGGCCGTTTGACACGCCTCGCGTGCAAGGGGGAAAGGGGGATTTCGCGAGTAGGGGCAAGAAGCGATCATGGCCTATACGCACGAGAGCAGCGAAGACCGGGAGCAGCAAGAGTGGGACATCGACCACGATCAGGATGACGATTTCGAGGACGACGAAGAGCGGTGTCATACCTGCGGCGGAGAAGGCTGGGTGTTGTCAGTCGTTGAAGAGACGAATCGGTACGGGTGGGACAAAGACGAACCGGGCGAGTGCCCGAACTGCGGTGGCAGTGGTCTAATGAAGGACTGCACGACGTTTTGAGTAGTTTGAACGCTTTATTTTAGTCTGCATTCTTGCAACCTAATCAATTACACGGAACCACTAATGCGCCCGCTCACACAAACCGAACACGCCATCCTCGTCGCTGCTATGACCGCGTATCTCGACATCGTGCGTGCCGTACTGCCGCATGAAAACGAAACGCGGCAGACGGCCGAGAAACTCGGTGAGTCTGTCGCGTTCGGTTTGATCGGTTATGACGACGATGGGCAGTAGATTACTTCTTTGGTCCGAGGTTCGTGTTCATACCGCTCGGTTTCGTCGGCAGACCGGACTTCGAGATCACGTTGCCAGCGCGTGCGCCGCCAGCCGGCAGTTTCGTCTTCTTGTCGTTGTAAACCGGACCCATCGTCTTGGTCGTTGCAGCCATTACTGTGCTCCTGAAAAGTTTGATTTGTTGGACACCGCTTACGCGAAGGAGAATACCCTAATGGATGATTCGAGAACAGTGCAAGACGCGACTGACGGCGAAATTGCCACTGCCAACGTACCGCTATTTGGCGAGCCGTGGCACGTCCTTGATTGCGACGACCTTACCGCCCAAATCTATGCCATCGGTTTTAAGGCAATCGACGGTCACGCCATCAGTTCACGAGAGGCACGCCGCATCGTAGCTGCCGTCAACTTCTGCCGTGAGTTCCCGACGCACGTTCTGGAGTCGCGGCACATCGTCTACCAGCACGGCAACCTGTCGTCGCTGGCGGACGTGCCGGGTTTCAGCGGGTTGATCGTATGCGTCAAGGAAGGCGGTGC
>ERZ1292642.1140-Hain-H14-01um-R1-1140-length-13043-cov-6_pt1 | contig 13043 bp, 16 predicted proteins | sample MGYA00564403_ERZ1292642 | MGnify/ENA primary metagenome ERZ1292642 (study PRJEB36523, sample SAMEA6512643) | groundwater metagenome | collected 2019-01-09 | study: AquaDiva: Metagenomics assemblies of 32 groundwater samples | reverse complement strand
GATGTTGCATCGCCATAGTCAGGAGCATGACACCGAGCAGCATCGCCTTCATGGCCTACGCGTCTGACCCCTTGGGCACGACACAGATTTCGGTATCAATTGAGCCATCACCCCGAGACCACACCCCCCACAGCTCGCCTGACTGAAATCGATACAGGGCCACACCGACCGCGCCGGTGGATGGCCTGACGAGCGCCACCGCTATGACTCCTTGATGTAATAGGCCTAATCCTAAAATCGTCGGTGGATCTCCCCAGGCAAAGCGAAACACGTCACCGAACGCACTGACCACCAGTGGCAATTCGTAGGTCTGTCCCTGCTGAGTCCCCGTGCAGCGATAGCTCCCTATCGGCGTGACGGATTGAGCTATCGCAGTGACACGAGGCTGGAGCGTGACGAGGCCGACGACGAAGATACCACCAAGAAACCAGCGGACTTGTCGTCTCATACCAAGCTCCTTTCATTTCTTCCCGCCGTGAGTTATCGAAAAATGGTTGCCATCGCCAAAGCGTCCACCCCACCGACACGATGGATCAAGGGATTCCCAGTATTCTCCGAGTGGGTGATAGGCCTCCGTCTTCGTCAGATAGTGCCCTTCTCGGAATAGGTTGAAATCAATCGCGAGGCGTTGCGTATGCAAGCTCGCGGCGATGCCCTTTCCGGCCTTCGCCAAGCGCGCCGCTTCTTCTGGTGAGCGATACGCCTCGCCGAGCGTCAGATCGTATCCGCTGCGTCTCGCTTCGAGAATGAGGCGGGCCACGAGCTGGACAAACAGGCTTTGTTTCTGGCGGAGTGTCATGGTTTTCCTAACCACCACTTCACGGTCTCAATGAAGCCGACGACGGCCCCTGCCGCCCCACTGCCCCAGACCACGGCCGGGCCAGTGCCTAGACGACCCTTCAAGACCGCAATGTCGAGTTCGAGGTCCCCAGTGCGTCCATTGAGCCTTGTGACATGCTCTTTCACCTCGGCGATGTCATGTCGGACGTAATCAATGTGTGCGAGAAACTCTTCTCGCGACAGCGGCTCACTCATTGGGCGACCTAACGAAAGCAAAGCGAAGCGACATCGTGGTATATCGTGCTCTGAGGTGCGCGATGGATGATCGCGACAAACGCCGACTGCAACAATTCGAGAAACAGGAAGCCCAATTGAATACGCTAGCGTGGCTCATTCCGGCCGCCCTCGTCCTCTACTGGCTGATTTTGGGCTAGTCGCGCAAGCAAAAGCGCCCGCACGAGGGCTTTCGCATCAATGGTGCGCCCAGTGCGACTGAGCACTTTTGCCATGCCCATACCAGCGTAGGGTGAATCCAAAGCCCTGACGCCTGCACCCAACAGGACGGCGCCAACCGGATTGCCGGATGCGAGAAATCCCAATCCGCCCGCCCCGCCAGCCGCAAGATTGGTGAGCGCTCGTGGTCGGTCGGTGGCCTCACTTACCGCTTGCTGGGCGCCTAGTAGTCGTTGCGTGCGCGCATTGATTGGCGCTACGTCGGGCACGCGGCGCTCAATGCCAGTCCGCAAGGCTCGCGCAATCGCTTCATTCGCTTGTTTATCAAGGCTCAGGTTTTGTTTACCCGCTTCAAACGCTAAGTCTTGCGCCTCGCGTTTTAGAGTCTGTGCGTATATTAACGGAATATCGCCCCGGCCGCCTGCGCGAATCGCTGTCGCCCTGGCGCTAAGCGCCTCAGTGCCGCCAGGGATGCCTAATCGGCTCCGCTTCCCAGCGGTGACGGTTGGTTTGCCGCGGAGCGCCGCTGCGAGACGTTCGGTTGGGACGCCAGGTGTTCCAGTCCGTTCAGCGGCCGCGAGTAGGTCATCGGCCCTGGCGCGAGATGCCGAGAGTAATTTCGTCGCACCGCCTTCGCTGACGATGCCTTCGTCCACAATCGTTTTAGCAATCTCTCGACTGCCACCGAAGTCTTCGCGCAGCGCCTTGGGCGGTCGCACCGTGCTGCGCACCGCGCCAATGCCCAACTCTCGACCGATCGCCCTTGTTGGCATCGTGACCGCTCGTAGCGGATTCGTCACATCCGAGGCCCTGGTCAGCAAGCGACCAGCTCGAGCCACCCCTGGAGCCTTTCCAACGAGGCCAGCGGTTCTGAGCATCCCGCCGCCACCAAGGAGCAGAGACGAAACATCCGCCGCCGCCCCGACGGGATCTTTATACAGCGTGGTCCCGATGGCCCCCGGTGAGCCATAACGCTGTTTCAGCCCTTCGCCGATAGCACCAATGGTCTGTCGTGGATTCATCGCTACGGCAGCGAGGCCCTTCGTGGTCTGAATGGGACGCATGAATGGCGCCGCCACGTCGCCGAGGAACCGCCCACCACTCTCAGCCACGTTCCCGAGGAATCCACTCACGCTGCGCGGCTCTGACTGGGCCACGGTCGGCGCGGTCTGATGCGTCTCATTGAAGCGCTGAATGACGGCAGCGATATTGGCTTCGTCCTCACCTGCCGCCACCATGCGGGAGACGATGTCCCGAAGATGATTCGGCATCTATTGACCGCCGTACTTTCTAAGTAATTCGTCCACTCGATTCATGTCGGTGTCAGCGCCAGGCCCCGGGGCACCGGTTCGACTAGGCGACGCAAGTTCAGCCGCATTTCTGAAACGTTCCATACTGCCTTTCACGAGCAGCAGGTTCTTTCGCAGATTGGCCGGCGACTGATTTTGCCGAATGGACCCCTCGACGGCCGACAACAAATCCAGTTCACGTTCGGATACCTGTCCGAGTGCGCCGCCCGTCTTACTGGCTTCTCGCATCGCTTGCAAGGCCTTGAACGCGACATTCGACGCCACGGAGGACAATTCTGCGCTCACGTTGGCGGCTGACGAGCCCGGCACGCGACTGAGAATCGACCCGACGCCTGCCGTGAGATTGCTGATTTTCGGCAGCACTTGATCGACGGCTTCGATCGTGCGCCGAGCCGTCTCTAGGGCATAGGGCCCCGGCTTGCCGGCGCCTGGTTCTGGTGGCTCTGCCGTCTGCTTCGTGCGTCGCGCCTGTTCGCCGGTTGCGCCAATTTCGCCTAACCGATAGCCGTGTGCGGTCTTCTCGCGCTCGGTCTGGAACGTGCGCGCCTCACGCTCGGCTTCAGGTTTCCGCTGTAACTCGCCAGTCTGGGCGACCGTATAGAGGCGTCCCGCCTCGCGAATTGGGGCATCTTCCGTCCGAACCTCTCGACGAAAGCCTAAGTCGGCTTCGTCCAGTCCGATTCGGCGGTCGCCCTGACCGATCTGCCGTTCGCGTTGCGCATTCTCAATCTGCTGCTGGCGTTCGATCTGCGCCTGCTTCGCGGCTAGTACGCGCCGTTGCAGCAGTTCATCCAGCGATTGCCTGGCACCTGCGAACCCATAGGCTGCTTGAAGCCCTAACGGCATGACATCACCTCAAAAACGACTTAAACGACGGTTGGTTCCGCCAGTTCGTCGGATCCAACACCTCTGGTATTTTCCCGAACTGCACCTTGGCCCAAGGAGTCGGATCGAGTTCATATGGAGGATTCGGAACCTCATCCATAGGGCGCCGTTGTCGTGACGCTCTCACCTCATTCCACGCGTCAACCCCAGTCCCCACCCCGCTCAACAGCCCGAGCAGCGTGTCAAGCTTCCCGCTTTGTGGTAGCGGTGTCGGCGTGAACGCATCGCCTTTCATCTGTGAGAGCAGCGCATCTCGTGACATCTGCCGGCCCAGATTCCGGCTGTTCTCAGACAGCAAGGCCGGGGATACCCCTCCAGACATCTGCAGATCGCGTCCGCTGCCTGAAAAGGCGGCAGGTTGGGCATTGGCGAGAATATCGCCACGCACCGCGTTCCTGGCTCGCAGTTGCGGCGCCTGCAGCCCCAGCCGTTCCGCCAGTAGGCGCAATTGGTCCTGGTCAAGTCCGATGCCAGCTTCCGCCTGTCGGCCGGCGGCGCGTCCTGCTAGTGCCCTATCGGCCACTGTTCCAGCCGTGCTGAGGATCGATGGCCACAAAGAGGCGCCGCCCGTAAACGGCGCAGCAGCTAAGCCACCGAATTTCAGTGCACCCCTGCCTAATCCCTTGAAAAATCCACCGAGGCTTGGCATGTGAGCTATCTCCTGTGTGTTCAGGCCATTACAAAGACATCAAGCTGCTGTACAAATAATCCAGACACGATTTATTTGTACGGAAAGAAACCGGCCATATTCTTTCCGCTCCTAGTCCCACCCGAATAGCACTGCGTCACGATCGGCTTGCTTTTGCAGGCGGATCCGATCGAGACCATAAGCGTCATTCCATTGCCGTCCTTGTTCCCCCAGGGCGGCATAGCGATACGTGTTGTCGAGGTTCGCAAGTTCGCGCTGCAACGCATTAGCTTCCGTGCGGGCCCCCAGCGCGACGGCGAGTTCCAACCCCTGCATGAGTTGTTGCCGACGAGCCTGCACTTCTTCTCCAGCCAGATCCGCTTCGTAGCCCGCGATATCTTCGCTAGCGCCCTCCTGAATCCCCTGCACGCCTGTTTCAAAGGCACCCGATCCTTGTCCGCCAAGGTTGAGTCCGGTAAACGCGGCCCGCTCAGCCAAGCGGGCGCGCTCGTCACCAGCGCCACGCTGCCGTGCGCGTCTGTAGGCAGCGGCACGCGGATCAGCATTGACATCAATCGGCCCCTGTGGCCCCATCAATCGCAACAGCTGGGCCCGCACGGCGGCTGTGAGTTCTGGGTCATTCGCCGGCCCAGCGCTCGGCGCGCCGACATTTCCAGTCTGGCCAAGTAGCGGCGAGCCGCCACCAGCGCCGGGCCGCGGCTGTTCAACCCATCCCCAGGATGGCGTCCCGCCGCCATCGAAATAATTGCCGACCCGCACGACCCGCCCATCAGGAAACCGAATCTTGTGCGAGGCTCCAGCCGCATTGGCGGGCTCAATCGTGATCCCAGCCGCTGCCAGTTGCGGCGCGAGGCTGAGCAAGGTCTGCGAATTGGCTGGCTTGCCAGCCACCAAAGCGGCAAATGATCCGCGGGGATCCTGCGCATTCCAACTTGGCGCCATGGTCGTCGTCTGCGGCTGAGTCGGCTGCCCAAGTGGTGTCTGGGTCGGTGGCGTATTCGCTGGCGTCGCAAAGGTCGACCCAGCCACGCCCGCTGGCGGCTGACCGCGATTCGATCCAAACGTCGGGGCTCCGGCAGGATAGGGTGACGGAGATGGGGCTATCGGTGCGGCGGCGCTCGGAGTCATCGGCTGTGATGCCACCGGCCCGGCTTGATTCATCGGACTCGGTGGTAAATCCCAATCATTCAAGACGCCCTGCCGCGACGTCGCATCGGGCTGGTCTGGCCCCCAGAGCGCTTCCCGCCGCCGTCTGAGTTCTTCCGGATCAGTGATGGAAAAAGCCATCGTTCTTCCTTTAAGATTTAGTTTTACGTTTGCGCACCCGTTGCTTGTCGCGCCGCCGGGCACACAGCCGACAGATCCGCATTCCGCAAGGAGGAAGATACAGATTCGGCCCGGACATGAGATGTCCGAGGTGGCATCGACCAGGCCGGCGCACAGCTTTCAGTCGCGTCAGCGCGTCGTGAGCTCTCGTGGTCCGACGCGCACCAAGCCACGGCAACATCCGTCGCAGCGTCTTGCGAACATCGTCTTGCTGCGAAGCTTTCCATGACCACATCGGCTTCCCGACAGTGCCGTGTATTGAAGTTGTGTGCTGGTATGGACCAGTCACTCTGCCAACCGACACAATCCTGGCAAATCGTTCCAAGGTGTCGTGGTCGGTCAAGTTGACCCCTAACGCGACTGAATATTTGCCAGTAAAACAGATACATCCTTCGCCCTCGAAGAGGCCGCTGGCCCACGCTATTTCTTTCGCATTGCCCATATGTCTTCATTACATTATGTCTTTATAATAAATGGCATCGCGATGAACGCCATGTTGGCTGTGCCTGTTGCGCCGGTGCCCGCGGCACCGGTATCTCCGGTGCCACTCGCGCCAGTTGCGCCTGTGCCAGCGGCGTCAGTAGCCAAAGTGCCTGCCCCGTGTGAGTGCGCCTGACCAGCCCCGCTATTGAAGGTATTGGTATGGGTATGGGTGCTATTCGCGACGGTAAAACTGGCACCGGTGCCATTTTGCTGCGTTGATGTACCAGTTGGGCCGTCAGTCGTGCCGGTGATGGCGTGCACGTGGGTACTCTCGCTCGCCGTCGTCCCGCTGACAGCGTGCGTGTGGCTCGGTCCAGTATGCGTGTGGCTCGGCCCAGTGTGGGTATGACTAGGCCCAGTGTGGGTGTGGTCAAGGCTTCCTCCGGTTCCACCGAGCGTACTCCCGGTGCCACTGGCCGTTAAGCCAAGCCCCACCCGTCCGCGACGATCCGGCACGTTAAACGTCGTGCTGCCGTTCCCGGTTCCATACGTCACGCCGATCACGCCGAAGAGGGCCCCGTAGGTCGTGCGATCAACCGCTGCACCATTACAGAGTAAATACCCAGACGGGGCCGTGGTCGTTGTCCATTCCAACATCGCACCAGTTGGCACGGCCGCATCCAACTTGCCTTCGAGCCCGGCTTGGCGACTGTCAAAGGCGGCGTTCAAGCCCTCTTGCTTGCCGACCCAGGTCTGGATCGCGGCCAGAATGTTTTCGAGTTCATCTGCCGTCCTTGAGGGCAGGCCCGTCTGGTCAAATCCGACAAGCAGGGCCATTTACCGGATCCCCTCCGCCGTGGTCGGCAGAATCAGGGCGTCAATTACCCAGGCCCCTTCTTGTGCGGCGCCGTCCCCAACTTGCACTTGCAGCACCTTGGCGTGTCCCACGCCAGCGCCCTCGAATTTCTTGAAGACGCGCGTCTGCGTGCCTTCCTCGGCGGTGAGCGTGGCTGTATGCGTCCTGGTCTCGGCCCCGAAATCCCGATCGGTCGTTAAGGTCAACGTGACACTGGCCAGTGTTTTTGCGAGGATGTACGGCTCCGCGAGCCCGATGAGTTGCCCGAGCTGACTCGTTGACTGAATCGGGCGCGGCTTGACGTACGCCTGAACGTCCGTGCCGGCATCGTCCAACGCGCTTGTGTCACACCGCTGCAGGGCGGTGCCGGTCGCGCGCCCAATATATGGCTTCAGGTCGCTCGACATAGAGGCCCCAAGCGTGTTCGACATCAAGCAGGCACAGCGGGCCCCAGCCGTCGGCCCGTCATGCTTGGCCCATCCCCCGCGGACTTGATTATGTTCATCGGGAAAGCCGTTCTGGACATCAAACATCATCTTGACGTCTGGGTCATTGGCGCTGCCGGTCGCGATCCACACCCACCATTGATGTAAATCCGGGTAGTAGACCGAGTGGCACACAACGCCAGTGGCGGCGAGATTCACTGACCGCCACGTCACCTCGTTGTCACGTCCGAGATATTGAATACCAGCCGTGAGACTGACGCGATATGGACCCCGATGTGACATGAAATAAAGCGCTGGCCGTCCAGTTTCATCTTCACCAATCACAACAGATTTATGACTGATGGAGCCGATGTCATCTCGCATCTTTTTGGGCAGATATGGTACCGAGACGTCGCCGGTTGGTGTCAGGCGCCATACTTGACGATACTTAAAGGCGTATGGGACGCCACCGAGCGGTCCACCGCCACCGGTAAAACCACCCCCATCATTTTCATTGCAGTCGAACCAGTTCTTTTGCGTCGAGGTGTTGACTACACGCTCATCGTCGCCCTTATCAGACGATCCCAAGACTGGTGTAAACCAGCCGCGGGCAGTTCTTCCACCGCTATCTGCCCCAGCAGCCTCATAGGCTCCCAGCCCAATGAGTCGATTGCCATCCGTGATTAGATAGCGCACGCTGGGAAAGCGGGCATAGGTGCCGGCTGGTTCTGCCGCATCACCCTCGGCATAGTTGGCCGCAGTCGCCGCTTCGTTATCGTCGTAGGTGGTCGTGGCAATGGCGATCTGCGTCCCGGTGGCGAGGGCAACGTTCGTTCCGACGCCGCGGAGCAGTGTCCAAGCAGAATTATCGAGCGAGACTTCGATTTCCCAGTGGGTTTCGCCTTCGCCGGCAACGGTCGGCTGTGTAACGCGCGCGTGCGTGCCGGAACCTGACGGTGTAAAGCTCACAGACGCGCTCGGCTCTGACCGTCGGTTGACCGTCACGCCGGTCATTTGGAGCCAACGCACACGGTAATAGCGCAAGACCGCCGCGTACGCACCGGCTCCCGTATTGGCCGCAGTCGGGGCGGCTGGGGTGGCGAAACTGACCCGCCTTGCGCGAGGCGTCGCCAGATTCGGATCGTAGACATGCAGCCGATCAACGGTGGAGTCGTAGGCCAGAAAGAGCTTGCCATTCAGCGTCGCGGCCACCACGTCTTTCGGTGCCGTCGCGATAGCGTCGTCTAGTGTCACATTCGCAAACGTGGTGCCGCCAGTCATGCGCTTCACGATGGGCGTCGCCGCCCCATCAATTCCCCACCACTCGGCGGCGGTTTCTGCCGAGCCTGGAACGTGCCGAAACAGCGACTGGATCCCAGCCGAAAAGGCCGTCCCGCCAGTGTCCGTGACCGTCGCACTCCCCCCCCGCTTCGCCGCAAATTGCGTATCTTTCCAGTGGCAGTTCAGGTATTCCACCGCTTGATCCGCACGGAGCGACATCGGCGGATCCGTGTCATTCCGGCCACCACGAAGGTCGGCAATCACGACGCCGTCTCGATCGCGTTGGGCCATTTACGTCCCTGACTCGAAATTCGCCCCGAGTTGGCTCATGCGGCCCTGACCCTCGCTGCCGCGTAGATTCGGCCGACCAGCCGCCTGGCTGTACAGAAAGAACTTCAATTTGCGGAGATCGCGTTGAAAGTCTCGCGCTTCCCGCTCCGCATTGGTCACATCATCACGCCAGGTGTATTCCTTTTGCCGAGCCCCAGTCGCCAGCATGCGATGAAAGCGCGGCGGCAGAATAGGCTCATCATTTGCGTTCGCCATGTTCTGGACGTCGTACTCGAAATCGACCGTGTAGGTCACGGCGGCGGCTGGGGTGGGCACTAACGCAATCCTGCGGTACCGCGCATAGGTTTGGCCAATGGGGATCGTTGCCAGTACAGTCCCGCCGGCCGCCGTGGTCTGGAGCGTGACGGACCCAACCGCCGCCGCGCTGATATAAAACTTGGTGAGAAACACGAAGTCGGTGATGGCGGAGCCAAGGGAGAGGCCCGTGACCCCTGTCATGGTGACATTCAAGGATCTGAAATAGCCGCCGGTCCGATAGCCTTCGACGTAGGCAATATTGGTATCCCCGGCGGCCGTCGAATCGGCAAAGACCTCCGTCGCCGCGGCCGGCTGGGTATCGATACTCGTGAGCCCAAGATCCACAAAGTAGGCTGGCGTGCCCGTCACCGCCGCCACGTCGGGATAGGCGGCGCGATACCAGTCCAGCGATTTCGGCGTGAGTTCCTGGTCGTTTGTGATTTCGTAGACCGTCTTCACCCGCGCTACCGCCTGCGGCAGAGAGTACTGCGGCGTGCTGGCCACAGAGGCGAAGGTGATCGAGCCATTTCGTAAGGCGGCCATGCCCGGCTCGGACAGAATCTCGTTCTGCGTCTCGTTTAAAAAACTTCGCAGACGGGTCGTCACGTCTGCGGCCGGCGCACTGGCGTAGTTAAAACGTCTAAAACAATCGGCTTCGAGGTCAGCTAATGTCATGGGCGTGTTCTTGCGGCCTTGGCGGTCGCATAGTCAGCGATCACTTGCGCGGTCCACACAACGGCGCACACGTTACGTACCAGAGGTGGAAACGACAGGACTGAGTCTCCTGGCTCAAGTACTTGACGATGGAATTGCCGACTGATTTCAGAGCCATCCGTATCCAGAATGACACGTGCCCGTCGCAGTTGAATCTGACCATCTTCCAGAATTGTCACGGCGTCGTACGCGACTCGTTCTGTGATTGGCATTAGGCGGTGGCCCTATATTGAATGGAACCAATGAACCAACTGGTATTGACGAGGTCGGTCGTCGTGATGTTGGTCACGCTCGTCGCCGCCGCCGTCATCCCCTTCACGGCGACGGCCGTGCCATTGATTACGATTTCTCCTAACATGCTCACCATCGCGGTGTTGAGGGTGTACCAGTCAATGGAGCCAGCGGAGTACTGGTTGGCGGTATTTTCCGTGGTGAACGGTAATCCTTGAATCTGGACGTCATTGGTGATGGTCCCCTTCGCTGACAAGAGCGCACTAAATTGACAATGCACCTTTTTCCCAATCTTGACGTACGCGCCAACTTGATGGGTGTAACTCTGCCCGCTCGTACCGCCAGAGCCGCCGATGACTGGCGTCCATGTTCCTTCTTCGTAATCATCGAGGACATTGGCACCAGCGTCCGCCACCTGCACGGCCGGAAACTGCAGGCCCTTGTCCACGGCGAGAATTTCATCAAAATTGTTGCCTGCAGCCGTGAAGGTATTCGCCGCATTCAAGAGCGGGACGTTCGCGCTCAGGTTGGCGTCCGGAAGGTCGCCGGTAATGGCTGCCGCTGCGGCGAGATCCAGCGCGCCAAAGGCCAGCGCCGTGCCTGACCGTCTAAGCACCTGCGCGTCGCTCCCAGCCGCTATCGACGCCACATCCGCCGTGGCATTCCCGGTGACGCCAAGGACTGACAGGGCCGACCCCTGCGTCAGATTCGCAAAAGGCAAATCACCACTGACATCCGTGGCGAGCGCCACGGCCGCGAATGTCGGAGCGCCGGCCGCGTCGCCGTGCAAGACCGTCGTTGTCGTGCCCAACGACCCGAGCGTGGTCGGCGTGGCCCCAGCTCCGCCGCCCAACACGAGCTGATTCGCAGCCAGCGCCGCCGAACTCGCAATGGTTCCAGCCGCCGTGTAGCCGAGCACGCCCCCAGACGTGCCACTCCCGAGCGCCGTCCCTCCGCGCGCCACGCCCAGCACGCCGGTGGTAAAATCTGCGACGTCAAGACTCAGTGTCGTCGCGCTGACCACGCCGGTGGCGTCAATCGTCAGATCCGCCAGCGCAATCCTGGCTGCGAGTTCTTCATAGAGCGTATTTGTCTCTTCGCCCCCAGAGACGTTTAGCAGAGACGTGAGAATCGTATGGAGGGCTCGCTCAGGCATCAAGACACCGATAAATGGGCACATGCTGATTGGCATCGGCCCACGCAAAGAACGTGTAAGTATGGCCGTTCAGGTCATAGGTCGGCGGCGGCGGATCAGGCACGCCCGTGTCAGGTTGCCGCGCCGCAGCCGGTCCGAACTCAAATCTCGCCATGATAGTTTTCGGCGGCGGCGGCGGCTTCTCAGTCGTCCGATAGCCGAGGAGGCCATCAACGCCTACTTGGCCAGTCCGGCTATAGATGAGCCCGTTGACATCGCGATACGTGTGCGGAATGGCACGCTGAGACCAGCGCACTGCGACTACGCGCGATCGATCATCGACGTCATAGAGTCGAATCTGGAGCATCTCTACACCGGACGGTCCCGCACGTCGGGCCGGCACCGCCATGGCGGGAGGTGGCGCCTGGGGCGCAACGACGGCCGCTGGCTGCGGGACCGCCGGACTCGTTGACCTAACGGTCTTTTTCGTTGGTTTCCTCATCGCTCCCGTTCCACCCCGACACGCCGATAGATCCATGTCCCATCAGCCTCCTGACGAAATGCGGTGAAGGTGGACATGGTGCCATCGCCGGCCCGTACCTGTACCGAGGGTTGACGCGTTCCCTCATCACAGTCGTAGACCCCAAGCGGCCTCTGTCCCGATCCACTGACCAACTTGATATGCATACGGGCTCCTCTCGGCCGTCGGCTGGCCATCACTTCCACTTTGGGGGCTGGAACGACCACTGGCGCCGGAGCCTGCACCGTGACTTGAAGACCCTTGGCGAGTTCAGGGCCAATCCACCAGAGCGCAGAGCATGACACCAGCAGCAGCAGCGCGATAAGCACGACGACGGCTAGATCCATAACGCCACCTTATGACAAATAGATCGTGTACATCGTGTTGTAATCATCTCGGACTGTCACCGTCGCAATCACGGTCGGCAAGTCATCGCGAATGAGGGTGTCAACATCAAGCACCAACGGGTCCGCATCTTTCAACGTGTTCCAGGCATAATTCGCAAAGAGCGTACTGAGATCCCCAAGGGTCGCGGCCTGTATAAAGCCGGCCACGAGAATACCTGGATATCCCCAGCCAGCCTCCTGTCTCCATTCTTGGTCCTTGTCGACATTCGGTGTTGGACTGACGCCAGCCAGCGGATAGGGCAACGCCACGACAGCCGCGCGCCGCTCCCGCGTGTCTATCGCCATTTACGGCCCTGTCGCCATTTCATCTTCGGTGTACGTCGTTCCATCATCCGTTAGGGCCTTCTTGAAGACCACCGTACCCGCATCGTTACTGAATGTCTTACTTGTAGAGGTCACCGTGACCTGATTCCTCGCGATCATGTAGAGGAGCGTAATAGCATTAAGGACGCTGGGCGTCGCCGAGGGAACCGCTTGCGCTAATTCAGTGAGCGTCTGCGCCCATATTTCCGTGGTCACGTCAGCGGCGACCGCATCGGCCGTCAACGTCCCTGTCGCCATGGCCCCGACCGAACTGTCCATCCGGCCGCCAACCAGCGCCGCCGGCAGTCGAGTCTGGATATCGTTCGTGTCGGCCATGATGTCTCCGGCCGTCTGCAGTGTGCCACCGACACGTAGTGTGTCCGCCCTGATGTTGCCGTCGGCCGTCAACGTGGTCGGCAATCGCGTCGCTGCCGTGTTCGCCAGTGATTCAGCAGAAGCCAGCCTTGTTCCAGTTGAGCCAGCCAAGAGATGAGAATCGCCTAGCTCGTCCCAGACACCATCTACAATGGAAGCTAGACGATGCTGAATACTAAATGCACCAACCTCGTATCCAACGACAGAAATGGCAGCGACAGTCCCTGCGGTTAATACAAGTGAATAGTTCGTCTCAGTAAGATAGCCATTTCCACCAGTGGCAACTACGCGGACATTGTGATATCCGGTTCGGCTATCGATATCTGTCGTGAGCGTAATTCCAGCAGTAATTTCTGTCACGCTGTTACTTGGATAGGCCGCG
>ERZ1292642.645-Hain-H14-01um-R1-645-length-18923-cov-5_pt2 | contig 13046 bp, 16 predicted proteins | sample MGYA00564403_ERZ1292642 | MGnify/ENA primary metagenome ERZ1292642 (study PRJEB36523, sample SAMEA6512643) | groundwater metagenome | collected 2019-01-09 | study: AquaDiva: Metagenomics assemblies of 32 groundwater samples | reverse complement strand
GACTTGAATGGGGACGGCTACGTCGCGGTGGCGCTCCAACGCTTCCGCGATGCCACCGGCAAAACGCCTGTGCTGCTAAAATGAAGCCGTCACCGCGCATCAAGCAAGGCAAGGCCGCCAAGCTGATTGTCGAGCGTAAGCCGCTCGCGGACTTGCGGCCGCACCCGAATAATCCACGGTTCCATCCAGACCCCGGCTCGCCGGACTGGAACGCGCTGAAGGCGTCGCTCACGAATGATTACTTCGACCCGGTGGTCTGGAACAAACGCAACCGGAAGCTGGTGTCGGGTCACCTGCGCGTGAAGGTTCTGGCATCGATGGGCTACACGGCCGCAGATGCCGTGATCGTGGACTATGACGAGCGGACGCACGTCGCGCGCATGATCGCGGCGAACCGGGCCGTCGGCGAGGACGACAAAGCTGCGCTGGCTGCGCTGCTCTGGCAGATGGACGGCGAACGGCTGCTGACGGCGATGGCGCCGGATGACATCGAGGCATTGCTGGCTTCAATGCAGTCGCCGGATGCGTTTCCGGTCATGGACGAGAACCTGCCGATTGAGCACGTCTGTCCAAAATGTTCTTACCGCTGGAGCGGCAAGCCGGCATGAAACGTCCGAGCAAGTCTGTCCCGGTGTCTGTCCCGGTGTCTGTCCCGGCTCCGACGATCAAAGCGTGTGGCATTTCCAATGCGAACGGCTCGCAGTATGTGATCAAAGGTGCACGCCGCACGCGCAATCCGCTGCAAGTCTCCACCTCAGCACCAGCGCCAGCACTAGCGGCATGCGGCATTGGTGATGGCAACTGTTCACAATACCGGATCGCAGTCAACGGACAATCGGACGGCACAGGCAAGCCGCAGTACCGCGTCCCGTCGATGGCCGAGATTGTCGCGGTGAAGCCGGCTGGCCTTGTTGCTGCCGACCTATTCAGCGGATGCGGCGGGTCGTGTCTCGGATTCCGCATGGCCGGGTTCCGCGTCGTGTGGGCGAACGAGTTCGTCGCGCACGCGCAGGAGTGCCATGAGGCGAACTTCAAGGATTGCCACCTCGACAAGCGCGATGTGCGGCAAGTTCAGCCGCATGAAATTCTGAAAGTGCTCGGCTTGAAGAAAGGCCAACTCGACCTGCTCAGCGGCTCACCGCCATGCCAGTCATTTTCGACAGCCGGCCAGCGTGAGAAAGGCTGGGGCAAAGAGCGCGAGTACGAGCACGGCGCGAAGCAAAGGAACGAAGACTTGTTCCAGGAGTATATTCGGCTTCTGCGCGGGATGATGCCGAAAGTCATGGTTGCGGAGAACGTGTCTGGGCTCGCCAAGGGCGTCGCAAAAGGCTTCTTCCTGGGCATCCTCGCGGATATGAAGGCGAGCGGCTACGTGGTTGAATGCCGATTGTTGGATGCGCAATGGCTCGGCGTGCCGCAACAACGGCAGCGACTTATCTTCATCGGCATTCGGGCGGACCTGTCGAAGTTGTTCAAAATCGGCCCCGCATTCCCGGCGCCGCTGTCTTATCGCTACAGTGTCGCGGACGCGTGCCCGTGGATTGGCACGGTGCAAACGCGCGAACACGGATTTACAAAAACAAACACACTCGCTTTGTCTGTTCCTGCTCCTGCTCCTGCTCCTGCTGTTCCTGCGTCTGGTGGGTCCAGTTACGACGGGCACCAAGTAAGCGTCAAAATCGAAGGTGCCAATGGCTTCAACGGCCGTCAAATCAGCCGACCGTTGCCGACCGTCCAGGCTGGCAGGCCGGTCAATTTGCTGCCGTCAGAATTGCAACTCGACAAGTCGCGCCAAAGTCTTTGCGACGGCCGGAAGAAGTTCGGTGCGAACGGCGCGGCGCGGCCAGGCGAGCCATGCCCAACGGTACAAACGATTGCGCACGATACCGTCCTCGTAACTGAACGCCGCAAGTTTACCATCGCGGAACTAAAAAGGATTTGCGCATTCAGTGATGACTTTGTATTAGTAGGAACGTATTCGCAACAATGGGCTCGGTTGGGCAATGCGGTGCCTCCGTTAATGATGAAGGCTGTTGCGGAAACTCTGAAAAGCCGAGTGTTTGCAAAGATCAATGAAAAGCGTTCAGAAAAGGTTTTGGATCAAAGTGTCAAAGGCAAATAAGAATGAATGCTGGCTTTGGACGGCTGCTAGATACCTCAGCGGATATGGACATTTTTATGTCGGCGGAGAAAACGGACGGCACACTTCGGCACACAGGTTTTCTTTTGAACAGCATCTCGGAAGGCAACTCAAACCTGGAATGAGGGCGCTTCACAAATGCGACAATCGACTGTGCGTTAATCCAGCGCATTTGTTTGAGGGAACGCAGCGAGATAACATTCTCGACATGATTGCGAAAGGACGCGGAAACCTTCAAAATGGTGCTCAACGCGGAGAACGTAATAGGCACGCAAAAATTACGAGGAAACAGGCAGAAGAAATTCGTGCAATTCGCGGAATGAAGCAAAAAGATATTGGTGTTTTGTACGGTCTGACTCAAGGAGTAGTGTCTAAAATCATTCGGCGAACTATTTGGACATGAGCCGTTCGACCAACAAAGGCAAGCCGCGTCCGAAGCCGGACCATCACTCGAAGAATACCGGACCAGGCAAACCGAGCGGCATCAAGTCCACGGACGAGGAGATCAAGCGCAGGGTTCAGCAGTGCGTCGAGCTAATTGCTTTGCGCCGCACGAAGCACGAAATCATGGCCGCAATGTGCAGGCAATATGGCGTCAGTGCTCGGACTGCGGAAGAATACACTTCACGCGCGAGATTGCTCATGGAGGAGCGCGCCAACCGCCCGAAGAAAGACTTCGTTCAGGAGGCCATCGGCCTTTACGAGAACGTCATCAAAGACGCTCAGGCTCCGCGGCGCGAGCGGCTCATTGCGCAGATGGGCTTGAACGAGCTGCTCGGCCTGAACGCGCCGAAGCGCGCGGAGATCAGCGGACCGGAGGGCGCGCCCATCGCGTTCGGTGAAGTAAAGGTTTACGTGCCGGCCAAACGCCCGCTTGTCCTGTCCGATGGCGCGGAAGTAGAATCGGCGCGTGTCAGCAACGGCGAAGCGAGCGGAGAGACAGGCAACGGGGAAGGCTGAGCCGGTCGAGATACGGCCGCAGCTTGGGATGCAGGAGGAGTTCCTCGAATCATCGGCGGACATCTGCGTTGCGGGTGGTTCAGCCTTTTGCGGTAAAAGCTGGGCATTGCTTCACGACGCGGCGCGCTACGTTGATCATCCGCAATTCCGCGCCGTCATCTTCCGCAGGACCACACCGGAGATACGCAATCCAGGCGGGCTGTGGGATACGAGTGAGGAGATTTATCCGCTGCTCGGCGCCACCGGATTCAGCGCGTCGCTTGAATGGCGGTTCCCGTCGGGTGCCCGTGTGAAATTCGCGCACCTCGAATACGAAAAGGACATGTACGGCTGGCTCGGCTCGCAGATTCCCTACATCGGATTTGACCAGCTCGAAATGTTTTCTGACCGTCAGTTCTGGTATTTGTATGGCCGCAATCGGAGCGTGTCCAAAATCCCGAAATTCATCCGCGCGACGTGCAACCCGGACCCGGACTCGTGGCTTGCGAAGTTTATTTCCTGGTGGATTCATCCTGCCACGGGGTACCCGATTCAATCCAGGAGCGGCATCCCGCGCTTTTTCGTCCGCATGAAAGACGCGGATACAATCGAGTGGGGCAACAGCCAGGAGGATCTGCGAGCGCGCTTTGGCGCAGACTGCGAGCCAACATCCGCTTGCTTCATCATGGGGCGGATAACCGACAATCGCATCGGGATGGAAAAGGACCCTGGCTACGCTGGCAAGCTCCGCGCGTTGCCGCGGGTTGACCGCGAGCGATTGCTGCACGGCAACTGGAAAGTGCGCCCGGCTGCCGGGCTTTACTTCAAGCGCCATTACTTCGAGATCGTGGACGCTGCGCCTGCCTCGCACGCGGTCGTGCGGACGTGGGACTTGGCGGCGACGAAGAAACGTGAAGGGAACAGACCGGACTGGACGGCTGGACTAAAGATGTCGATGGATGACCGAGGCGGCTTCTGGATACACGACATCCGTTGCGACCAGGTCAGTCCCGCCGGCGTCGAGGCGATGATCCTGAATACGGCATCTCAAGACGGCCCGTCAGTGGCAATTGGAATCCCGCAGGATCCGGGGCAGGCTGGCAAAGCGCAGGCAGAGCATTACGTCACGCTGCTTGCGGGCTATACGGTACGAACGTACCCGGCGCGCGGCAACAAGATCATCCGCGCCGGGCCGGCCAGCTCGCAGGCAGAGCACGAGAACATCAAGCTGCTGCGCGGCCCGTGGAATGATGCGTTCCTGAACCAAGCAGACAATTTTCCTGACGGCGCCAACGACGACATGATTGACTGTCTGAGCGACGCGGTAGCACTGCTGACCGGGGTTTACAGCGGATCTGGCGACTCGGAAACGGTGCGTCAATCGCGCGATATTGGAGAGCGCGGAAGCAGGCTGCCGTCGCGGCGGATTGTGCTTTGACAGCGCGGGCGAACGGCGCTAGAAATAGCGCATGGCTTTGATCGGCCAAGCAGAGACGACCATTCAACTCGCTCGCGGTGGGCTTCTGGTACCGTGCTCACGGTGCTTTCTCTGCGCCCAGATCAACCGCGGGCGAATTGAAAGGTCACAATGATCGCAGTCACAAAGAAGGAGAGTCTCACCACAGTTCAAGCCGCCAAGCTGGCGCGTCTTGAGAATCAATTCGAGAACGGGTTAAAACAATCCGGTAAAGCCATGAAAACGATCCGTGACGAACGGCTTTACCGCGAGTTCGGAACGTTCGATGATTACTGCCTAAAGCGATGGAACGTTAAGTCCCGCGCGATTATTCTTCAAATTGAAGCGCATGAGGCACGGGTTGAAACTGGTAAAATTTTACCAGTTGAAGAAAGGAAGCTGCTTCCGGCGTTGTCAGATTCGACCGCTCGTGAACTGGCAAAAATGCCGCCGAGAAAGCGCGTTGCTGTGTTCAAACGCGCGGTTAAGAAATCGAACGGAGAAGCGCCGACCGCGCGAGCCATCGTTGCCGCTTCGCGCGTCCCGTGCCAGGGCGTGACGCAGGAGCAGGTCAACCAGAGAATCAGCGACGCTTACGGAAGCGGCCCGGTGAAAGCAGCGTCTTCGGTTGTCCGCCAGACAGACAGAAAGCAATCCACCACGACGTTGACTCTAAAGCGAGTGCTTGACGCTTACGACGCCGAGATCAATGAGAACTTGAAGCACTACGGAAGTCTGAAAGAGATGGCTGTCCGGGTGCGCGTTGTGTTGTCAGAGCTATGAATACGACTTTCTGTATTGACAACAAGTCCGAAACCTGCGAATCTACGTGCGTCCTGAAAATCAGGCCACCGACCGGGCGGAACCCGGAAACTCGAAAGAGAATAAAATGACCACAAAAGAGAAAATCCGAATGATATGCCTCGAACGAGAGGAACGACAATTAACAGGCTGCTCCAACATGATCGGTGATGGCGGTCGGCAACTGAAGGCTGAAGTGTATGCCGACGTGCTACGCCGACATCCGAAACAGTCACGACTCTGGCTCGATTGTGGCCGATTCGGTCGCGTGGTTCGAGCTGTCAACAACCTCATCACGGCATAATGCTATCCCGTTTCCAATGGTATCGCCGGATGCGCGGTGGGTACTGGGCGCAAGTCACCGCGCCTCTCGGCATCCTAGCGAAAACGCGCTGGACACGCTGCAAAGAGACGCAGCCAACTCCAGACCAGAAATGGGAGTTCTACCCGTGGGCGAAGAAAACGATGGGCAACGGCTACATTGATGAATGGTACTTTGTGGAACCGATGTATGCCGTTCCTCTCTCCCACTATGTCTTGCCGCGAGTGAACAGAGCGATTGAACTCTGCAAAGTTGCGGAGACTGAAAAAAGACCTGATTTGATTCCGGCAATTCGCGCATTATTGCAAGAAGCAACCCCGCCTTCGTGATGAAAAAACCAAAGCGGCCGATTCATCCATTGCCGTGGACAGTGAAAGTTGAAGACAACGAGACATTAAGCATTCTCGATGCAAATGGCGATTGCGTTCTATGGGGCAATGTAAGTCGTCAAATTGAATACGATGATCCATCAGTCCCGACAGTCCTCAGACAAGCGCTAGAACGTCTCGGAGTAGGTGCAAAGTGAAACGACTGCTAGCCGTCAGTGCGGTAATAATTTGTCCTTTGCTGGCGCTTTTGGCGGCGGCTATGTGGGCGCACGTCAGCATGATGGAAGTGCTCATTAGCATTGGCTTTGCTGCAATCGCACTGTGTGGAACATGGGGATTTGTTTGGTTGTGTGAAAATCCAAGGAAATGAGCGAGAAATCAAAAATTGGACGGCCACCACTGCCGAAAGGTCAGGCGGCGGAATCGCAAATCCAGCTTCGGGTAACGCGGAAGCGCAAAGCCGCTTATGTGCGAGCGGCGTCGAAGAAGAAGCAGACGCTGGCAGCATGGTGTTTTGAGGCGTTGGACCGCCAGAGCGGTTTCTTGGAGGGCTAACGACCCGGATCAGCGACCGCCGACCGGAACGCGATGATTGACACGAGGCGCAATCGGCGGTTCGCTGTATCCGGTGGTTCGGCGACGGGAAAGGGAACAAATATGAGATACGACATAGACCGTTACAAAACGAAAAACCTCACACCCGACGAAAGTTCTCGCAAAGATGGCTCGAATGCGCGCGGCAAAAGAGCGCAAACGGCTCGCCAATCCTGTTGAACGCGAGCCGAAAATGGCTCGTTGGTTTCCTCTTGAACTCGGCGTTCGGGACAAGATGAGCGGCGACGTTGCCTGGGTTGATTTCCGATCTGTCCGCGATGCCGCCACGCGTCTTGCCGTTGTGCTCAAGTATTACGACGCGGCTTGACCGCAGTGACCTGTCGGCGCAATGATTCGCGCGATGCCATCTAAGCGGCGTATTCAGTCGTTGACTAACCGGTTAAGTCAATCCTCCGTCCCGATTCTGCGCGGATCAGTCATTCGCCAGGACCGCGTTGAGCTTCACCGCATGATGCGAGTGACGCCGATCCGCGACCTGAAGCCTCAGAAGATCGCGCGGATGATCGACGACTTCGAGGCGGGATACCTTCGCGAGTTCGCGCAGATGATGGATGCCGTTCAACGCCGCGACGACGTGCTTCAGACAGTCATCCCTAAGCGTCTAGGTGACGTATCGAGCCACGAGTATCAAGTGATTGTTCGGGGTGACATTGACGACTCCCAGGAAGACGAGGCAAACAATCACAAGGAGGCGCTTCACCAATTCTACGGGAACGTCGAGACTCGCGACGCGCTCGACCTGGACATGCGCGGCGGATTTCGTCTTTTGGTCGAGCAGATGCTCGACGCCCAGGCCAAGCGCTGGTCGGCGCACGAAGTATTATGGCGTCCGTCACCGGATGTAATTACGGCAGTATTCAATCACGTCCCGCTCTGGTGGTTTGAGAAGCGCACGGGTCGATTGCGATACCTGGAGATGGATTATCAGATTGAAGGCATTGAACTTGATCCAGGCGGATGGATGGTGACGTGCGGGCAAGGTCTGATGGAGGCGTGCGTGATTGCCTATCTCTATAAAACGCTGAGTATGCGCGACTGGCTGCTCTACGGCGAGAAACACGCCATGCCAGGCATCGTGGGAAAGACCAACGCGAACAAAGGATCGGCGAAGTGGAATGACATGGTTGACGCGGTGCAGAAGATCGCCGCCGACTACGCCGTTGTCATAAATGAGAAGGACTCTATCGAGAAGGTGTCGTTCTCGGCGGAGGGCGTGCTCCCGTATCAGCCGCTCGTCGAGGCGATGAATAAGGCCATGACGATGATGTGGCGCGGAGCAGACCTCTCGACGATGAGCGCGGGCCCAGGCGCTGGAGGGCAAGGCGCGAGCGTTCAGGAAGGCGAGAGCGACATCGTCGAGCAGCGCGACGCTCTTCTCGTGAGCGAGACGCTTAACGCGTGGATTGATCCGATGGTGATTCGATGGACGTTCGGCGAAGGCGTGACACCGCTCGCGTACGTGCGCGTGGTTGTGCCGGAGCACGAGGACATCGCGCGCGAGATTCAGGTTGACGAATTTCTGTCCGGGCACGGGGTCGAGCTATCAAAGCGGGACGCGCGCGAGCGATACGGCCGGGAAGAGCCGCAGGAAGGCGAAGAGATTCTTGGCAAGCCAGAGCCGTCAGAGCCGAATCCGTTCGAGTCCGCCATGAACGGAGAAGTCCAACCTGGTGGGAACGGCAATGGAAAGCTGAAGTCGATGGATCAGCTCAAAGAGATGTTCGCGTCGAACGAGCAGTCTCCGGCAGGGATGCGCGTATTCATGGGTGAGTTGCGACAGATCTTCAAGCACGCCCGCGCGGCTCACCTGCGCCCGCTCCTGGAGAAGATTCACGCCGTCGAGAAGGCGGAGACGCCTGAAGAGTTTGCCAACGCGCTTCGAGAGCTTCAAGGAGACATGGAGGAAGAGATGATGCGGCTGCTCAAGGACAAGCGAGTCGCCGCCGTGCTCGAAAAAGCCCTGGCGTCAGCTTACTTTTCCGGCGCGCTCCAGCCCGCGAAGTCCTTCGTCCGGCGAACGGCGTATCGTAGCTGATCGTGATGACGAATGAATTCGGATTTCCAGCCGCAGCGCGAATCAGCGCGAGATCGATGCGGGCGTGCGGCCGCCAGTCAAAACCAGCGAGCGCAGCTTGATTGAGCAGGTGACACAGCGCCTTGTCCATCGCTGTAACATAACACATCTACTATCTTTTTCCTTGCGAGCAACTGTCTAAGAGGCTAAAGCGTGCAGTCAGAGAAGACACCAGATGCCGATTCCTAAACCCAACGCAGGCGAGAAGGAGCAGGACTTTGTGTCGCGCTGTATCGGGTTCCTCGTCGGCGAAAGCAAGGAGCAGGACGTGGCAGCGGCGATCTGTTACAAGGAGTTTCGTGGAGATTCAAATTCCGCGAACGAGCTGTATAACTCGAAGTCAGTCGAGAACCACGTTATTTCATCCAACAGCTTCGCAAACATTCACGGTGATGGAGGATGGGTTCAGCTCTCTCCCTACGGCCGGTTCTCTCATCCAAAGGGCGATCAGGTCTTCACGCGCCTGGACGCAGACGAGTTGGTGAACCAGTTCCACGCCGCGTTGAATCTGCCGCAGCGAGTGATGGGTATTCCGTGGTATATCGGACACCCCGATCACGACGCGTTTAAGGCCGATTACAATGACAAGAGAGCATTCGGACGCATCCAGAAGCTCGAAGCGCGCGGCGATGGCTTGTGGGGAAACGTGCGCTGGAACGAGGAAGGCAAAAAGCTGATCACGAACGAGGCATTTCACGGCCACTCAGTCAACTGGTCGGTCGTGAAGCGCGGCGACGTGTACCGGCCCGTCGCTCTCAAGAGCGTCGGGTTCACCAACGAACCAAACATACCCGTGCTGCCGATCCTGGCGGCCAACGAGAAAGGAAAGACAGTGAACAAAGACAAACTGTGCAAGATGCTCGGACTGGACCCGGCGACGGCGACGGACGAGCAGATCGAGGAGAAGATGGCGAACGAGCTTGCCAACGCTAAAACGTGGCAGACGAAGGCAGAGGAAGCTGAAAAAAAGATCAAGGACATGGGCAATATCGCCAACGAGAAGAAAGCTGGCGACGACAAGATCATCACCCTCACGACCGATCTTGCGAACGAGCAGAGCGCCCGCAAGAAGGACGTGGACGCCGAGAAGGCGAAAGTGATTGAGAAAGAGACAGCGCTTGCGAACGAGCGCAAGACACACGTGAAGACAGCGCTTGACCTGGCTATCACGGCGGGATGCATGCCGCTTGCAGACCGTCCGAAGTGGGAGACCGAGTTCGCCAATAGCCACGACGCGACGCTGACGAAGCTGCTCGCTCTCAAGCCGACGATCAAAACAAGCTCAGGCGTCGCGCGCCGGGACACGCGAACTGGCGCGACGAGCGACAAGCGCGAGGATTTCATGGCCAATGTGCGGAAGCTGCAAAGTGATGGCCTGGACTACAACACCGCGTTCAATCGCACGCTGAAGACTCATGGACAACTCCTGGAAACCGCCGCTGCAGCGTGACAAAACCTATGGCAAAGAAAGACGAATCTTATGAGCAGCAAGCGCCGGCTCAGTTGGCGACGGAAGCTCCGAGAATTGAAGAGCCTCCGCCTCCGATAGCAAAGAAGGACCAAGAGAAGTTTGACGCACTCGTGAAGGAGAAGCGCATGGTCGGTCTGCCGCGCGACGACGCCGAGACAGTTGCCCGCCGCCAAATCGCGGAGGACAATCGCAAGAAATGATTCGCCGCGCGTAGGTGTGTTGCGCGGACCGAAAGCAAAACCAAAAACAAAACGCCACGTCGCCGGACACGGCGAGGCAACGAAAGGAACGCATGAAACGGTTCAAGACTTGGTTGGTCTTTGCCATCGCTTCGGTCGCGTGGGCGTGGCAGAGGTTGTTCGCACGCGAAAAGGAGACGGAGCAGTTCGCCAACGTGTTCACGGACGGCACGCACGCTGAGGCAGTGACGCGCCTCACGGACGCGGCCATCACGGTTCGCGGGCTTCTCTACAAGAAGGGAACTGACGACGTGCACATCGCCGTGTGCGCCGCGACAGCAGACGCGCCTATCGGGATCGTTGACGACGAAGCGGCCGATGCTGAGGCAGAGGTCGCATTGCTTATTCTCGGCAAAGGCCCGACGAAACGCATGGTGGCGAGCGAGGCAATCGCGGTGGGCGACGCGGTGTTCACGACGACAAGCGGTAAAATTCAGAACTTCCCAGGCGCGGGCGCGGCGACTTACTGGCAGGTCGGCGTTGCACTGACGGCGGCGAGCGGCGACGGCGTGATCTGCGAGATTGCGGATTGTGTGCCGGTGAAACTGGTGGTGTCATAATCCAAGAGAGGAAAACTGAACATGAAAAAGACTCAAACACCAAAGGTTGAAATCCTGAAGACGGATTATCTCGCCAACATCGAGGCGATGCCTCTCACCGTGGACGCTGGGGGAGAGAACATCCCAGGCCAGCTCTATCTCGCCAACGCGTCGAGATTTGTGGAAGGAAACTTCTCAGAGCCGCTCACGACTTACGGTCTTGGCTGGAACGACGAGGATGACCTGCAAGGTCTCCTGGCATTCATCGCGCCCGACGTGCCCGTGACTCGGCGCTTCGAGTTCGGAAAGATGACTAACGCGGAAATCTTCCTGAGCGAGACGGACGATCTGCGCGGAATCGGCGCGGACTTCAAGCGGGTGTACTACACGAGCGACAAGCAGGTAGCGCAGACCATTAACAAGGGCCTGACTTACCGCGTTGACCGCGACAATATCGACGAAGAGAACCAGCCGGACTGGGAGCGGCGCGTCACAGCGCGGCTAGTCAACCGGATTCGCCGAAACGACATTCGCCGGTCGTTCGCGCTTCTTTCGGCCGCCGCGACGAACGTCGCCAAGACGTGGAGCGATGGCGCGACGGACAAAGACCCGGACTCGGACCTGGACGAGATTATCGACTTGTTCGGGGACGGCGCCGGGATGGAAGCAAACCGGCTGCTTGTCGGACGAACGGCCTGGAGGCATCGCCGCAAGGGTTACGGAATCCAATCGACGAGCGCCGGGTTCAATCACAGCGGGAATTCGGACGAACTCGGCACTGAACTCGGCGTCACGATTCTCATTAGCAAAGCGCGCTTCCAGAACGCGGCGACCACGAAAGCAAAGATCACGACGGCGACGCTGGTAAACGCGTACCGCGCAGAGGCGAACGCGCTGCCGGACGATCCGTCGAGCATCAAGAGGTTCGTCACCAACTCTGGCGGAAGCGGGATTCGCGTGTTCCGGCAGGAGTTGGGACTGAAGTTCATCGACATCACAGTCGAACATTACAGCAACATTATTGTTACCAGCACTTTAGGATTGCGACAGCTCACCGTTTCGTGATCCTATTAAGTCGTGCAACCAGGAACAAAACATTCAGACGAGTCTCTTCGTCAGATGAGCGAAGCGCACAGCGGACTGAAATTCAAAACTGAAAACCATGAAAAACTTACTCATTGCGCTGGCGCTTCTGCTATTTCTGGGATCGCCGGCGCTCGCGCAGCAGACGGGCAGTCTGCTATCGTCGTCTGTGGTGATTTCAAACGCCACGACGACGGTCCTTGGCACCGCGACGGCTGTCCAGGTTCCCTACAAGAACGCGAGCTTCACACTCATGCCGCGTTTCTCAGCGGAGGCGGCCGGCACGTCCAACGTGGTGTTCACGTTCAACCTCAGCCGGGACGGCACCACCTACACGACAGTTGATCCGCTCAGTTACACGCTGACGGCCAACGGCACGAACGCCGTCGTCGGGTTGGTGACGTTCGCGGCGACAAACTTCGATAATGACGTGCGCTGGATCAAATGGACGAAGCTGGCCGTAGAGCAGACCAACAACGTGACTGTAACGGCGCTGGACTGGGCCTGTTCGCCTCAGGCTCGTGCTCCTCCTTAGCCCACTCACTTCCGCGCTGATGTCCGGTCAGCGCGGCAACGGTTGGCGTGGGGCGCTGTTGACCCCGGCGCTCCCGCCTTCTAGTCTCGCGACATGTGGATCACGCTCACAGAAGCCGGGCTGAAGACTTCGTTGAATGACGACGAGGTGCAGAAATGGCGCGAGTTCGTCGGTGAATCAGGAGTTGACCCTGTTTCTGATATTCTCACGCGCACGATGGCCGAGGTGCGCGGATACCTCGTCAACAAATATCCACTGCCAGCGTCTGGCATCCCAGCGAGCCTCGCCAATGACGGGTACGACATCGCGGTCTATCGGCTGACAAAGCGGGTCGAATCGCAAAGCGCATTGCAGCGCAAGGACGCGTTCGACGACGCCCGCAAGAAGCTGGAAGCGATTGCGCGGTGCGAGATCGGCGTCGAGGACGCGACGGACGGAACATTCGAAGCGGAGCGTGGCGGGATCGAGGTGGCCAGCTTTTCGGAAAGAATTGTAAGCCGCGA